>RCMY010003569.1_pt1 | contig 13744 bp, 12 predicted proteins | sample 2041341 | NCBI WGS metagenome assembly RCMY01 (sample SAMN09708234, study PRJNA481090) | Marine sediment metagenome, whole genome shotgun sequencing project. | reverse complement strand
TGCCGATGCGCCACACCTTGCTTGCATGGCTCCACGGCTCTGCCAGCAAGACCCTAGAAAATAAAAGAAATCGGTCGATTTTCGTTTGCATTGAGCATGGGTTGGGGGATAGGTATCATGCTCGTTATGGGGAAACGGCAGGGGTCGCGTCGTGCTAGATGAGGAGACCGGTTTAAAAACCGGAATGCGCAACGATGCAAATGGGGAAAATAAAATCAGGAATTCCTAGCTGGCCGGTTCTGGCCGCTAGCCTGTTCTGCTCGGCGCTGGTCGGCGCGGCATTGTTCGTCTCGACCATGGCAAGCACTACCCCGGTTGAAGCAGCCAGCGACCTTGCCAATGGCACCCATCTCGGCGTAGCCTCTTGCGGCGCAACCACTTGCCACGGACGACAAGAAGCCGATGGCGAGATTGTCAGGCAGGACGAAATCATGCGCTGGCAGGAAGAATCCACGCCCGGCGGAGCCCATAGCCGTGCTTTCCGTGTCCTCCGCGAACCACGCAGCATCGCGATAGCCAAGCGCCTCGGCATCAAGGATGCAGCCTCTGCTTCGGAATGTCTCGGTTGCCACACCACAGACGCAGCCCGCAAAGGTCCTCGCTTCCAGACCAATGACGGCGTCGGATGCGAATCCTGCCACGGCGCATCTTCTGCCTGGATTTCCAGCCATTATGCGGTCGGTGCCAGCCACGCCCGCAACGTAGCGCAGGGCCTGATCCCGCTCGACAATCCCAAAGCCCGCGCCAGCGTCTGCCTCGATTGTCATTTCGGCAGCGCCAAAAAGGGCCAGTTCGTCGATCACAAGATCATGGCCGCCGGCCATCCGCGCATCTCCTTCGAGATGGATCTGTTCTCCACTCTGCAACAGCATCATGACGAGGATGTCGATTATGTCCGCCGCAAGGGCCGGACCAACAGCGTCCGGTTCTGGGCTGTCGGCCAAGCGATGGCGCTCGAGCGTTCGCTGAACCTGTTTACCAAGCCCGCTCTCGGCACCGAAGGCATTTTCCCGGAATTTTATTTTTACGACTGCCACAGCTGCCACCGCCGGATCTATGACAGCGCGTCCGCCCGCCCGACCTCGATAGACAATCCCGGACGCCCCATACCCGAAGGCATGCCGCCTTATAATGATGAAAATATGATCATGCTCAGCGCCGCGATCAAAGTGGCTGCGCCGGACATCGCGGGTGAATTCGACAGCCGGTCCAGAGCCTTCCACGCCGCGATGGCGCAAGGCCGCGAACCCGCGGTGCAGGAAGCGGCCAAGTTGCGGCAATATGCGACGCAGCTTGCGGACCGTTTCTCCCGCGCCAGCTTTGGCCGTGACCAGACCTTCCAGATCATGGAAACAATCGCCGGTCAGGCGATATCGCCGCGCTTCACCGATTATGAAGGCAGCGTGCAGGCGGTGATGGCCGTCGACACTTTGCTCAACGGACTGGTCAATAGCGGCCAGGTCAGCGAATCTGCTGCCGCCAGCCTGCGCGGGCAAATCAATGTCGCTTATGCCGCTGTCGACGAGCCCAATAGCTATGAACCACTAAAATATCGCCGGGCACTCGGTAGCGCCGTGCGCACAATCCGGTCGCTCCGGTAGAGGATTTGATGATGCGCAAATTCTTTCTAACCTCTGCACTTTCTGCCGCAGCGCTACTGTTGACTTCTTGCGGCGGCGATGGCGGAAGCAATGATTTCGGAGGCACTCCTTCGCCTTCGCCCTCACCTTCACCATCTCCTACACCGACACCGGTTGATGGAAATGGCGGCGCTTATACACCGCCCGTGCAAGAGTCGCTTAGCGTTACAGATGTGCAGACGATCATTGCCCAGGCCGTCGGAGAAGCCACCGCCCGGAATCTGCCATCGGTCATCGCGGTGACGGACAGGGTCGGCAATGTGCTCGCGGTATTCGAGATGAACGGCGCAAGGCCGACCGCAATCACCAGCGCGCGCACCGCATCCGGCGTGATCAACAATCCCTTGGTTGATGTCCAGGGCGTTGAAGTGCCAGCGGCAGCAGGTGCGATCGCAAAAGCCGTGACCGGCGCTTATCTGTCGAGTGCGGGCAATGCCTTTTCCACCCGTACCGCCAGCCAGATCGTTCAGGAACATTTTCCGCCGGCTCCGACCACAGCAGGATTGGAGAGCGGCCCATTATTCGGCGTACAATTCAGCCAATTGCCGTGTTCTGACTTCAACCAAAGATTTGGTAACGTCGGCGCTGCTGCATTGATTGGTCCAAAGCGTTCACCCCTGGGCCTGTCTGCCGACCCCGGTGGACTGCCACTCTATAAAAACGGCGTTGTCGTCGGCGCCATTGGGGTAATGGGTGACGGCGATTATGGTTTCGATTCAAACATCCTCGATGTCGATGTCGATGCCGAGGAAGCGATTGCTCTAGCTGGAATTCAGGGTTTCGCACCACCTGCTTCGGTGACCGCTAACCGCATTTCCGTGGATGGAACACAGCTTCGGTTCAGCGATATGGTGGTAAGCAATCTTTCGCCTTTGCAAAATAATTTTGCTGCCATCAACGGCACTGCCGGAAATTTGATCGCCGTCACTGGCTATGCCACAAACATGATCATCGCCGGATCGGCTTATGGCACCGAAGCTTCTGGCGTCCGCGCATCAACTGTGGGCGAGTTCAAGAACCGCGATGCTTTTGTGATGACCGACGGCACCGGGACAAATCGGTTTCCAATCCGCGCAGCAACGGACGCAGCGAACGTCACCACACCAATGACCGCCGCCGAGACACGTGCGATTTTGGAAGAAGCGTTTATCGTCATGTCGCGCGCGCGCGCTCAGATCCGGCAACCGCTCGACAGCCGCGCGCAAGTGTCAATCTCGGTCGTCGATACCCATGGCGAGATATTGGGCATTGTCCGCTCGCCCGATGCACCGATATTCGGAACCGATGTGTCCCTGCAAAAAGCACGGACGGCATCCTTTTTCTCGAATAGCGTTGCAGCATCGAATCTGCTCGGCAACCCTGATACCGACGTTGCTGCATTTGTGGGACGGGTTCGGACATTTTTGAATGACTCCAATGCACTTACAGGCACGGTTGCTTTTGCCGATCGCTCGGGCGGCAATCTCTCCCGCCCCTATTTCCCGGACGGCGAGCTAGGCCGTCCCAACGGGCCATTGTCGCGCCCTATCGAGGATTTTAATCCACTGGCGACAGGGCTGCAGGCCGCTTTGATCTTTCCCAATCTCGGACAGCATCTTGCCTTTGTCACCGGAGCCTCTCCGATGGACACGCCCATGCGCTGTACCAGCACGCCAGATGCGGTTGCCGGACAGAATCGGCTGGAAAACGGCATCCAGATTTTCCCTGGCAGCGTGCCGATTTATCGCGGTAATGAATTGATCGGCGGTCTTGGCGTGTCCGGTGACGGTATCGATCAGGATGATATGATAAGCTTTCTGGGACTGCACAACGCCGGACAGCGCATTGGCAGCATCGGCAACGCTCCGAAAGCGATGCGGGCGGACAATATTGTCGTTGATCTCGGCAACGCCAATGTCCGGTTGCGCTATGTCAGTTGTCCGTTCGCGCCGTTCCTCGATACTGCAGAGCAAAATGTCTGCGAGGGTCTGTAGGCCCGATGTCGGTTATCGCTTCCTCCTTTGTGCCGATCATGGCTGTGATGTCCGGTCAGGCCGAACAGATGGAAGCTCAGCGCGCCTCGGTTGAGGAGATGGAATCTTCTTTGACCGCCCTGATCGCTGGGGAAAGATTTGACTGGATAAGAACAGAAACTGCCGATTTTCAACCACAAACGGGCATGGGCGGACCAGATCCGGATGAAGAAGAGGCCGAAACCAGCGAAAAAGCTGCGGTGGATTCATCAACCCCGAAAGATGCTTCCAAGTCTTCCATTTTGGAGCAATCCGAAACGCCGGAACAACTGGAATTGGAGTTTGACGGGCTTGACGCCGATGACGCCTTGATCGACGGCCGTCGCCGTCCTGGCGTCCAGAAAAGCCTGCCCGATCTGGTAACACAGAATAACCCCGGCGCGGTCAATGCGCCGCCGCCAGAGGCCTTCCCCACCGACGAGTTCCCGGTCCCCGATCGCTGGCGGATCATGCAGAGTCTTTGCCCAGCCAAGGGCGGCGATGAATCAATCTACACCTTGTTCGGCGCCTTGCGGAACAACTGCCACAGCACGCTTAACCCCTATAACCAGAATGTGCTCAAGGGCGACAAGCCGATCCCGGCTGACAAGAAACCTGGTTTTCTCAAGGGCGATGACTGGTTCTTCGTGGTCAACGCAATTTCCGATACCGTGATTGAACCGCGTAGTTTTCCTATTCCGGTTGGCGTCCAGACCACCGATCGCCCGAACAGTCTCGACGTATTCGGACGGTCCGGGTCGGAAGTTTACGCCCAGACCTTCATCACTGGCTTCGCCCTGATCAAGGGATCGACCGCTTATAAACCGCCTGATGTAGAATATCGTCTAACATTGGCGGCCCAGATCAATCATGTGAACGTTCCGGAGCGCCGCGTATTGTTTGTCGAGCCGTCGAAATCTTCGCATCGCACCGACTGGTTCATCGGGGTGCAGGAAGCCTTTTTCGATTATCATATCCGCAACACTTCGGCGCGCTATGACTTCGACAGTTTCCGTATCGGTATCCAGCCGATGCAGGCAGATTTCCGCGGTTTTCTGTTTCAGGACAACCAACTCGGTTTCCGCCTGTTCGGGACCCGCGACAACAACCGGATCCAATATAACCTAGGGGCCTTTGTCCAGCTGGAGAAAGACACCAATTCCGGTCTCAACGATATCACCCAGACACCGCGCGAAAGCTATATTTTCTTCGCCAATCTCTATCGGCAGGATCTACCCTTTGTCGGCCTGACCAGCCAGTTTAGCCTGACCTATAATATGAACCGCGAGAAATCCGACGTCGAGATTGACGACAATGGTTTTCCAGTCCGTCCCGCGCTGCTCGGCGACCTTCGGGGCCGCGCCTATGACGTCGTCTATCCCGGCTATGCCTTTGACGGCCGGATCGGCCGGATCAATCTCACCGGACAGGTTTACGGTGCCTTTGGCGAAGACCGGAACAGCTTCTTCACCAGCGAACCTGCCAAAATCGCTGCCTATTTTGGCGCAGTCGAAGCCAGCTATGACGTCGACTTCCTGCGCTTTCGCGCCTCCGGCCTGTTCGCCAGCGGCGACGGCAATCCATATAATAATGTCGAAGCCGGGTTTGACGCGATATTCGAAAATCCGATCTTTGCCGGTGCTGACACCAGCTACTGGATCCGCCAGACAATCCCATTCGCTGGCGGCGGTCGGGTGGTTTCGATCAACGGTCGCAATGGCATTCTCAATTCCCTCCGTTCCTCCAAGGAACAAGGGCAAAGCAATTTCAACAATCCAGGCACGATATTGGCTGGCGTCGGCGTCGACGCTGATCTGACGCCGGATTTCCGGCTATCCGCCAATGCCAACCATCTGTGGTTTCAAAAGACAGAAACGCTCCAGGCTCTGCGGGTCGAAGGATCGATTCCAAAAGATATCGGCTGGGATTTGAGCATGGCTGCGATCTATCGCCCTAAATCGACACAAAACATGGTATTCCGCCTATCCGGCGCTGCGTTGATACCCGGAAAAGGATTCAAGGATTTGTTCGACCTGACAGACAAGCGCGACTTCCACTATTCGATCTTGCTCAACGCGATATTGGCTTTTTGATGGGCTGGCGGGATGCCATGACCGGCAATAGCAAATTTCTCTTGGCGGCACTGGGAGCGGTGGCATTTACCCTTGCGCCAGCATCATTGCTGCTCGCTGCGGGCACGGAGAAGCCACAAAAAGTCGATTATCGCTTCACGCCCCCTGCCCCACAGAATCAGACCTGGGACGAAGCCCAGACCAAAAGCAGTGGTTGCCAGAGCTGTCACACCGATAGCGACCAGAAGACAATGCACGAGACCCCGGCAGTGGTTCTCGGTTGCGTCGATTGTCATGGCGGCGATGCTTCGGTTGTCGGCAACAACAAATGGGGCAAGAACAGTCTGGCCTATATGGATGCGCTGACCAAAGCGCATGTCCTGCCCAAATATCCCGAAAGCTGGCACTGGCCATCCTCCGCCAATCCCAAACGCAGCTATGGGTTACTGAACAAGGAATCCCCGGAATTTGTGCGTTTTGTCAACCCGTCGGACTATCGGGTCGCGCGAGAATCCTGTGGCGCTTGTCATATGGAAATCATCGAGGCTTCCGAACGATCCCTGATGGCAACCGGCGCCATGCTATGGGGTGGTGCGGCCTATAATAACGGCATTGTGCCGTTTAAAAACTATGTCTTCGGCGAGGCATATACCCGCAAGGGCGAGCCAGCCACAATCAAGTCCCCGGGCAACCCGCACGGCACCGTGACCGATGCCGAAAAGAAGCGCGGCGCGCTTCCGATCCTTTATCCGCTACCGACATGGCACACTGTTCCACCGGGCGATATCTTCCGTGTGTTCGAGCGGGGCGGCCGGAATATCAACACCCAGTTCCCCGAGATCGGACTGCCCAATATCGGCGGCATCATCCAGCGACTGGAAGAGCCCGGACGCCCTGACCTCAAACAATCCAACCGTGGTCCCGGTACCGGCCTGCGCGTCGCCATTCCGGTGCTCAATATCCACAAGACTCGGCTCAATGACCCGTTCATGTGGTTCATGGGCACCAATGACCAGCCGGGCGACTATCGCCAGTCGGGCTGCGCTGGTTGTCATGTCGTCTACGCCAATGACCGCGAACCGCGGCACAGCTCGATCTGGGCGAAATTTGGTCGCGACGGACAGACAAACACAAACGATCCTACGATCAGAAATCTGAAAGAAGGCGAACATCGGTTCGGCAAATTTGGTACTTATGATGCCTCCCACGGTGCCGAGGGCGGCCACGGTGAAAACAAGAAGCCAGCCACAGACACCCACGGTGGAGACGAAGGCCACGGCGATGATCACGCAGTCGAAACCGATCCGGCGAAACGCGAGAAGGGCCATCCGGTACAACATGCTTTCACCCGCGCTATCCCGACCGCCCAGTGCATGAATTGTCACATGCACCAGCCCAATATCTTCCTGAACAGCTATCTCGGCTACACGATGTGGGATTATGAATCCGACGCGCCTTACATGTGGCCAGGTCCGGACAACAAGACGCCCAAGCCCGACGGCATGAGCGACGAGGAATATCAGAAGAAATACAAGCAGCAGAAATATCCCGATGCCGAGGAAGTGCGCAAGGTGCTCGATAGAAACCCCGAAGGCGCGGCTCCAAAGGGTCTCTGGGCCGACATCGATTTCCTGCGCAATGTCTACGACGTCAACAGCGACGCAAAGGATACCCAGTTTGCCGACTATCACGGCCATGGCTGGAACTTCCGGGCCGTCCTGAAGCGCGATCGCGATGGCAATCTGCTTGACGCCGAGGGTAACCAGGCAAGCTACAGTACCGATACCGAGAATATCATTGCCAATGACGATCCGGAAAAATTCCGCAAGAAAGGCGAAGAAAAGTTCGTCGAACCCGGGGTGAACCCTGGCAAATCTGTCCATATGATGAGCATTCATGCCGAAGTCGGCATGCAATGCGCCGATTGCCATTTCTCGCAGGACAGTCACGGCAATGGGTTGATCTACGGCGAAGTCGCCAATGCCGTCGAAATCAATTGCAAGGACTGCCACGGCACCGCCGACGCTTATCCCAATCTGATGACCAGCAATGTGGCGGCGCGGCCAAAAGGCAAGAATCTCGGCCTGCTACGCAACGCCAATGGCGAGCGGCGCTTCGAATGGTTCGAAGACCCCAACGGCAAACGCGTTCTGGTCCAGAGGTCCATCGTCGACCCAGAGCTCAGCTGGCGGGTCAGCCTGGTCAAGAACAGCGTCGACCGGTCCCATCCTGATTTCAATGTCAAGGCGGCGCGAGCCAAGCTCATGTCCAAAAGCGGAGCAGAGACGGGCAAATTTGCGTTCGGAAGCGGCGTTGCCAAAGACGATCGCGCGCATAAAGACGAAAATATGGTCTGCTTCACCTGTCATCTCAGCTGGACCACCAGCTGCGGTGGTTGCCATCTGCCGATCGAAGCCAACTGGCAGGCCGACAATCATAAATATGAAGGTGGCACGACCCGGAACTACGCGACCTATAATCCTCAGGTTGCCCGCGACCAGATGTTCCAGCTGGGCCGTCACCAAACCACCAAGGGCAATGTCATTGCTCCGGTCCGTTCAACCTCGGCGCTGATCCTGTCCTCGACCAACATCAATCGCGAACGCATCTACGTCCAGCAGCCACCAATTTCCGGCATCGGCTTCTCGTCGCAAGCTTTCGCACCGCATTTCCCGCACACCGTGCGCAAGACCGAAACCAAACAATGCTCGGATTGTCACGTCAGCGCGGCCAATGACAATAACGCAATCATGGCGCAAACATTGTTGCAGGGCACCAACTTCGTCAACTTCATCGGCCTCCACGCCTGGGTCGGTCTGGAAAAAGGCTTTGAAGCAGTCCGAGTTACCGAATGGGATGAACCGCAGGCCGTCATCGGATCCTATCTGCAAAAATATGCCTATCCTGATTATTGGCGGATGCATGTTGAGGACCATGATCGCGAACTGATTGACTGGGTCCGCGGCGAGCGGCTCGACAAGGATTTGTCCGGCGAGACCAAAGCGCTCGAAGAGTTCAAGAATGTAGTTCAAGGAACCGGTGATGCGGTCCGCTGTCTGCAGTTGCGCGGCGAATATATGTTCGTAGCCGAAGGCAAAGGCGGGTTCCGTGCCTATGACGTCGCCTCGATCGGCAACAAGGGCTTTTCGGAACGGATCGTCAAAGCGCCCTTCTCCTCTCTTGGCCATGATACACATGTCGACACCAAGAACGCGACCTGCATGGCGCTGGCCACCAACCAGCCGATTGCACCACTGCGCAACACCAAGGAATTGCGGGAAGTTAATGAAGAACAGGCCTTCCATCCGATCTACAATTATGCGGTGGTAACCGATAGCGAAGAAGGCCTGATCCTGGTCGACATCAACACTCTGGCCGACGGAGAATTCCGCAACAATTTCTTCAAGCGCAGTCTGACCTGGAACGAAGGCGGGGTGCTCGACGGAGCGCAGCATATCACGCTGGCCGGGCATTATGCCTATATTACCACTGCTGCAGGATTGACCCTGATCGACCTGGATGATCCGCTGAAACCCCGTCACGTCATGACCATTCCGATGACAGATGCACGGGCGTCTGCGCTGCAATTCCGCTATCTCTGGGTAACCGATGCCGACGGCGTGAAACTGTTCAATGTCACCGACATGGAAAATCCGGTTTCCGTACCATCCGGGACCATCCCTCTGCGCAACGCTAGACGTCTCTATCTCGCTCGGACTTACGCCTATATCGCAGCCAAGGATGAAGGCCTGGTGATTGCCAATATCACCCGGCCCGAAGCACCGACGGTCTACCTGAAAGAGACCTTCGGCGGCTCGATGAACGATGCAGAAGATGTGATTGTCGGATCGACCAATGCGACCCTGTTTGCCTATGTGGCCGATGGGCGCAATGGCCTGAAGGTGATCCAGTTGACCACACCGGACAGTCAGAAAAACTTCTATGGTTTCTCACCGGCACCGAAGCCGGAACTGATCGCCTTTGCTCGTACACCCAAACCGGCACTGGCATTGTCCAAAGGCCTGGATCGTGACCGGGCTGTGGACGAGACGGGCGGGCAGATGGCGGTGTTCGGACGGCTGGGATCCCGGCCTTTCACCCGCAGCGAAATGCAGCGCTTCTATCTGAACAGCAAGGGCGAGCCTTATTTCGTTAAGGACGAGCCCAATCTTGCGGATTGGATCGGATCAGTCCCCCGCCTGCTCGCCAAACCTTAAACTGATCGGGGGCCGGGCCGTCCAAAGACGCCGACCCCCTGTCCCCCAATACGCAACTCGAGGGAATCATGCCCCCTGCGTGGGCTCACGCAGGGGTTTAACTTGATTGGATTATGTGCGGATCAGATCAGCAGTTGCCGTCAATCGCACGGCCTGCCAGCGCACCGACTGCACCGCCGATGATCGTGCCTTCGGTCTTGCTGCCGCGACCGGCAACTTCATTGCCGAGTAGACCGCCGGCTATCGCACCGATAATTGTACCACCGGTTCCGCGATCACAACCCCGGTTACGGCTGTTGCTCGAATAGCGGTTGTCGCGATAGCGGCGTTGGTCCCGGTAGTCGCGACGATCGCGATCCCGATAGCGGTCACCACGATAGGTATCACCGCGGCGATACTCACGACGACCATCGTTCCGAACCTGCTCGTAATAGCCGCCATTAGAATATCCGCCACGCGCTTCGGCGGGGGTTGCAAAAGCCATTGTTGCAATGGCTGCGGTTGAAATTGCCAAACTTCCCAAAATCTTGTTGATCATATTCTCTACTCCAAAGCGGATTTATCTAAACCCGATATAATTGCTGCCCAACAATTGGAGGACTAGCGGAGTCGCATTGACCGGAGGCTGAATGATGCTTTTATCTCAGGTTCATATTAGAAGAGCTTTTTATGAACAACCATTACGCCAGTTACACCAGCTCTGCTTGACAATAGGGAGCCGGCTTAGCGGAGAAGGTCTTCCCGCTGCTTGGCAACATCCTTCATCCCCGCCCAGGGATCGGCTGGTTTCTGCTCAGCCTTGGTCACCGCAGCATCCACCCCAGGACCCACCTCCGCCGGTGGATCGGCCGCAACGCAATAAGCGGTGACCAGCACCATGGCTGACCACCATAAAGCATTGCCGCGGCTGGCGAAGACACGAGAGAGGCGGGGTCCGAACATGGCACTGCCCATAGCAGATCGACGTTAACAGAAGGTCGTCAAACCCAGCAGATTATGAAAACCAAATATTGGTATAAATTACCACTATTCAGCTTTTGTTCATATTCACAGCAAAAAGGAACGCCGCTATCTATCTGTTATATATCGATTTTCTAAAACTGGCACAGCCTGTGCAATGTTACTGGCATCTTCGCAGAACAATTTGTGAAGCACCATATTAAATCAAAAAGGAACCTCAACATGACCAACAGCAACATCCAGAACCAAGTCGCCGCCGCTTTTGCAGCTCTTTTCACCGCGGCTATCTTTGTCAGCGCCAGCGTTGGCCCAGCCGTCAACAATGCCGCCGCTCTGATCGCCTAGATCCCAGAAAAGGAACCCAGACCATGTTGTCCCCAAAATTCCAAAGTCGCCTCGCTTCAGCTTTTGCCGCTTTCCTCTCGGCCGCCGTCTTGCTCACCGCCTCGATCGGCCCAGCCGTCAACAATAGCGCATCTCTGGTGATCTGATCACCGGAGTTGCCGCTAGCGACAGGCGCGCAAGAAGGTCACCAGCGCATCACCCGATCCTTTGAGATGAACCGAGAATTTATTGCCGTTCAAATTGACAAAGGCGCGATTGCCCCGCGCCAGCGCCGGAAACAGGGCATGATTATTGGGAAGATAGAATTGCGGCATCGTCAGATCTTCCCCCTCGATCTGAGCCGGTAACATCCGGGCCAAGATTCCGATCGACGAGTCGCCATCGACCCTGATGGTGAATCCGAACTGGTCTTCCGCCACCATTTCTCGCGGCGAAGCGATGATCATATGCGCGATCCGCACCGAGCCATTTTCCAATTTTTCACAGCGCATGGTCCACAGCCGGTTGTCGGTCTCCGGCACCATGAGTGACAGAAGCGATGATTGGCCATCGCTGTCATTGTGCCAGACCATGCCGAATGCCTGCCCGGCATCCGGATAGTCTTCCCGAGACGGGATCGTCGGCTTGACCGTTTCGTCGACAATGGCCCCAGATTGGGTAGCGTTCCCAGGAGATGCCGCCAAAGCGAGAATGACGACGGCGACGGACAAGGTGTATTTTTTCAACATGATACATGTCCTAACAGCATGATAGGCCGACGGGTAGATGGAGATAGACTCATATTGGTTGTAATCCCCGATCGTTGCCTCGGCGCCGTGATGGCTCTCGATACCACCCGTCAAAACAACAACGCGCTTTAACCTCTTTTAACATCTCTTCGCTAATTTACAGCCGGTGAAACAACAGAAACTAGCGCGGCATCCAACCCGCATCCGAAGCGACGGTATCCGCTGGCCCGCCTTCGTCCTGATCACCATTGCGCTTAGCGCGGCGCTGTTTTTCGCGATCCTCCTCAGCGGCGGCCCCGCCACCACAAATGCAGCGGTCGCCATTGATCCGCACCGCGCCAGTTTCGGCATCTGCTTTGGCTCCGACCGCTTCACCTGCGTCGTCGACGGCGACACCATCTGGTTCAAGGGTCGCAAGATCCGGATCGCCGATATCAACACCCCGGAAATATCGAGCCCCGGCTGTGCCGCCGAAAAAAGGCTGGGCGAGCAAGCGAAGATGAGACTGCAGAACCTGCTCAACGAGGGTGGCTTTTCGCTCGAAACCATCGACCGCGACCAGGATCAATATGGTCGCGACCTCCGCATCATCACCCGCAGCGGCCACAGCCTGGGCGAGACATTGGTTGCCGAGGGACTGGCCGAACGCTGGCAGGGACATCGCCGCGACTGGTGCTAGGCCGCCTGCAGCGCCTTGCGCGAAACCACCCAAGCCAGCGCGAACAGCAGCATCAACAGTCCGTCGACCATCGCGCCGAAAAATACCGGACCCATCGCCACCCTGCCCTGCTGATAGAGGATCGCGACCGGCAGGAAGAACGACAGCTTTTCCAGTATCGCGATCGGAATCAGCGCGCGATAGCGGGCCGGATCGAGGGCGATCATGATGAAGATCAGCTGGAAGACCAAAGCCAGGCCAATAAAGCCGTAATAATATTCCGGTCGGGGGCCTGCTTCTGCAAACAATCCCGGGACCAGCGCGAGGAAGCCCCAGGCGGCGGCAACGGCAAAAATGATTCGGACAAATTTCATGATAACTCCGACCTGAATTTGACGAACTTTACAGTGTTAAAAGAAAAATTTCTACTCCCCCCGAGAACACGATTTTCGGCTTTCTTACAGGTGGTTGAACCGGGTGGGCGCGATAGTGTCTCATGAGCGCATCTTTACCACAACCCGATGGTGTAGGACAGATGCCACACGGAGAATCGCAAGAAGAGATGGCAAATGCAGCGGGCTATGATAATCGGTCGGCATGAAACAATATCGTGAATATATCGGCTGGGGCGCGATCGTCGTCGCGGCGCTCAACTTTCTCCCGCTGCCCCTGCCCGCGCTACCGCCGATGCTGTCGGCTTCGATATTCCTGCTGCTGCCCGCCATCGGCCCGATATTGATGATGGTATCCCCGATGCTGCTGTTCGCCGCCGGAATCGGGCTGGTCAAAGGCTGGGACGGCGGACGGAAATTATTCGTGATCTGGGCCGCGATCTCGGGTCTAGCGGCGCTCGCCGGCCTGCAATATGATCCGGTCGGACCTGCGGTTGATCTCGCGGTGATCGGGGCCTGTCTCGCGGTGGTGTTGTGGGGAGACTGGCGGCGGTTGTTGCCGCAGCGGTGAGACCAAAGTTGCCTCCACTTTTTCCTCTCCCATAGGGAGAGGCAAGTGGAGCTTGTCAGCTTGCCTGGCTAGCGTAACTCGGTGAGGGGCTTGAACCTCTCGCAGAGCACAACCCCTCACCGACTGCGACTAGGTCCATGCGGACCAAGTCTTCGTTGCCTCTCCCTATG
>RCMY010003568.1_pt1 | contig 13744 bp, 11 predicted proteins | sample 2041341 | NCBI WGS metagenome assembly RCMY01 (sample SAMN09708234, study PRJNA481090) | Marine sediment metagenome, whole genome shotgun sequencing project. | reverse complement strand
ATGCTGATGAGGTCGGCGATGTCTTCCACCTGGCCCATGGCAAAGGCGACGTCGATGGCGAATGGGCTGTCAGAGCTGTTGCCGACGACAATCACGTCGCTCAGCGAGAGGGGCACAGACATGAGGCCTCGCACTTTCGTGGTGGGGTCCAGCCGTTCTAGCAGGGTGTCACTAGATATCGGTCAACGGGAGGGGAGTACCCATGCAGAATGACCAGTTCCTGGCCGCAGCCAGTGGGTCATCCCGGGTAGGCGTCGTGGCGGTGAAGCCAGGCCATGGACCACGGCAGCTCGTCCTCGTCACGCCCCTTGGGAGTGAGGTCCAGGAGGTGGTAGGCGCCATTGACCATGTCGAGGCCCCGCGAAAAGGTCTGATAGCTCAGGAACACACGGTCGTCGTCTGACCGATGAAAGATGCTCAGTCCGGCAGACTCCTCGCCCATCGGCGCCTGGGTGCCGTGGTTGTACCGCGCTGAGCCAGCCTCGATGTCCCCAGGGGTGAAGCTCACACCCATGTCGAAATTGAAACTCGTATCAGCGGAGGAGAACCAGGGGATGCTCCATCCCATTCGCCGTTGGTACGCCGCAAGTTCGGCGAAGGGGGCACGGGCGATGGTGACGAGGGTGGTATCTCTGGCCTCGAGGTGAACCCCTATGCCGTCGTAGTTGTCGGCCCAGAACGAACACGACGGACAACCTTCGTCCCACCCAGGCCCGAACATGAAGTGGTAGACGGCGAGCTGGCTTCGTCCGTTGAAGAGTTCCGAGAGGGTATGTGCTCCGTCGGCCCCCTCGAAGCGGTAGTCCTCCGTGACCTCGACCCAGGGCAGTGATCGGCGCTGGCGCGAAAGCTCATCGCGCTGGCGCGTGAATGCCTTCTCTGCCTCCAAGTGAGCAAGGCGAGCTGCTCGCCAAGCGTCTGGGGTGACGATTGCAGGTGTCGTGGAAGTCATCGTTGGAACGCTCCTTGGAGTGCATCGTGTTCGAGCCGCGAGAGCGATGAGCCCCGGAACGTTTGTTCCAGACGGCGACGTCGTGAGCAAGTGCAAACATAGACCGCCGCTCGAGCGACGTCCGGGTGTTGTGCCGCGAGGTTGTGGCAGGCTGCGGTGATGATCGACGAGATGGTGCGGGCAGCTGCCGGACGGCGACCGGAGCAGTTGGCGCTCGCTGACGCTCCGAACCGCGCCGACGTGTTCGGAGGTGAGCCCCGTCGGTTCGCTTGGGCCCAGCTGGACAACGCAGTCGACAATCTGGCTTCCGCCCTGTCTGATCTCGGAGCCAAGCCAGGAGTTGGAGTGGCGATCCAGTTGCCAAACGTGGCTGAGCTCGTCATCAGCATCCTGGCGACAGTGCGGCTGGGGGCAGTGGCAGTTCCGTTCCCGATTCAACACAGAGCTCACGAACTTCGCCACGGGTTCGGCACCGCCGACATCGGCCTCGTCATCACCGCTGAGCGACCAGACCGTCCCGACCAGCTCGCAACGATGGCGAGCGTCATGGCCGAGCTGATTCCGGACGCGCCGCTCGCTGTGTTCGGCGATCCAGGGTCGTCCAACGGTGTCGCGATCGGTCTCGACACCGACACTCCGCTCGCCAGGATGACTGGCAGCCCTGTCGACGACGTCGCCACCGTCTGCTGGACGTCAGGGACCACCGGCACCCCCAAGGGTGTGCCTCGGACGAACGCCATGTGGATGGCCTCAGGCCGCTTTCAGGTCGAGCAGCTCGGCATCACCTCCGATGATCGCATCCTCTGCCCATTTCCGGTGGTCAACATGGCTGGAATCGGCGGGATGCTTGTGCCGTGGGCGATCGCTGGCGCAACGCTTCACCTTCATCAACCAATGAGCCTGCCCGTCTTCCTCGGCCAGCTCATCGGCGAGAAGATCACCTACACAGTCGCTCCGCCGCCGCTTCTCAACATGCTGTTGGCCGATGAGTCGATTCTTGCCGGGGCGGATCTGTCCGACCTCCGCAAGATCTCCTCCGGATCGGCCCCACTCGACCCATGGATGGTCGCCGGTTGGCAGGACAAGGGCATCGAGATCGTCAACGTGTTCGGCTCAAACGAGGGCGCTGCGATGCTTTCGACGATGGCGTCGGTGCCGGATCCGAAGCAGCGAGCGCGGTTCTTCCCGCGCCCGAATCGCGAAGGTGTAAAGATTCGTCTGATCGACCTTGCAACCGGCGACGTCATCGACGAGTCAGGGCACGTTGGCGAGCTGAGGTTCAGCGGGCCGACCGTGTTCAATGGCTACCTCGGATCCTCTGGCGAGGAGTTCGACTCCGACGGGTTTTACAGAACTGGCGATTTGTTCGAGTGGGTAGACGGAGCGTCCGAGCCTCGCCTTCTCCGCTTCGTCGATCGAGCCAAGGACATCATCATCAGAGGTGGCATGAATGTGTCGGCTGCCGAGGTCGAAGGGCTCGTATCGAGCCACGATGCAGTCGTTGAGTGTGCGGCGGTCGCCTTCGCTGACCCAGTGCTGGGGGAGAAGGTAGGGGTCTTCGTGGTTGCTGCCGCTGGCGCAGCGCCAACGCTTGACGACATCACGGCCCATCTCAGAAACCTCGACGTCGCCAGCTATAAGCACCCAGAGCGCCTCGAGGTCGTCGATGAACTCCCGCGGAATCCGGTCGGCAAGGTCGTCAAGCCGGAACTCCGAGATCGATGGCACGTGGCATAGTCTCGTCTGACGTCACCCGGTCTGGCGGCAAGTGTCGTCAGCTCGATCCCGTACAGCGGCGTCAGCCGTTGCGAAACACCACAGAGGAATCACGCCAATGCAGATGACCGAGGCACAGCATCGCGAGGCCGCCGAAGAACTCGTCGAGGCCGAGAACACCGGCATTTGGACCGAGCCTCTCACGGTCAAGTACGAGGATGCTGACATCGAAGATGCCTATGCCGTTGGGCAAATGGTGACCGACATCAAGGTTGCCAACGGCCGAGTCATCAAAGGCCACAAGGTCGGTCTCACGTCCAAGGCAATGCGTTCGCTGACAGGAGCCACCGAGCCCGACTATGGAACGCTTTTCGACAACTGGTTCCTCGACGAAGGATCACAGGTCTCGATGAGCACGATGAACCGGCCCTTGGCCGAGATCGAGATCGTGTTTGTTCTCAAAGAGCCACTGGGTGGCCCCGATGTGAACGCCATCGACGTCATCCGGGCAACGGACTTCATCCTCCCCGCTGTCGAGGTGGTCGACAATCGTTACGCCGGCAGCGGGAAGAAGGGCATCGTCGACAGCATCTCAGATGCCGCATCCTGCGGCTTCGTGATGGTCGCAGGCAATCCGACCAGCCTGAACGATGTCGACGTCCGCCACGTGAGTGGAGCGCTGTACAAGAATGGTCAGATCGAAGAATCCGGGATGGCATCAGCGGTCATGGGGAACCCCATTAACTCGATGGCGTGGCTGGCACGCAAGCTCCATGAATTCGACGTGGTCATGCAGCCGGGTCACAGCATCTTGTCAGGCTCCTTCATCAAGGCGCACCCGATGCTCGCCGGCGACTCATTCGTGGCAGATTTCGGCCCGCTCGGCCAGATCAGCTTTGGAGTGATTGACTGAGCGGCTGATCCCGCCGCACTCGTTGTGAGCCTGACCGAGCAACTCGGGTTTCACCGACGGCGCGTACGTCAGCTCGCTAGGTGTCCCAGCGATGCCTTGAGGTCGCCCCTGATCGCAGCAACCATGGGTTGGTAGTCGTAGCCGACCGTGATCATCGTGAAACCCTGTTCGCGCCGCTTGGGGACCAGATCTGCCGAGGCTTGGATACCGGGAATGACGCCGTTCGCTTCGCAGGCGGCGACGACTCGGCGGAGCGCAGCATCGAACTCAGGATCGGGTTGATCCATGTCGACTGGGTATCCCATGCTGATCGAGAGATCAGCTGGTCCGACATACAGCGCCCCGACGCCCTCGACCGCTGCGATGGCCTCGACGTTGTTCAGGGCCTCGACGGTCTCGATCATCGGCATCACCGTGACGGAGTTCTTCGCTGTCTCGAAGTACGAGCCGCCGAAGCGCATACCGGCACCGATTGGCCCCACACTTCGGTTGCCGTCCGGGGCGTAGCGACAGGCCCGAACCCCGGCCTCGGCCTGTTCCACGGTATTGACCATCGGGATGATGACACCAAGGGCGCCCGAATCGATCAGACGCCCGATCAAGCCGGGATCGAGCGTGGTGGCCCGCACCACGGGGAGCGCAGTACCTGTTTCGATGTGGGCGAGCATGGTCATTGCCATGTCGAGATCCATCAGGCCATGCTGCATGTCGATACACACGTAGTCATAGCCCTCTTTGGATGCAACCTCCGCAGCCATGGGCTCTCGAAGGAACAACCACGCCCCGAGGGTGGCGTCTTGATCCTCGAGTCGAGCAGCGAGTGATGCAGGAATTGTGCTGGTCATGGTTTCTCCGTGAACGTACGAGTGCGTAGACCCGGTCATTCTTGGCGAGGATCCGTTCACTTGTTGAACGAATCCTCGCCAAGTTGCGTCTCTTTACTTGCGCCTGACCTGCACGGGGAGGTGTGCGTAGCCGTTCACGAACGACGAGAACACCCGAGTTGGCTCGTCTTGCACCTCGACCCGCTCGAAGCGAGTCAACAGCTCTTCCCAGAGGATCTTGAGCTGGAGTTCGGCCAGACGGCTGCCCATGCAGAAGTGCACGCCGTAGCCGAACGACAGGTGACGGTCGGCGTTTGGCCGGTCGATGTTGATGACATTGGCGTTCTCGAAGACGTCTTCGTCGCGGTTGGCCGAGATGTACCACATCAAGATCTGGTCGTTCTTCTTGATCTGCTTGCCGCGAATCTCGGTGTCGAAATTCGCCGTACGGCGCATGTAGGACAGCGGCGTCTGCCAACGAATGATCTCCGGGACCATCTTGGGCACCAAACTCGGATCGGCCATGAGCTTGTCGTACTGGTCGCCGAACTTGTTGAGCCCGTACACGCTGCCAGACATCGTGTTGCGGGTCGTGTCGTTGCCGCCGACGATCAACAGAAGCAAGTTGCCGAGGTGCGCAGCGGTGGGCATGTCCTTCGTGGCTTCGCCGTGGACAAGCATCGAGACCAAATCGTCTCCGGGATTCTCGAGACGATCGATCCAGAGCTTCTCGAAGTAGTGGATGCAGTTCATCATCTCTTGCTGCTTCTGCTCTTGTGTTTCAACCAGGCCGCCTGGCTGCGGAATGGCAAACACGACGTCAGACCAGCGGGTGAGGAGGTGACGGTCCTCGAAAGGGAAGTTGAACAGCGTGGCGAGCATCATCGTGGTCAGCTCGACCGAGACCGTGTCGACCCAGTCGAAGGTTTCACCCTCGGGAAGCGAATCGAGGATGTCGACGGTGCGCTCACGAATCAGGGAGTCGATGTTGCGGAGGTTCTTCGGGGCGGCGACCGAGCGAACGGTGTTGCGCTGCTCGGTCTGTCCTGGCGGATCCATAGAGATGAATGACTTGATCTGCACCTCACCTTCGGGCACGGGGACGACGCGTGGGCCAAGTGTGATGCCGGGGGCGGACGAGAAGGTCTTCCAGTCGCCATCGACGGTTCGGACATCGTCGTACTTGCTGAGGGACCAGTAGCGGCCAGAGGTCTCGAGTTCGTTGAAGTGGACTGGGTCTTCGGCCCGAAGGCGGGCGAAATGGTCCTGCCAGCGGTGCTCTCGGAAGAGGTGAGCGTTGAGCGGGTTGATCTCGTCGATGGAGAGATCAGCGGCTGCAGGAACGTTCGCGCCGAGCTCTGCCATTTCCTGCTCTGGGCCGCGTTCGAATGCATCCTCGAGAGACGGATCGACGGTGGTATCAGACATGGGTGGAACTCCTTCGTTCTGGTCCAAGGCACGCTACTCCGGGGTCACACGCGGGCTGAAATGCTGCTCGAGAGCGCGCGCCTCGGCGTCGTGGGCTCGGCTCGCCAATCTGGAGGGCGCGCCGTATTCTGCTCATCACCGCCGGGCGGTCGCCCGACTGCAGAGGGAGTCATCATGTCGTTGTTCGTGATCGTCCACGGAGCATGGGGATCGCCTGCCGAAATGGAGCCGGTTGTGGGGCCGCTCCATGCGGCCGGCCACGAGGTGATCGCTGTCGACCTGCCGTGCACAGATCCGAACGCCGCACTTGGCGACTATGCGGCTGCCGTCGAAACGGTGCTCCCGAAAGAGCGCTCCGACGTGATTCTCGTTGGCCACTCGTTCGGCGGGTTCACGGTGTCGACGATCAGCGCTGCCAGGCCTGATCTGCCGCTGGTCTATGTCGCAGCGGTCATTCCTTCGCCCGGTGCTTCGCTGGTCGACATTTTCCTCGGTCGCGACCCCTTCATCGACGAGAGCGACATCGACACGGCGCTCGCCGCTTTCGGCGGGATGGTGAAAGCCGCCGAGCGAGGCTGTTGTGCGCTCGACATCGAGGCGCTCGTTTCAGAGATCAACCCCGCTGAGCAGGAGGTCAACCGCCAGTATCTCGAGGCCACGCAACGCTCGCAAGGCATCGCCGCCATGCGGGAGAAATGGCATGGCGAACTGCCGAAGGGCCCACCGATCACCTACGTGGTCACGACCGCTGACACGTTGGTGCCCCCGGATGACCAAAGGGAGATGGCGGCAGCACTCGGCGCTTCAGTCGTCGAGATCAGCTCGGATCACTCAGCGTTCGGTGAACAGCCGGAACGACTCGCCGAAATCCTCGCCGGCTGCGTACCTGGTTGAACCCGATCGGGTTGCTAGCCGACGTTCGCCTGTTGACCGGCGTCAAACCGAAGATCGATCGGCTCGTCCGTCGTCGGTTCGTCGGTTATCGGTTCGTCGGTGATCAGGGAGGCCAGTGACTCCAAGAAGCGCTGCATGGCTTCGTCGACCACGCGTCGACCGAAGAGCAGGTCCTCGATGTGTCGACGGACGCCCCGGGAAGGAGCGAATCGTCCGGCCACCGAAACGGCGGTCGAAGCGTGTGGCCCTTTGGCAATCACGGCGTGAATCCTGAGCTGAGCATCGAAGTGGGGTAGCAAGCGTTGGTCATCCGATTCGGATCGCCACTCGAGGCTCATTCGAGCGAAGTCCTCGCTGACGCGCTCGACCTCGCCCAGCCGGAGTTCGACGACCGCTGAGCGGTCGAAGCCGGTAAGCCCCGCCTTCTTGGCTGATCGTTCGATGTGGCGAACTGCCACGAGGCTTGGCCCTGATTCGACTCGATCAGCTTCCGCCATCAGGCGGCCGCAGACGGCGTCAAACGCAACCGATACATGCGTTGTGTGTTGTATCTGATGCTGCACGAGGCCTCGATCTGTGGGCTCCAACGATCGACCAGACCCTCTGGTCGAGACAGTCTGGTCGCAAGACCTGTTGATGTCGGCGATTGTCGCGGGATCGAAATGGGGGTGCTTCTTGGGAGTGGCGCTGTGAAGTCGTCGGTGGAATTGTACGTACATTACGTCAGACTCTCTGGATGGCAAGACGCTCGAGGCAGACCCCAACACCATCGAATGTGGCGGAGGACCTTCCGCCGTCGCCGCACGGACCACAACACCACCACCGACCAGAAGGTCTGGTGGCAAGGGCATCGATGACGTTGGTGAACGCGTCGATGGACCGACCCAAGCGAGTCGTGGTTGCTGCCGCAGTGATCACGGTCCTGTTCGCTGCGATGTTTGCTCGGATCGACATCGATACCGATCCGGAGAACATGCTCGCCGCAGACGCCCCGGTCCGTCTGCGCAACGCTGACATGCGCGAGACCTTCGGCACCGGCGACATGATCGTTGTCGGCGTCTTCTCCCAAGCATCGCTGGCCACGCCTGACGCCTTGGCGGAGGCCTTCGAGTTCCACGACGCGATCGCAGAGATCGACGGCGTCGCCGAAGCAACGATGATCAGCGTTCGAACCGCGAGCCAAGGGATTCCGCCCAGCACCGATGGGGAAGCTGCGTCTCTCGCCACTGCGATTGCTGAAGATCCACTCCTCGGAGGCAACGTTCTCTCCGAGGACGGCGACACGCTGGCCTTCTTCATTCCCCTCGATGCAAAGTCTGACGCCCAGCCGGTGAGAGACGCAGCGAATGCGCTGCTCGACGAGTCACCCGCACTCGCTGATCTTGAACGGCACGTAGCAGGACTGCCGTTGGCGCAGGAGGCGTTCGGCGCCCAGATGTTCGTGCAGATGGCAGTGTTCGCTCCAATGGCTGGTCTGGCGATTTTCGCGCTGATGATGCTGTTTTTCCGGCGCCTCGTGCTCGTTGTACCAGCCATGTTGCTGGCGATGCTGTCGGTCGTATGGGCGATGGGCGCGTTGATCGGCTCCGGCAACAGCTTGCACATCATGAGTTCGATGATTCCGATCTTCCTGATGCCGATTGCGATTCTCGACGCGGTGCACGTGATCAGCGAGTTCTTCGACAGATACGGCCGCGTCCGAGAGCGGCGCTCTGCGCTCCACACCGTTTTCGACGAGCTCGCTGGGCCCATTGCCTTCACAAGCGTCACGACGATCGTCGGCTTCCTGGCTCTGGCGCTCACGCCGATTCCTCCCGTGCAGGTGTTCGGCATGTTCATCGCGTTCGGGGTGTTCGTCGCCTGGCTCGGAACAATGACGCTGCTTCCCGCCGTACTCATGCTCGTCTCGGAGGCCTCGATCGCCCGAGCTGTTGGTGAAGGCGCGGCCGGCGACGGTCGTTTCGCCCGCGTGATCAGAGAGTTGCCCACAGGTGCAGTCAGGCATCGCGTTCCTGTCCTCGCCGGCGTTGGCTTGGTGGCTTTGGCCGCCATTCCGTTCATCACCTCCATCGAGGTGAACGACAACCCCGTGAACTGGTTCCGGTCAGGTCACGAGGTGCGGGTGGCCACCGAGCGGCTGAACGACGAGCTGCCAGGGACATTCGCAGCAAACCTGATTCTCGACGCCGATGACCCAGAGCTGCTCACCTCACCCGAAACGCTGGCAGCTGTCAACGCACTTCAGAACCGATGGTCGAATGATCCAAACATCGGGACCTCTGCGTCGTACGTCGATCTGCTCGGCGGAGCGGAAGGGGCGGAGGCCCAGGCGCAGTTGACGACTTTGGCGGCTGCTTCACCGCTCGTGAGCACGCTCGTCACCGATTCAGGAGACCGGGCCAACATCCGGCTTCAGTTGCGCAACGGCGACAACCAGGCGATGAACGAAGTTCTCGACGTCACCGAGGAGCAGCTCGCCTTGACGCCCCTTCCCGATGGTGTCACCTCGAATTGGGCGGGCGAGACCTACCTCAACGTCGTCTGGCAGGACGAAATGGTGGCCGGAATGCTTTCCGGCTTCATCGTGACCCTGGTGATCATCACGGTGCTGCTCGCCGTGCTCTTCCGCTCCATCGTCTGGGCCGTGATCGGCATCGCTCCGGTGTTGTGGACGATCCTGGTCGTCTATGGCGTCATCGGCCTGATCGGCAAGGACTTCGACATGCCGATCGCTGTCTTGTCGACCCTCGTGCTCGGCATCGGTGTCGACTTCGCGATTCACTTCGTGGAACGCTTCCGGGAGTTGAAGAGCGATCTCGGAAGCTCGGCGCTCGCCATCGAGGCGTTCGCCGAGGAACCAGCCCGAGCATTGAGCCGCAACGCCGCGGTCGTTGCCATCGGCTTCCTGCCGCTGCTGTTCTCGTCGCTCACGCCGTATGTGATCGTCGGCTTCTTCCTCGGCGCGATCATCGTGCTCAGCTGGCTTTCGACCGTCATTGCACTCCCCGCGCTGGTGGCCAGAGTGCAGAGCAACACTTAGGCGTCGTCGCCTCACCCGTATCAGCGATCACGTGTGCCTCGGCGATTGACGACAGGAGACGGGAGCCATACCTTCCGTCAGACGCTGCGCTTCGCTTGCGCTGCCGAACGAAGGAGCCGACATGGCGCTCAAGATTGCTGACCGATGGTTCACCAGGGAGCGAATCGACGACGCCATCACACTGTTGACCGAGCCAGAGGTACATCCGCTTCTCCGCTGCAACATCTGGCACATTCGCGGGCGGTCACGGGACCTGGTGATCGACACTGGCCTGGGAGTCGCGAGCCTCGCCGAGGCAGCGGCGGACTTGTTCGGTGCGGACGTTCTGGCCGTGGCGACGCACGCTCACATGGACCACCTCGGCGGATTCCACGAGTTCGAGCATCGGGCGATCCACGAGGTCGAGGCGGTATCGGCGGAAACGGCAGCCGAGGGGCTTCCGCTCGACGTCGCCACCTACGACGCAGGCACGCTGGAGTGGTTCACAGAGATCGGATACGACATCTCCGCTGGTTTCCTCACGGCGATTCCGTACGAGGGCTTCGAAATCGCTGCCCACGCGATGATCGGCTCGGCGCCCACCATGACGCTCGCCGAGGGTGACGTCATCGATTTGGGCGATCGCGCCTTCGAGGTCCTGCATCTTCCCGGGCATTCACCAGGGAGCATCGGCCTCTGGGAGGAGACGTCCGGCGTGCTCTTCAGCGGCGACGCTGTGTACGACGGCCCGTTGCTCGACGACCTCCCCGGTTCAGACGTCGACGCGTACCTGGCGACAATGGACCGCCTGGCGAAGCTGCCCGTTTCGGTCGTCCACGCTGGCCACGACCCGAGCATGACCGCCGACCGGTACCGGACGGTCATCGCCGACTACGTCACGAGCCGGAGCGCGACTGCTGGCTGATCGCCTCGATGCCGTGCTCTGCCGCTGGCGAACCGGACCGGCCCGTCACTGCCCACGTGACGTCGGATCGACCCCGGCGATGGTCAGCAGGTCGGCCATCGTGAAGCCGTCGCCGGCTCTGCCGTTGCGCTGAGGCAGCGTTGGTCGCCAATTGTCGGCGACGTTCAGATAACTCGTCGGGTCAGCCTCGAGAAGACCGAGGAAGACCTCGGCGACCATCCGTCCGCCGATCGGGCCGAGGTGCAGTCCGTCAGCCATGACATCAGCTTCTCGAAGCAGATAGAAAAACAGTGGCGTGGAGGTATCGAGGTTTGCCCCGAGGCTCGACAGGTCGTCGAGATCAGCGGTCGACAACGGATCGACACCCATCTCTCGTGCGATCGCCTGGCCAGAAGGTATCTCCCACGTGATGTGGCGCAGCAGGTTGCGGCTGGCAAGTGACGTCGGACCGAGGTCTTCGCCCCTGGCGGTGGGGATGGCGAACATCGGCAATTGGAAGAGCGGCGTGGACATCTTCGCGTCGATGCGCTTGTTCGGCTTCACTTCGCCATCGTCAAAGTCGAAGAAGGTCTGCCAGCCGATGAATCGCCGGTTCGCTCGAGCGTGACCAGAGAGATCGTCAGGGTCGGCGTCGCCAAAGGTGTCTGGGTCGAAGACGAATGCGAAGAATGGATCGCCGTTGTCGCCGGCAAGGTTGGCTCGGTATGAGGGGCGGATCATCGAGTGGCCGAAGCGGTACGCAGCGGTCTGGAACTCGAGGGGAATACGTGGCGTGTCGGTGTCGAAGATCTCGAAGCCCGAGATGAGGATGCTGTCGACCATGTCCTGTCCGACGAACTGGGGGAGCACCTCGTTCACGACGATCCATTGATAGTGGTGTTGCACGGTGCGCCTGGCCTGGTCGAAGTCGGACATCGTGGGGGTTCCATTGGCCACGTCTTCGAGCACGGCGTTGTGGAAGGCAAGGAACGCGGCGTGAAGGCCCGAGAGGATCAGGTTCTCGTCGTTCCGATCGTCGCCGAGAATCGCCTGCCCATCGTCGTCTCTCGGCACGTCTTCGAACTGTCCGCCCGACTCGATGCGGAAGCTGAAGCCGTCATACAGCTCAGGTGATTCGGCTGGGCCGCCGCCATAGACGCTGTCGAGGTCGAGCTGAGCAGATCGGAGGTTTGTGCTTCGGCGAGCTGGTGTTGGCTGACCCAGGCGAGAGCCCGCATCGCGGGTGATGTCGTGGTCCATGAACTGGCCGAGAAAGGTGACGCCGGCGGTGTGTGTTGGATTGTCCCGGTTGTTCGGACTCAGTTCCGGCTCGGTGATCAGACGGGTCGGCCCTACCTCGAGAGGGTCGTTTGCATCCATGATTCCGCCAGGGCGACCGAGCTCGACAAGCGCAGCCCTGAGCTCTTGACTCGGCTCGGCAAAGGGTGGAAGATCGAACATCCTTCCGAATCGGTCGGGTCCTGTGACGACGCCCTGCCTCCGGTTGCCACGTACGCCTCGCTCGCGACCTCCTTCTCCAGCGCCGTTGCGATCGCGACCGCTCCGCTGACGCCCGCCGTCGTTGTCCGACCCGTCTCCCGTCTGCGCCGCAGCGACCGTCGGGAGCACCACGGCAGCTCCAACGCCGGCGCCGATGGCTCCGAGGAGGCGCCGACGTGAGTCGCGTGGCGATCCTCCGTCAGGCTCGTTCTCTCTTGCTTGGGCGCCTTCGTTTCCGTGTTGGTTGGTCGTCATGCATTGATCGTCGAGCCGAACTGGCAAGAGATCGGCAAGGTCGTGTCAGACCACCGACAGGGTTGGATGCATCGCTGCTGATGCGGTTGCCGCCCGAGCGCCGCTGTGCCAGCGTGAAGAATGGCTCAGACCTCCGATATGCAGCAGTACTGCGCCGATGGCGAGCGTCGGGCACACGAACTCGGCAACCGAGGACCGGTCCGCTTCGTCGGCGATGGAGCGCTCCACCCCGAGATCGTGGAGGCCTACTGGAAGCACGGGTTCTATGTCTTCGAAGGCGTGTTCGGCCACGACGAACTCGCCGACCTCGAGGCCGATCTCGACCAGTTTCGTCGTCGGCTCCCGGTGCACCGAGGAGCTGACATCGATGGCGATGGCAACCCGGCCATCGGCGTTGGTCTCGAATACAGGAACGTCGTTTGGGGCAAGTCGTTGTCAGATCCGGTCGGTGGGACCGCGGCGTCGCATGGACGGCATCCGGTCAAGATGCACGAGCCGGAGGTAGCGGCGGATGCTCCGGGCGACGTCGTGTTCGTCGTGCAAGGCTCGCTGCAGTTCAGCGACGCTTGCCTACGGGCATACGGTCACCCTGATCTTCTCGCGATCGCTGCTGCGCTCAACGGCCGAGACTTCACGCCATTCAACGAGGTCCTCTTCCTGAAGGATCCTGGAGTGGGCCCCTCGGTCGCTTGGCACCGCGACGGCGTCACCCACTGGGACTCGGCCGACTGGGATCAAGGCACACACGGCTTCAACTTCATGGGCCAGGTGTTCGGTTGCACCCCGGCGAACGGGGTCTGGGTGGTCCCTGGAACACACAAGCTGCGCAGCGTAGATGTAGCAGCCATGGTCGCCGCTGCGGGGTCTGAGCGGCTGCCGGATGCGGTACCGCTGGTCTGTGCGCCAGGCGACGTCGCCATCACCAATCGCCAAGCCGTCCATGGATCATTCGCCAACACCAGCCCTGACCCTCGAGTCACGGTGAACATGGGCTTTCATCGCCGAGCCTCGGTGATCGGGCAGATCGGCAGCGGCATCCACGGGTCCGTTGGGTTGCTCGATGACGAACGGATCGAGCAACGGTCTCGGATGATCGGCTGGGCCATCGCCGCCCGCCAGCAGCGATACCCGGGAGAAGTTCCGTTCGAGTACGGGCCGCTTTCAGGCCAGGAGTTCGCTTTCGACGAAACGGCACGGGCCCAGCTGGCGGACTACAACATGCTCGACCTCAGCATCTGACGTGCCGCACCTCCATCGGTCCGAGCTCCAGGCCTGGCGTCTGACCTGACGGCTACTTGGGGGCCGTCAACTGTGTGAGGGCATCGGAGAAGCGATCGTC
>RCMY010003567.1_pt1 | contig 13744 bp, 13 predicted proteins | sample 2041341 | NCBI WGS metagenome assembly RCMY01 (sample SAMN09708234, study PRJNA481090) | Marine sediment metagenome, whole genome shotgun sequencing project. | reverse complement strand
CCACTGGGGTGCCGGCATGCGAGTCGACGTCACCGTCGAGACCTGAGCGGGAATGCAGGGAATCCGTCCGCTCTGATTCGTCCATCGAATCAGGCGCCGTTCGTCACGAACGAAGATCGCACGATGTTGTGGTCGTCGAGGACCCTTCGAGCTGTATTGCGCCATTTGTCGAGCGACTTGGGGGAGACCCCGAACGTTCGGCATGTCGATGCGACGTTGCCGGTTCGGTGGGCATTATCCAACGCGCAAACGCGTTGCTGCAAACAATCTGATCTGAGATCTCGGTGGTGGTCTCTTCGGGGGTCTGTAGGAGGAACCACAGGTTCCGCACCGGGCTCACCCAATTCAACGCACCAACAAACCCATCCCGCCGGGGATAACCTGTCCGGTCGTCACACCTCGCCCAAGCGGCGCTCGAAACGCGCGGATCCAACGTCGCCGGGCTGCGATCGCCATCAGTATCGGCTCAGGGGAGTAACTGGGATGCGTTCAGTCGTCCGAGGGCGACTTCGGCGAGCACGCCGACGGCGAGCACGCCGACAGTTGCGACTCCGGCCGAGATGGCGGCCCATCGCCCGAGGACGGCGACTTGATTGGTCGTCGTTTCGAAGTACATCGGGCCGATGACGCGGAGGTAGTAGAAGAGCGAGATGACGGTGTTGGCGACGGCGACGAGGGCAAGCCAGGCGTATCCGCCGTCGATCGCGGCGGTGAACACGGTCAGCTTGCCGACGAATCCGCCGAGCGGCGGGATCCCGACGAGCGACAGCAACGACACGGCCAGCGAGGCGGCCAACCATGGATGGCTCGTCCCGAGGCCGCGGTAGTCGTCGAGGTCGGTGCGACCTCGCAGTTCGGTAATGATCGAGAACGCGGCGGTGTTGGCAACGGCGTACCCGATCAGGAAGAAGATCAGCGCCGGGGCGGCCTCGGCGACGCGCCCCACCACGACGACCGCAACGAGCGCGTAGCCGGCTTGGGACACCGACGACCATCCGAGCAGACGCCGTAGATCGTTCTGCCAAAGGGCGGCGAGATTGCCGAGCGTCATCGTGGCGACCGCGAGGGCGGCGACGAACGGACGCCACGCAACCACATCGTCCGGCAGCACCTGCATGACTCGTGCGAGCGCGACCAGCGCGCCAATCTTCGGAACGACCGTCAGCATCGCAGCCGATGGCGCCGGCGCGGCCTGTGCGACGTCGGGAACCCAGGCGTGTGACGGGAAGGCGCCGATCTCGAACGCCAACCCGACGCCGACGCACACGACGACCGCGATGAGCGCGATCGGATCCGCATCGAACGCAAGTGCGGTGCCGATGTCGGCGAGGTTCGTGGTGCCGGTCATCCCGTACAGCACGGCGACGCCGATCATCAGGACGGCGTTCGTCAACGCGCCGATCAGGAAGTACTTCATGCCGGCCTCGACCGACGCCGGTGACGACCGGTGGTAGGCGGCGAGGGTGTACCCGGTCACCGAGACGAGCATCATGCCCACGACGATCGCCATCGTGTCCGCCGCTCCGGCGAGCAGCATGGCGCCAGCTGCGCACAGCAGCACGACAGCCGGGTATTCGCCGCGTCGGGGGTCGGTGCGGAACCATTCGACGGAGAGGGCGAGCGTGAGGAGCGTCGTCGCAGCGATCAGCAGCTCGGCTCCGTGGGTGATTCCGTCGAGCGCCCATGCCCCCTCGAACGTCAGCTGCTCATCGGTCGAGGCTGCAAGCGAGATCGAGAGTCCTGCCGAGACGAGCACCGCAACGGCGGCGACCAGTGTGGTGATGCGCTGATGTGCCCGCCCGACGAATGTGGCGGTCATCAATGCCACGACCGCCCCGACGACCAGCGCGATCTCCGGGGTCAAGTGGACGACGTTCATCTTCATGTCCACGCGGGGTCAGCCCCCACCCGAGAATGCCGCCACGATGCGATCGCTCGCCGGCGTGATCAAGTCGAGCAGCCACGTCGGGTAGATGCCGAGTGCCAGGACGAGGATCAACAGCACGGCGAGTGACACGATCTCGCGACGGTCGAGATCGCGGAACGAAGCGAGCCGGTCCGGGGTCTCGCCGAAGAATATCCGCTGCAGCATCTGCAAGAACAGCGCCGCGGTGACGAGTACCCCGATGAGGGCGATGAAGGCGAGCGCGGGATACACGGCGAACGTGCCGATGAAGATCTGCACCTCGGCGACGAACCCGATCAGGCCTGGTAGGCCGAGGCTCGCGAACGAGGCGACCATCATCGCACCGGACAGCATCGGCGCCTTGCCGGCGAGGCCGCCGTAGTGGTCGATGTCGTAGTTCTCGGTACGTGACCAGAACGATCCGGCCATCAGGAACAGCGCGCCGGTGATCAACCCGTGGGCGATCATCTCGACGGTCGCACCGGTCAGCGCCAACGAGCGGCCAGCCTCCTCACCGGATGCCAACCCGCCGGCGACGGCAATGCCGAGGACCGTGTAGCCCATGTGGTTGATCGACGTGTAGGCGATTCGTCGTTTGAGGTCGGACTGGCCGAGCGCGACCAGGGCTCCGTAGACGATGCTGATCACGGCCAGGATGGCGATGATCAGCGAGGCGCTGCGGAACGTGTCACGCATCATCGACAGAGGGATACGGATCATGCCGAACGTGCCCATCTTCAGCAGCACGCCCGCGAGGATCGCCGACACCGGGCCCGGTGAATTGACGTGGGCGGGTGGCAGCCAGGTGTGGACAGGGAACAGCGGCGTCTTGATGACCAGCCCGACGAAGATCGCAAGGAACGCGAGGCCGGCGGTGAATCCCTGCCCGGCGAGCGGTTGCTCGGCGATCAGTACCCGCATGTCGAACGTGAACGGGTCGGTCTCGAGGTACAGGGCGAGGAATCCGAGCAGCATCACGAGCGACCCGGCGAGCGTGTACAGGAAGAACTTGAGCGCGGCGAGCTTCGCCTCGCCGTGCCCCCATCGACCGATCAGGAAGTACATCCCGACCAGGCTGAGATCGAAGAAGACGTAGAACACGAGCAGGTCGAGCGTGAGGAACACGCCGAGCGACACCGCTTCGAGGAACAGGAACCACGCCCGGTATTGCGCGTGACGGCCCTGCATGTCGAACGGGTAGGCGATCGCCACGACGAACAACAGCGCCGCCAAGAGTGCCAGCGACAGGGAGATGCCGTCGATGCCGACCCGCCACCCGACACCGATCGACGGAATCCAGTCGACCTCCTCGACGAGTTGGAACATCTCGGCGCTGCCGCGTTCGAAACGGATCCAGGCGCCGACGAGGAGGGCGAGCGGCACGGTCGCTGCACCCACCGACACCCACCGGGTGACCTCTTCCCGAGCGTTCGTGAGGAACAGCAGACCGACTGCTGCAAGCAGCGGCACGACGATGGCGGCAGTGAGCACAGGGATCAACTCCAGAGGACGAGGACGAGGACGAGTGCCGCGGACGTCGCAGCGATGAGGGCGTAGTACTGATGGGCCTGGCCACTTTGGACACGGCGGCTCTGGCGGCCGAGCTCGCCGGTCAGGCGACCCGACCCGTCGACGGCGCGGTCGACCCCGTACTCCGCCGTGCGGTCGAGCGCACGGGAGAACCAGGCGGTGAAACGGGCGGTGCCTCGGACGCCGGCATCGACGACTCGGTCGTCGCCACGCGCGAGCAACCGACTCGTCGCCTGAACACCGTCAGCGACGCGCCCGATCCCCGCGTCGACAACACGATCGTCGAGGCGGGCCGCCCAACCGGCGAGTGCCAGGACCGGGTCGACGAGCCCGACCTTCGTCGCGGCAGGGATGCCAAACCAATCGGAGGCGGTCGACAGCGCCGAGCCGAATACGAGCAGGCGGTGTCGTCGCCAGAGCAGGTACGCCCAGCCGGCGCCGCCGACGATCGCGACGATCGAAATGGCGAACTCCCACAGTTTCGAGGCAGCGACCTCGCCGCCCGTGACCTTCAGGAGCTGTTCCTCACCCCAGGGCAACCACAGCACCGACAGCACGAGTGTCGTCGCCGCCAACACTGCGAGCGCTGCGGTCGAGCGCCTTCGCAACTCGTCCACGGCCGCAGCTCGATCGGTCTCGGCGGGCTCGCTGTCGCGTCGTGAACCGAACGCCAAGAGCTGGAATCGGGTGGCGTAGAACGCGCTGCCGGCACCCGCGAGCACGACGAGCACACCGACCCACACGGATTCGTCCGCTGCAGCAGCGACGACCGCTTCCTTGGTCCACGCCCCCCCGAGCGGCGGCACGCCGGCGAGTGCGACCGACCCCACCGCCGCGAGACCGGCGGTGAGGCGGTGCGAGCGCCCGAGGCCCATGTCCTCGAATTGCGACGAGCCCGCGGCATCGATGGCGACACCGGCGCTGATGAACAGCAGGGCTTTGAACAGTCCATGAGCGATCAGGTGGGCGATCGCGACGGCCGGATATCCGGCGCCGACGGCGACGACCATGAACCCGTAGTGCGCCGAGGTCGATGCGGCGAGCAGCTTCTTCGGTTCCGATTGGAGTGCGGCGACGACGCTGCCAGCGAGGGCGGTGGTCAGGCCGACACTGATCGCCAGGGGCCCGAACCAGCCGACTGAATCCAGCGCGGGCTGCAGGCGGGCCAGAAGGTAAGCACCGGCCGCCACCATCGTGGCCGAGTGCAGCAGGGCCGATGCGGGCGTCGGCCCTGACATCGCGGAGAACAACCAGGGCGAGAACGGCACCTGCGCCGACTTCGTGAACGCAGCGAGAACGATCCCGGCGACGAACATGTGCACGGCTGCCCCGCCGCCGTCGGTGAAGGCACCGAAACCTGAGAACTGCAGCGACCCCGTCGTGGCGAACACCGCGCCGGCGGAGAGGAACAGACCGAGGTCGCCGGCACGGGTCACCATGAACGCATGGGCTGCATCTCCGGGAGCATCGCCCCGCCAGTGATGGGCGATCAGTGCCCACGACACGAGGCCGACCAGCTCCCATGCCACGATCAGGGTCAACAGGTCGCCGGCGATGAGGAGCAGTTCCATCGCGCCGACGAAGATCGACAGCAACCCGAGCAGGCGGGCGCGACCATGCGACTCGCCATAGCTCGAGGCGTAGATCACCACGGCGAGTGCGACGAGTGGCACGAGCACGAGTGGGCCACGCGCGGTCGGGTCGACCTCGAACGTCAAGATCAGTCCGGCGCCCCAGTCCAGATCCTTTGTCGGTTGAGCGAGCGCGGTTGCGATCGCGACGATCAGCGTGCCCGCCACGCCGCCGACAGCGACGATCGACCCGACCCCGAGACGGCGATCGCCGACCAACCATGTGGCGAGCCCTGCGAGCAACGGCACGGCGACGAGCGCGAACAAGATCATGCGCGTCTCATCCCTTCAGCGATCCGATGCCCTCGGTCATATCGGTCTGGCGGGCGCGGTACACGGCGGCGACGAGCGCGAACCCGATCGCCAATTCGATCGCCATCACCGCCATCGTCAAGATCACCAGCACTTGCCCCTTCGGAAGACCGGCACCGGTGAACGCCCAGAAACCTGCAGCCGCGAGGATCACGCCGTTGAGCATCATCTCGATGCCCATCATCAGCATCACGAACGTCTGCTGGGCGAGCGCACCCCACACGCCGACCCCGATCAGCGCCGCCGCGACCAGCAACACCGTCATGAGATTCACGAGTCGTGCTCCATGTCGCCGTGGTCCATCTTGGAGTGGTCCATCTCACCCATGTCCATCTCGCCCATGTCCATGTCGCCGTGGTCCATGTCGCCCATGTCCATCTTCGAGTGGTCCATCTCGCCCATGTCCATTCCGCCGTGATCCATGCCGTGCATCGAGTGGCCCATCGAGGCGGCCGGGTCGTACAGGTCGTCGGCCGGGCGACGATCGCCGCCAGGTTCCAGCGCCGGCGCCACCGAACCTTCGTAACCGTCACCGAAGCGACCCGTCGCCGACGACAGGATCACCGAGCACACCATCGTTGCCAGGAGCGTCACGCCGATGCTCTCGAACACCAGCATCGACCCGCCCAGCAACTCGAATCCGAGCTCACGAGTCGTGGCCGCCGATGGGTCGACCGGCGCATCGGGGAAGTCGGCGAACACCGCCACGACCGCAACCCCAGCCGCAGCAACGACGCCGGCGGCGGCCGCGAAACGGGGCTGGTGGACCATGTTCATCGGGTTCAATCCGGCCGGGTTCATCATGAACATCACCATGAACAGACCCATCACGATCATCTCGACCGTCATCATGAACAGCAGCGCAACACCCAGGTACTCCGCGAGCAGCAGCACCAGGATGGCGCCCACGTTGAGGAATGACGCGAGCAGCAAGTACGTCGCCCGAATCATCGAATCGACTCGGAACACGAAGAACCCGCTCGCAACCGCAGCAACCGCGAAGACCACGAACGCGACGTCGATCACAGCGCACCCAGCCCGGCGATCAACAGATCGAGGAACGCCAATGGCAACAACACGCCCCACGCGATCCTCACGAACCGCTCGGCACTGATTCGCGCCACGAACGCGTCGAGGAACGCGAGCAGGGCGAGCAGAGCGAGCGTCTTGAGCGCCATCCACGCGCCGCCCGGCAGGATCGGACCCTGCCAGCCGCCGAGGAACACGGCGGCGGAACACGCCGCGAAGGCGACGCGCATCGCATGACGGGCGACCCGCCACGCCAGTCGCTGCACACCGCTGTCCTCGATCGAACCGCCTCCCGCGAGGTCGTTCGAGTCGAGCAGGTCGAGCGGCCCGGAGAACGTCACGCCGAGCGCCACGATCAGGAACAGTGGCAAACCGAGCGGTTGGCGGATCACGTTCCAGAGTCCGGCCTGCGATTCGACGATGGCGCCGATCGACAGCGACTCGGCCGGGATGGCGGCGCCGATCAACACGAACATGCTGAGCAACTCGTACGACAGAGCGACCGCGACGAACCGGTATCCGGCCACCAGTGCCATCGGCGAGTTGGGTGACCATCCGTGGAAGAAGAACGCGACGATCGCCAACGCCTCGGCCGCTCCGAACAGGACGACGCCGGTTCGGACGTCGGCGACGACGACCCCTGGCGAGAGCGGGATGACGGTCAGCGCCGCTGCGGCGAGGCCCAGGTAGGCGGCGGGCGCCAGCACCCAGAGCAACATGTCCGGTCGTTCGGTGCGCACGACCTGTTGGCGCATCAGGCGACGCGCGGATCGGGCTGGAATCGGTGGCGCAGCACGGAGTGGATGCCCTGCAATCGAACGGAACGCCACCACCCCGAGGACGCTCGACAGATAGACGCCGACGACGAGTACCGCGCCGATCACGGCGACTGCGACCGGCGCGCTCAGTTGCTCGACGTTGTTCATCGCTCGACCGCCGCTGGCGTCGTCGCAGGCACGTCGATGTCGAAGCCGATGATCGTCGACACCGCATCGGTCAACGTGAGGCCGGTGATGGTCTCTGCCAGCTCCGAGGCGGTGATCGCGGCTGTCTCGGGCGGAGTTAGTGTCCGGGAATCGGTTTCGCTGAGGCCCGCAGAGATTGCGTCGAGGTGGGTCGTCCATCGCTCCCATGTGTCAGCACCGTCGTGTGGTCCGACCCCACGAAGCGCTGAGTGCAACCCCGTCCACTTCATGCGCCGCCGCAAGCGCCCGAACTCGCGACCGAGGTCTGTGGCGCGATCGGGAAACTCCGAACGACGCGCCAGACCAGCGGCCCGAGCTGCGAACGAATCAAGCCCTTGCACGTGGAGAGCGTGGCTCAACCACTGCAGGCGCCGCGGCACCGTCAGGTTGCGGTCGACGCTCGTCACGAGTGCGTCGGCCCGAACGGCGAACTCGATCGACTGGATGACCTCGCCCTGCAACGCGACGTCCGCGACGAGACCTCCCGGCAACTGACCTGCAAAAGGGCCGAGCTGCAGATTGATCTGGTCGAGCGTGAGACCGTCGCGATCATCGGCCGTCATCGCCATCGCGCGCCCATACGGCGTCCCACCCATCATGCCCTCCCCGCCCTGACCGAACGGGCCGACACCGCGCCACTCGTTCGGTTCCTCGTCAGTGAGCCGGCCCGGTGAACTCGTCGAACGGTCCGCGAGCAGCGACTCGCAGCGGTCGGCGATCAACCGTGTGATCGATTCGACGGCGTCGGTCGTCGAGTCGATCTCCTCCCACGTCACCACCGTGCGCGGATGAGGCATCTGGTCGTGCACCCGGTCCAGCGCTTCGTGATGCGCGTCAGGAATCGTTCCGGCAACCAGCAGCACGCACGCGTGGCGCGGCGTCGCCACCAGCCGGACAGCCTCGTGACCACGCAGCGCCTGAGTCTCATGCCACCGATCTGCCCCGGCAGCGACGAACACCTCGACCGGGGTCACTGCCACGAGAACACCCGCTCCTTGTACGCGTAGACGATGCCGACACCGAGAATCGTCAGGAACATCCCCATCTCGACCAGCGCCTTCGCGCCTTCCTCGACGAACACGACGGCCCACGGATACATGAACATCATCTCCATCTCGAACGCAACGAAGACCAGCGTCATCGGGTAGTACCGGATATGGAACCGACTCCACGCATGCGTCGCCGGCTCACCCCCGCCGAGGATCGGCACGCGCTGGGGTGCCGTTGTCGGGTACAGGTCGGCCAACCGACCGCGGACGATTGCCGCCGCTTGAGCTGTGGCAGCAACTGCGGTGACGGCTAGCACCGCAACGAATGCCGACATCATGCTGCGTCGGTCACCTTCTGCATCATGTCTCGCTCCGATCGAAGTGCGCGCCGCGCACGAACCCGAATCTACGACACCACATAGTGCCGGACGACCTCATGGCGCTGATCCGCTCGTGGTGGTCCCGCTTGCAACGCTCTTGATGATCCTGGTTGTGCCGGCTGGGTTGTGTCCGCGAGCCGGCGTAGTCGGCATGCATACCCGGCGGTGGCCCGCGGTCGTTGGCCTGGGGAGCGCGAAGTGGTCGGCGGCACCGGCCAGGACCTGCTGATCGGAGAGGTCTTGGCCATCTTCGAACTACAGTCTGCGGAGCAGGAGACCGGCGGCGGATCCGGTCGTAGCGGCGCGCTGGTCTGCCGCAACAGCAGGGTTGAGTACGGGGAGGTGGTGTGCGGCCACTGGTCGCGGCGGATCCGGCGGGGGTCGTCGACGTGTGGTAATCCGTTGACCCACTCGAGGGGTCATGCTCGGACGCGAGATCGACCGGGATGTTCAAGGAGTCGACTTCGGCCACGATCACTTTGAGTCCGACGTGTGTGATGGGGCAGTTGATGTCGGCGAACACCTCGATCGTGGCCGTCATGGATCGAGTGTTGCTCAGGTTCGGGCAGAGTCGTCATCCGGTTCGTAGCTGACCCTGGTGGGAGGGCCACGTCTGTTCGATGGTTGCCGTCATCTATTCACTCATCTCCATGTTCATCTGACCGTCGGGACCGGTGTGGGATCGCATGAAGAGGCGTTCTGCACCCACGATGACGGCAATGGCGGCCGCAGAGACGTAGAGGATCAGCGCGTCGGCCGATGCTTTGACCCACAGGAACGCGATCAACACGACGACATCGAGCACGATCGCCGCGATGACGATGCCAGGCTTGATATCGATGCGTGAGCGGAGGCGGCGAAGAAGGCCCCAGTGGATGGCGATGTCCATGATGAGGTAGAAGATCGCGCCGAGTGCAGCGATTCGGCGAAGGTCGAAGAGCACGGTGAGGGCCATCGCGAACGCGACGGTGTAGACCATCGTGTGGACCCGGATCGGGCCCGGCATGCCGAGGTGGCGGTGGGGGACTTCCTTCATCGTGGACAGCATGGCCAGCATTCGGGAGGCGGCGAAGACGCTCGCTATCACGCCGGATGCGGTGGCAATGACCGCGATGATGACGGTGAACCAGAGCCCGGCTTGACCGAACGCCGGTTCAGCGGCCCGGGCGAGCGCGAAGTTCTCAGCGTCGATGATTTCGGTGAGGGTGAGGTTGCCGGCGACGGCGACGGAGAGGACAAGGTAGATGACGGAGCAGATCGCGATGGATATCACGATGGCTCTACCGGTGTTGCGGTGCGGATCGACGATTTCGCCGCCGCTGTTGGTGATCGTGGTGAAGCCCTTGTAGGCGAGGATCGACAAGGCAACGGCGGCGAGAAACCCTTCGATCGAAGGAGAGGAACCGCCGGTGGACGCCCCGTTGCTGAAGTTGGCGGAGCTCGCGTAGGCGAGGCCAATAATCGCGAAGACGGCAAGACCGCCCACTTTGAGGATGGCCATGATCCCGGCAGTGGCTTGCACGTAGGTGTTGCCGGCAAGATTGATCGCGAACGCCACCGCCAGGAGGGCGACACCGAGGGCAGGGGCCCAGAACGACGGCGATCCGAGGTCCACAATCTGGAGGAGGTAGGTGCCGAAGGTTCGGGCGACGAGGCTTTCGTTGATGACCATCGACACGTACATGAACAATGCGAGGACGCCCGTGGCAGTGCCGAGGCCATATTCCTCTTTGAGGAACATGGCCACTCCGCCCGACGACGGGTAGGCGTTGGAGAGTTTCACGTACGAGTAGGAACTGAAGCCAGCGACGACCGCTGCGACGAGGAACGCGACCGGGAACAGGTCGCCGGCCAGCCCGGCTGCTTGGCCGGTGAGCGCGAAGATTCCGGCGCCAATCATGACGCCGGTGCCAAGCGATACCGCTCCGCGCAGCGAGAGGCTGGCCGCGCCTTCATCGTTCCCGGAGTGTTTCGGCGTGGTCATCCCCATGTCGTCGGATTGATTGTGGTCCATGGCGATGATGGCTCAGTTCCGGATGCTGTTGTGTCGAGTGCGGGCCTCTCGGCCGTGTGCTCGAGATCTCGCGAAGCTCTTCCGGCCCATTGTGTCAGCGATGTGTGAGATGTGGTCTCGAGTTCAGACGATCGACACATCGCCCCATAGGAAACATCAGCCTTCTTGCGTGAGAACGCAGTGCCTCATTTGCGGCGACAGTCTCGGGACCAGGGCGTACCGGCCCGTCAGTGCAAGTTGGATCGGCGATTATCGACCCGATTTCACAAGCGGTCTCGCGCGAGCAAGGCACGACACCGGAGAGCAACACGGCGGAAATAGCCTCCGACCAGGTTTTTCTTGGAGCGGATGACGGGAATCGAACCCGCGTTCTCAGCTTGGGAAGCGCTTCGAAGCTGATCGCATCGTGCCTGCGTGTGAGGTGTTTTGCCTGCTCAGCGATTGTTTTCGGGGGTCTCGGTGTTGTGTGCTGTTGCTCCGTATCGCTCCCTGTTGAGCGTCGTTCTAGGCACGAATTAGGCACGCCACGAGGATGCGGCGAGCTCGCCGAGTTTCAGCCACCCCACATCCCGTTTTCAGCCCTGTGACTGCACCGTTTCGTCCAGGGCCCAAGTGGTTGGCGTGGGGCCGAACGCACGGTCGGCGGCTTTGATGATGCCCTGACTGAACACAGCGTTGGCTGTGCCGCCAATTGCGGCCCCGATCCCGAAGGGAATGACTCGTCCCAGCACGAGGATGCCCTGCTTGGTTCCGTACTTGGTGATGAAGTGGCGTCCGAGGACCTTGTTCACGGCGTGGATCTTCGCTTGAGGAATGTTCTTCACCAGGTGTCGCGCCCAATGCTGCCCGGTGCGCTCGGCGACCTTCTGGACGGACTTGGAGCCGGCTTCGCCGAGCATCACGGCCATGACGAGTGTCCGCCTCCGCTCGATGTCCTCAAGAGGGACTCCGTGCAGCTCGGACCGCGACAGTACGTACAGCGCTGTGGCGTTGACGAACGCAATGGCCTCACCGCCCGACAGCGCCAGAGCAACTCCGGTGCCGACGCCCGGGGCAGCCGCAACTGCGCCGACACCAGACCCAGCGGCAACTGTTGCCGCTCGAAGCTCGACGTTCAGTCGCTTGGTCACCTGACGAGGCGATGCGTCCGGGCGGTTGCGGCGGATTCGGGCGAGGTGCCGCGCGACCAGCGGGGTCTGTACTGAGAGCGCCCTGTCGAGCAGTTCGAGCGCGGGATGGGTCTTCACGGGAGCGTCGGCGTGCGTGTTGGGGTCGGCCATGGTTGCAACAATGTGTCGTGTTGGGCCGGCGATGGCAAACGCGGCTGCCCAGCTCACCGGCCGAACCGCCGACCTTGCACCCCCTCAGCTCAGCTTTGCCGCACGCAAGAGCTGCGCGAGTCGGCCGATCTCGCTCGGGGCGGGTGTGGTGGTGAGCTGATCCTGCATCGATGTCCACATCTCCTCCAGTGTGAGGAAGCCGATGTTGCACCCGGGCAGATTGGAACTGATCGTCGGATCACTCGTGAATGAAGTGATGTCGCCCCGGAGACTGGTCACGGCGATGCGGTAGTCGAAGGTTCGTTGGCCTGTGAGTCCCTCGATTCGGTCGACGCATGCCTCCGACCACTTCGGGATCCAGAGTTCGCGGAAGAATCGCCAAGCGTCGCGTCCGCTCACCTTCTTGTTCTTCTTCAACTGCTCGAGCTTGGCGGTTGCGTCGAAGCCGGATTGCCACGCCTTGCAGCTGACGACGATCACACGCTTGGGTCCGTCGAGGAGCGGATGAACGCCGACGACGTCAACGTCGGACGTCACCGAGTCCTGGTTCTTGACGTACTCGGGGTGGTCCGTCCGCGGACGGAACCTGATGTTGTGCATCGTGAAGTAGCCAGCCAGTTGCAGGTGGTCCTCGACGATCTGTTCGAGCACGTCCTCTTTCATGTCGTCTCCTGGATTGCACCGATGACGGTGCGGACGGTCTCGGCCGCCGACGCAGCGTTGTAGCTGTCAGGCCGGTCGACGAGCAGACCGTCGATGTCGGTCGTGAACGACTGATCGGCGAGCTTGGCTTCCAGGTTGGCGAGGGCAAGGCCTGGAGTCCAGCCGTCTGGTCGGTATGGCGCGAAGCATCGAGCGATCGAATCCGGCCTGACCCCTGCGAGATGGACCGCCAGCCACAGGTCGAAGATGTCGCGTCCTTTGCTTCGCTGGTAGATCGCTCTAATCTTCGTGGCCGTCAGCTCTTCGACCTCGAACGTCGGCACCTCGGCGTTACCACCGAACCACGGGCTGTCGACAGCGAGCTTCCGAGTCGTCGTCGGGAGCGCCGGCGAACGTTCGAACGTGTTCATTTCGACTTTCACCCGTAGCCGGTTCCCGCTGGCGAAGGTCGAGTGCATGTGGGCCTTGGGGTGCCTGCCGACGGCGGTCGACGTCTTGTCGAAGCCGACCCGTTCACCGATGGATCGCAGCGCGTCGAAGATCGGCCCGACTGGTCCCTCGGAGCGCCGCACGTAGTCGAGGTCTTCGCTGTATCGCCATGGCCGATCGAGCCAGAGCATGTGGAAGCAGGTCCCGCCCCGCATGACGAGTTCACCTCCGAGGAGCGGATCGTTCCCGATCTCGATTATGAGCCGAGCGAGGATGAGGTCCTGCTCGACCTGATCGTCGGCGATCCAGGGAACTCGATTTCGCCAGTGCTGGATCTCTGCGGGCGAGATCACAGGTCGTGCTCCACGTCGGTGTTGACGTCGACGCGCCAGCGGTCGTCGCGGGTGCTTGAGCGCGCGGGCATCACTGCCGCCGTACTCAAAGCGCCGCTAAGCGTCTCCAAAACCGGATGCACGTATTGCGTCAAACTGAAGGAAACCCAACTGGAACGCGCTCTGGACCGCGAGAAGCAGGAGCTCAGCCCCGCCAAGTCCTCGATGCTGCTGCTCATCCTCCAGTACCGTCCAGTGCTCGACGAGCTCATCCACTTCCACCG
>RCMY010003566.1_pt1 | contig 13746 bp, 18 predicted proteins | sample 2041341 | NCBI WGS metagenome assembly RCMY01 (sample SAMN09708234, study PRJNA481090) | Marine sediment metagenome, whole genome shotgun sequencing project. | reverse complement strand
GGGTCCGTAGTGTCTATTACACGCCATCATTTATCACCATAGTCCGCCGAAACGGACAGTGCCTATATAGCGATTAGATTCTGAATGAACAGTGCACAGACAAGAAAAAGGGCCAACCGGTCTCCCGGTTGACCCTCCTCTAGTTCCCCAAAGGGAATTCGGAATTACTGAGCGAGAACGCCTTCTTCTGCGTCAGCTTTGTCTTCCAAGACATCAGCCTTGTCTTCCATGGCCGCAGCTTTGTCTTCCATCATATCTTCACCGGCTTCGGTGGTCGCATTGTCGGCAGCTTCGTCGAGACGATCCGCTTCCATTTCAGCTTCCTGAGCCTGCATTTCGGTTTCGGTTTCAGCGCCGCTGGTGTCTTCCTGTGCACAGGCGCCAAGCGCCAAAGCAGCAGAAGTAGCGGTCAAAATCATCATCTTACGCATAATATTCCCTCGTCAATTGCAAGGAGCAAAAAAAGGCTCCTCGGGGATATCAACTTGCCTGCAATAAAATGGTTCCCGAGTGCACAACAAAAAAAGGGCCAACCAGTTTCCCGGTTGACCCTCCTCTAGTTCCCCCAAGGGAATTTCAGATAGTTAAGCTTACTCGGTAACTTCTGCAGGTGCAGCAGCTTCGTCTGCAGGAGCAGCTTCAGCAGTTGCTTCTTCGGTAACCGGAGCAACTTCTTCAGCAACCATAGCATCTTCAGCAGGTACAACTTCTTCAGTCGCAACTTCTTCAGTTACTGCAGCATCTTCAGCTGGAGCATTGCAGGCACTCAAAGCGAATACGGCTGCGGATGCAGCCAAAACAGCGAATTTACGCATAATAAATAGTCCCCTATAGTCGTTCAAATCAGCTGAGAATCAAACCAGCTGAGCGGGCCTATAAGATCGAAAAATATTAATGTATCTTAAAAAATGACGACCCAAACTATCCTATTATAATAAAAGGATTATTATTTGGATCTAGGGAGTTTTTGCCGGCTTTCCGAGCAAATCGGGAAATTCTCGGGACAAAAAAATCGCCCCTCTCGCGAAGCGTGTTCTACCGGCGGTAAATCACGCTGCAAAAGGGGCGATATCAGCAATCGCAGATTGCTATTTTTGATGCTATTTTTTCAGGCTGTCCCGGATTTCGATCAGCAGATCGATTTCGCTTGGACCTGGATCCGCAGCTACTTCTTCTTCCTTCTTCATAACCTTGGTAGCATAGCGGACGATCATGAAGATGATGAACGCGAGAATGACGAAGTTGATCACTACCGTCAGGAACTGGCCCCAACCGAGCATTGGCACTCCGGCTTCTTTCAGCGCAGCATAATCGTTCATCGCTCCGGCGTAATCAGCTGGCGGTGAGCCCAACAACAGGAACATAGTCGAGAAATCGGGGGCGCCAAAAATCGCGCTGACTATCGGTATGATCACATCTTCGGTCAAGGAAGTGGTAATCGTCGCAAAGGCTGCGCCGATAATCACCGCAACCGCAAGATCGAGCACATTGCCCTTCAGAATAAAGTCTTTAAACTCGCTTAACATGTCATTTTCCATCTATTTATAAAGGCGTGTAAATGGATGAAAAATCCAAAATAGTCGAGGGATGTCGTTGCAAAAGCTACCAATGATACCTATTTTTACAAAGAGTCGCGGCGTCGAGCCGTGTGGATGGAGGGATTTCAAATATGCTGAATAAATTGATCAAGTTTCTGGTGGTTCCGGCCATGGCCTTGTCGCTAAGCGCCTGCGGGATAAACAGCGTGCCGACAGCCGAAGAAAATGCGAAAGCAAAATGGGCGGATGTCGAAAGCACCTATCAGCGTCGCGCCGACCTCATCCCTAATCTGGTAGAAACCGTGAAAGGCTTTGCGACCCAGGAACAGGATACGCTGACAGCCGTGGTTGAAGCCCGGGCAAAAGCCAGTTCCATCCAGCTCAGCGCCGATGATCTTGGCGACGCCGCCAAGGTCCAGGAATTCGCAGCCGCACAAGGCGCACTCTCGCAAGGACTGGGACGTCTGATGGCGACCGTCGAAGCTTATCCCGACCTCAAATCCAACCAGAATTTCCTCGCGCTGCAAAGCCAGCTGGAAGGCACAGAGAACCGGATCAATGTTGCCCGCCGCGATTATAATGAAGCGGTGCGTCAATATAATACTACGATCCGCACCTTCCCCGATATTATCGGCGCGAAGATCATCCATGGAGCGAAACCGATGGAACCTTTTGCAGCAACCTCGGAAGGCGCCGATGAAGCACCTGAAGTCAGCTTTTAAGGGTGACTGCACTTCGGCCCATTATGCCGCTTAAGACTGTCCTTCTAGGCTTGGTGGTCGCCTTTCTGGCGATCGCCAGCCCGGCTTTTTCCCAAAGCTTCCCGGAGCTAACCGGCCGCGTTGTCGATCAGGCTGATTTACTGGACCCTGCGCAGGAAGCTGAGCTCACCGCGAAGCTTGCTGCCCTGGAGGTCCAGTCCAATCGCCAGCTTGTTGTGGCGACGGTCAACAGTCTCGAAGGCTATGATATTGCCGACTACGGCTATCAGCTCGGCCGTACGTGGGGTATTGGACAGGATGGCGAAGGCGAGGCTGAAAAAGACAATGGCCTGGTCTTGCTGGTTGCGCCCAATGAACGCAAAGTACGCGTCGAAGTGGGCTATGGTCTGGAAGGTATCATGACCGATGCACTGTCTAGCATGATCATCCAGAATGATATTTTGCCTCAGTTCCGCAACAACAATATGGCCGGCGGCATTATCGCTGGCGTGGACCGGATATCAAACCAGCTGGTTCTGCCGGAAGAAGAGGCCCGCGCGGTAGCCCAGCAGGCCAGCCAGCAAACCGGTAAAGGCGATGGCAAAAATATCGGCCTGGCGATTTTTTGGATCTTCGTTCTGATCTTCTTCGTTATTATCCCGATGTTCTCAAACCGTGGCGGCAAACGCTATCGCCGTGGTGTCGGACCGGTCGTCATATTTGGCGGCGGATCCGGTTGGGGCGGAGGCAGCAGTGGCGGCGGCGGATTCGGTGGAGGCGGCTTTAGCGGAGGCGGAGGCGGCTTTGGCGGCGGCGGCGCTTCGGGGGGCTGGTAATGAGCAAAGTCAACCAGTTCACACCGAACGATCACAAAATCGTTACGTCTGCTGTTTCGCTGGCAGAACAAACCACGGATGGGGAAATCGTTACCATCGTGACCGGCGAGTCCGATCATTATGGCGACGTCGCTTGGGCAATATCGGGATTGGTAGCGCTGACCGCATTGCTGGTCATCAGCCTGTTTCCCGAAATATATCTGAATATCATCGACTGGCTGACCGGCGGCTGGAGCGGCATATCCGCACTGCCCTATTGGGCCCTGTTCGTTTTTACCGCACTGAAATTCTTGGGTACTAGGTTGATCCTGATGTGGAAGCCGTTGCTTTACCTCCTCATCCCGCCACCGATCAAAAAGGCCCGTGTGCGCAAGCGGGCGATATCCTTGTTCCGGGTATCAACCGATCATCGCACCGTCGGTAGAACTGGCATATTGCTCTATCTATCGATGCGCGAGCATCGCGCGGAAATCGTGGCAGACAACGCCATCGTCGAAAAGGTGGAGCCAGCTATCTGGGGCGACGCGATGATATCCCTGATCGACCTCGTGCGCGCCGAAAAGCCAGGCGAAGGCATGGCCGAAGCGGTTCGCCAGATGGGTATTGTCCTGTCGGAACATTTCCCCAAGACCGACCAGAACCCCAACGAGCTGCCCGACAAGCTGATCGAACTTTGACCTGCTGTCTGCACTGAGCTTGTTCGAGGGTGACTTTTGAGGCAGGCCCTATTTCATTGAGCTCAGCACCAATGAGGTAGAAATGTCCGAAGAAGTAGAAATCATGTGGGAAGGCCGTTTCATCACGGCCAAGCGCGAAGGCAAGTGGGAATATGTGTCCCGCAGCCGCGGTATCCGCGCTGCGGTGATCCTGGCAATCGACGAAGGTCATGTGCTTCTGGTCGAGCAATTTCGCGTGCCGCTGGGCAAATCCTGCATCGAGCTTCCTGCCGGGCTGGTTGGCGATCATGATGACAATGCCGACGAAGACAGCGCGATCGCAGCGATTCGCGAGCTGGAAGAAGAAACCGGCTATCGCGCGGCGGCAATCCGTGACTGCGGCGAATTCTACTCCTCCCCCGGAATGGTGTCGGAGAGTTTCTCGCTGTTCAAGGCTAGCGGATTGACAAAGGTCAGCGAAGGCGGCGGAGTGGTAGGAGAGAATATCACCGTCCACCGCGTCGCGTTGACCGAACTGAATGATTTTATCGAGACGAAGCGCCATGCCGGTCTTGCGATTGACGTTAAACTCTTGCTGTTTTTCCCGTTTTCGTAGGGCGCCCTATGGCCGTGAGCGGGAAAAGCATCTGATTAGCGAAAATTATCCGCATAAGCTTGCAGCTTCAGCGTTTTCTGCGGTGTTGGAATGACCGCATAAGCGATCGCATGCTTGTCGGCATAAGCCTTGGCCGCATCGCATGAAGCAAAGCTCAGCTCTACTTGCCGCTGGGTATCACCGGAACCAGCCCAGCCGGTCAAGGGATCGGGCTTGCGCGCTTCTGACGGTTCAAATTCCAATACCCATTTGTCGGTCAGAGCCCTGCCCGACTGCATCGCGTTTCTGGGGATTTGATAAATTCGTGCGGCCATGTTTCGTTCCTGTCCTGAACCGCCTCAATAGGCGCGGGAAATGGCAAATTCAACTGCTTCAGTCATCGCTTCCCGAGCTTTTCCGGACGGGAAGATACCCAGCGCATCAATCGCTCTTTGACCATAATGACGCGCCCGCGACATCGTATCGTCAATTGCACCGGTCGAGCGCAGGAGCCCGGTTGCCAGAGCGAGATCCTCATCCGAGGATTTGTGGCCGATGATTGCATCTTTCCAGAATTTGCGATCTTCCTCGCTGCCACGTGCATAAGCCAGAATCACCGGCAGGGTAACCTTGCCTTCGCGGAAGTCATCACCGGCATCCTTGCCCATGGTCTCGCGGTCGGAACTATAATCAATCGCATCATCGACCAGTTGAAACGCAATGCCGAGATTGCGGCCATAGCTGTCCAGCGCCAGCTCGACTTCCTCGTCGCATTCTGCAACCACCGCCGATATCCGGCTGGCGGCAGCAAATAACGCGGCGGTTTTTGCACCAATGATATCAAGATAGCGATCTTCGCTGGTATCGATCTTGCGCTGGGCAGTCAGTTGATTGACCTCCCCTTCGGCGATCACCGCCGACGCATTGGACAATATTTTCAATACTTTAAGGGAGCCATCTTCGACCATCAGTTCGAAGGCACGGCTGAACAGAAAATCACCCACCAACACCGTGGCCGGATTGCCGAAAATCAGATTTGCAGCGGCTTTGCCGCGCCGCAAGTCGGAACCATCGACAACATCATCGTGCAGCAGGGTCGCGGTATGGATAAATTCCACCGCAGCCGCCAGTTTGAAATGACGATTGCCCGAATAGCCGATCAGCTTTGCAGCAGCCAGAGTCAGCATCGGGCGCATACGCTTGCCACCGCCGGCGATAAGATGGCCGGCCAGTTCCGGGATCAGCGGAATTTCTGATTGCATCCGGTCCAGAATCACGCTGTTGACCTGATTCATATCGCTGGCGACCAGTGACATAATAGGTTCTAGCGAAGGTGCGGAGTCCCGCCCGAGATGATGGACCGTTGCTGACATGTTGCACCGGATGTGGCAAGTCACTAGGGATAAGGCAAGTGAAATCAAGACCAGTTCGGTTGCGTCCCGCACATCTGGGATAAAATCTGCAGCGGGCGATAATCGGGCGACGAATCATGGACGAAAAGCTGCAACAATTTCGCGAAAGCATCAACAATATCGATGCCGCGTTGGTGTTCATGCTCGCGGAGCGTTTCAAGGTAACCCAGGCAGTGGGCGAATATAAAGCGAAGAATGATCTTCCCCCGGCCGACGCAGGTCGGGAGCAGGAACAGATCGCACGCCTCCGCCAGCTAGCCAGCGACGCCAACCTTGATCCCGAATTTTCTGAGAAATTTCTTCGCTTCATCATCGACGAAGTGATCCGCCATCACGAACGGATCAAGGCCGAGACCGACTAGGACTCGACAATCTCGCTCTTGGGCAATCGCAACCGCACCAGCAATCCGCCCAAATCTTCGCTTTCTTCCAGCGAAACCGATCCGTCATAGATTTCCGCGACATCGCGGACGATGGCGAGGCCGAGACCGGTCCCAGGCTTGCCGCTGTCGAGCCGCGCACCGCGGTCGAATATGCGCTGGCGGTCCTTCTCGGGGATACCATTGCCATCATCTTCGATCAGTAGTTCGACAAATTTGTCATTGGTTTCGACGGTGACAAAAACGCTACCACCGCCATATTTGGCTGCATTTTCGACCAGATTACCGATCATTTCGTCCAGATCCTGGCGCTCGACCGACGCCACCGCATCCTTGTCGCCATCAATGTCGATCCGGACATGCGAGTAGAGCCGCCCGACCGCGCGTTCGACGGCCTGAAGGCTTTGCCAGACCTTGGCCCGGCTGTGGGCATGACCGCGCCGGCCCACTGCCCGCGCGCGCGCCAGATGATGGTCGACCTGCCGCCGCATCACCCCGGCTTCACGGATCACGGTATCCGCCAGATCATCCGCCTTGGCGGTAGCGCTGTTCATGATCACTGTGAGCGGGGTTTTCAGCGCGTGGGCCAGGTTACCGGCGTGCCGCCGCGCTTCTTCTGCCTGTTTTTCATTATGATCGAGCAAGGCGTTGAGTTCGTCGACCATCGGCGTGACTTCGTTGGGCATCGGTTCGACCACCCGGCGCTGCTGCCCGGTCCGCATCGCCGCAATGGCAATCCGGATCTTGCGCAGCGGCCACAGACCATAGAGCGTCTGCAGCGCAGCCATACCGATCAGGCCAAGCGCGAGGATCAGGAAGCTGTTGATCAGGATCGAGCGAATATTGGCGATCTGGGAATCGAGGCCATCGCGGCTCTGCGCGACCTGGAACAGCCATTTTGTTTCGGAGTCGGGCAAGATGATCGTGCGCTCGAGCAACCGCAGCGGTTCGTCAGAAAACTGTCTGCTATCATAGATATGGGTTTCGCGATCATCATGAGTGATGTTCGATTCCAGTGTGCGGTCCCATAAAGAACGGGACGGAAAATCATCATGATCTTTACCGCTGATCTGCCAATAGAGGCCGCTATTGGGCTCCAGAAAGCGCTGGTCTCCCAACGGACGGTTTAGAAAAACCTCGCCATCGGGGCCGATCTCGGCCGAGGCGATCATCGCCGTCAGCACATATTCCAGCTGATTATCAAAATTGCGGGTGACCGCATCGTTCAATACCCGGTCGAGCGCGAAACCGCCGCCGAACAGCAGGATGACAATCCACGCCGCAGCAATCCCGATCATCCGGCGACCGAGAGAACCAGTGGTCTGGGTACCTAGCCGATTTTGGGTTGTCGGTGCCTTATCATCGACCGGAAGATCTATCTGGGCTGGCTCATTCAGGCTTCAGGATCCTCTAGACTATAGCCAAGTCCCCGAATGGTCGAAATGACTTCCGCACCCAATTTTTTACGGATGCGGGTCACAAATACTTCGATGGTGTTGGAATCCCGGTCAAAATCCTGATCATAGATATGCTCGATCAGCTCGGTACGGGACACCACCTTGCCCTTGTGGTGCATCAGATAGGACAGCAATTTATATTCCTGCGCCGTCAGCTTGACCGGACTTCCATCCAGCGTCACCTTACCTGACCGTGTATCGAGACGCACGGTGCCTGCAGTGAGTTCCGACGAGGCATTGCCCGATGCGCGGCGGATCAGCGCGCGCAGACGGGCGATCAGTTCCTCGGTCTGGAACGGTTTTGCGAGATAATCGTCGGCGCCGGCATCAAGCCCGGCGACCTTGTCGGACCAGCTGTCCCGCGCGGTAAGCACCAGTACCGGGAAATTACGTTCTTCCTTGCGCCAGCGATCGAGCACGGTCAGGCCGTCAATCTCGGGCAGGCCGAGATCAAGGATCACCGCGTCATAGTCTTCTGTCGAGCCCATGAAATGGCCATCTTCGCCGTCAGTCGACAGGTCAATGGCATAGCCATTGGCTTCCAGTGTCGATTTGAGCTGTTGCCCCAGCGTGGGTTCGTCTTCAACGATCAAGACGCGCATGCTTGTCCTCCGAAATGGTACAGTTTTATCTGGGATAGCCTATATCACCATCCCGAAAACGCACAATGATTTAGAAATTAGCGGATTGCCGATCAGGATCAGCGGGTCTGACGCAGAATCGAACCGGTCCGGCCATCGACGTCCACAAACAATACCCTGCCGTCGCGGATGAATTTCAGACGATAGACCAACGCATTCGGGTCAAATTCTGGTCCGATATACTCGCTATCAGCCATTCTCGGCAAAATCTGGTTCTCGATGGAACGGATCGACTTCACCTTACCCGCCATCATTTGCGCGCGCGCTTCGTTCTGCTCGCCACGGCGATCCTTGGACGAAGCCACTTGCGGCACAACGGCGGTTACACCGAGCGCAAGAAGGGTCAAAAAGGCGGTTTTCTTTAACATCCTTATCCTCCTAGGCTCGGCGGTTTTAACATCAGGTGAATGGCGGGTTCAGGCTAGAGACGGTTCGATTAACGAGTCATTTCATATGTTATGTTGAGCGAAACGACGGTTCCAACCTGCCCCGGAGCGATAGGCGGAGCAGACTTCGACGCGGAAGCCTCCATGCGCATCATAGGTGCATCGGACTGATGGGACATCCCTTCACTGATAGACAGCACCCTGACGCCGGTATAGCCTTCCGAGCGAGCGTAACTCATTGCCCGCGATTTTGCATTGGCAAGCGCCCGCTCCCGCGCCACGTCCTTCAACTTGCTGTCATCGCTGATCGAGAAAGAAGGGCCATTCAAATTGGTGGCACCGCTGCTGACGATTGCATCGAGAATCTTGCCGAGCTTGGGCAAATCACGCACCGTTGCAGAGACCTGGTTGGACACGACATAGCCGACAAAGCGGTTCTGACGGCTTTCCTGATCATAATCATAATCCGCTCGCAGATTGATGCCGGTGGTCTGGATATCCTTTTCGGCAATACCGAGAGACTTGAGCCGGTCGATCACCGCCCGTGCCTGTACCGAATTGTCGCGCAAGGCTTGCGTAGCGGTCGGAGCCTTCGATTCGACACCAGTGCTGAACGTGGCGCTGTCCGGCGCGCTATCGACCTGCTCGGAGACGCTGAGCTCGATAACCGGATTCTGGGCGACAATCTCGACATTGGCGGCTTGCGCAATATTCATCGGTGCAAATACCAAGGCCGCTCCGGCGAGTAGGATTGAATATTTCATATTTATCTCCATTGATTCAGTTCGTTGTAGACGAACCTCTCTGAACGGCAGCTAAATAGTTTTGACGGATTTTTCCTGTTCGTTCGCCTGGCTCGCCATCGCCGATCCTGTGACCATCAATCTCGACGACCGGCATGATCAACAATGTCGAAGACGTGACAAACGCTTCAGCCGCGTTTTTTGCTTCGTCTATCGAGAAAGCGCGTTCCTCGACCGTTAGTTCCATGGCACCTGCCTGCGCGAGCATTTCGATACGGGTCACGCCGGGTAGGATTCGGCGATCAAGCTGGTGCGAGATCAGCACGCCCTCCCGGCTGATTATATGCGCGTTCTGGGAAGTGCCCTCGGTGATCATATCTTCCTCGGTCAACCAGACATCGTCGACTCCGGCTGCCACCGCCTCCATCTTCATCAGCGAAGCGTAGAGCAATTGGGTCGTCTTGATGTCGCATCTCTGCCAGCGCAGGTCGGGCCGGGTGATGATCCGCATGCCGCGATCTGCCATCGGATTTTCGAGCAACGCTCGTTGCTGGGCAAAAGCAAATATGGTCGGGGCGGTTTCCGGGGCCGGCCAGCGATATTCCCGCTCGTCCATCACCCCGCGAGAAACCTGCAAATAGATCAGGCCTTCCTGCAACTTATTTTCCGTGACCAGATTCTGCGATATACTCATCCAATCGGCGAAGGCATTGATTGAAAGCTCGCCGAGCGACCGTTCGAGACGGCTGACGTGGCGCTCCATATCGATCAACCGGCCATCAATCACCGAGATCACTTCGTAGACAGCGTCGGAAAACAGCAGTCCCCGGTCAAATATAGAGATTTTGGCAGATGCCCTCGGGACATATTCGCCATTCAGATATACTATGTCCAAATCCCGCCCCTAACACCCATAAATATCAATTCCGCTCCTAACAATCCGATAAGCCTCGGCAGGTCAATGGGCTTTGTTTTAAAAGAGAAGGCTTGAGCGAAAGCCCGCTTGCCCCTAACGCGCGGGAACCATGTCGCAACCTCCCATTTTTTCATACGAAAATCTCTCGCTCCATCAGGGCGAAGGATGGCTGTTCCAGGATCTCGATCTGCACGTCGGGCCACGTGACCGGCTGGCGCTGATCGGGCGAAACGGCGCGGGCAAGACGACCCTGCTGCGTTTGATCACTGACGAGATTGAATCGGACAAGGGCAAGCGGGTTATCCAGCCGGGCGTCAATATTGTGATGCTGGAGCAGGAACCAGACCTTACCCCGTTCGAGACGTTGCGGGACTTTGCGCTGTCCGGGAGCCCGGGACCGGCTCTGCATGAAGTGGAGGCGATTGCCGACCAGTTGGGAACTGACCTTTCTATTCGCGCCGACAAGGCGAGCGGCGGCGAGAAACGCCGCGCCGCGATTTGCCGGGCCTTGGCTTCGCAACCGGACCTGCTGCTGCTCGACGAACCGACCAATCACCTTGATCTCGGCGCAATTGACTGGCTGGAAGAATGGCTCGGTCGTTACAAGGGCGCGTTCATTACCATTTCGCATGACCGGACCTTTTTGACCCGGCTGACCAAACAGACATTATGGCTTGATCGCGGCACGATCCGGCGGCTGGATGTCGGCTTTGGCGGCTATGACGCGTGGATGGAAAAAATCTACGCCGACGAGACCCGTTCGGCAGAAAAGCTCGACGCAAAGCTGAAACTCGAAGCCCACTGGCTCGAACGCGGCGTTACCGCCCGCCGCAAGCGCAACCAGGGCCGGCTGGCAAAACTCTGGGAAATGCGGGCCCAGCGCGCGGCGATGATCGGTCCGGCGGGCGCTGCCAAGCTGCAAGCCGAAAGCGACGATAGCCGAACCAAATCGGTGATAACGGCGACCAATATTTCCAAATCCTTTGGTGAAGGCGATGCCAAGCGCGTCATTATCCGGGATTTCTCCCTGCGCATCCAGCGTGGCGACCGCATCGGGATCGTCGGGTCCAATGGTGCAGGTAAAACAACTTTGCTGAAGATGCTCACCGGCGAACTAGAGTCCGACACCGGCAGCGTTGTGCTCGCACAGACGTTGAACGGTGTTTTCATCGACCAGCAACGCAGCCTGCTGACCCCCGACAAGCGGGTTCGCGATGTTCTTGCCGATGGCAGCGACTGGATCGATGTGCGCGGTACCAAGAAACATGTGCAAGGCTATCTCAAGGAATTTCTGTTCGCGCCCAGTCTGATCGACGCACGGGTCGGGACATTGTCGGGCGGCGAACAATCCCGCCTTCTGCTCGCTCGCGAATTCGCCCGCATGTCCAACCTCTTGGTTCTCGACGAACCGACCAACGACCTTGATCTCGAAACTCTCGATCTGCTTCAGGAAGTGATTGCTGACTATGAAGGTACCGTCCTGCTGGTCAGCCATGACCGCGACTTTCTCGACCGCACCGTAACCGTCACATTGGGCCTGGATGGCAGCGGCAATGTTGATGTCATCGCTGGCGGTTACGCCGAATGGGAAGCGCAACGCAAACAAACTGGTTCAAACCAGAAAACCCATTCCAAACCAGCGCAATCTTCGACCAAGCAGGTCTCTCGGTCGAGCAGTCCGAGCAAGAAACTCAGCTACAAGGACCAGCGTGATTACGATCAATTGCCGGATCGGATCGAGGCAATAGACCAGCGTATGGGCGAGATCGAACAGGCGCTTGCCGATCCCAAACTCTATGTCCGGGACTTCCCGAAATTCGAGGCGTTGACCAAAGAGAATAGCGCCTTGATCGAGGAAAAAGACTCTGCCGAAATGCGCTGGCTGGAGCTGGCGGAAGAAGTCGAGCAACTGAGCAATCCCTGATCAGCCCGGCAGTCGATAGAAAATTGCCAGCCGGTCCAGCGCAATTTTCAGCACCAGTTTTCCGGACCTTGCAGGCCAGCCGAGATTTTTCTCCGCAACCGGTGTCCCCTCGCCTCCGCAAATGATCCGCCAGGCAATGTCGGCAAGATCGCTACCCAGATGGTCGATGGCTTTTTCGAAGCGCAATTTCGCGGCAAGCTGTGCTTCGGACTCCTCGAGGACTTTGGGAGCAGCGCGCTTTCCACCAGCAACCGGAGCCGCGTCCCAACGCATCGTAATCCGGGGTGCCAGATTAGCCCGCTCCCAATCGGCGCGCAATTTTTCGCCCGCATCAAATTGCCGATCGGACAAATGCCCTCTGGCGTGAAGCCAGCCCAAAGGCGATTCCGACAGGTTTACGGTGACGCTACGCGCGCGCATCCTCTTTGGTTCGCGGTCATTGCGGTCTTCGCCGTCCTGCGGCAGCGCACGCTCGCTGAGTATACGGGGGTTGAGACGAATTTTGGTGACTTTCATCGACATAAAATATCCTAATTGGTAATGATATATTCTTGCCATTTTGGAGATATTGTAGGAAAGGATAAAACCATATAGGTTTGGAGATAGATATGATCAGCCGCATCAGGGACGTTCGCAAGGCCAAGGGATTGACGCTGGACGAAGTCGCCGGGCGATGTGAGCCGACGACGACCGCACAAACCATCGGGCGGCTGGAAACCGGGGCGCGGACCTTGTCGCTCGGCTGGCTAAACCGGATTGCCAATGCACTGGGCGTCGACAGCGCTGCGCTTCTCTCCCTGCCCGACCAGGAAGAACTTCCGGTTGCAGCAATTCTGGACCACAAGGGCGCCCATGCCCTCGGCAAGACCGAGAATATCTATCAGCCTACGATCGAACCGGCGATGGTCGCGCTGCGGGTCAAGAGCAGCATCGGTGATTATCGAGCCGGTGACGATGTCTGGCTATCGCGGCGGATACCGGAACAATATAGCGGCGCGCTCAACCGCGACGTGCTGGTCCCTCGCCCCGCCGGACGCTACCTGTTTGGGCGCCTGATCGGCCGTGAGGGCAACAAGCTGCAAATCCTGCCGCTCGGCAGCGGTGCACGGCAGCAGATTGTCAGCGATCCTGAATGGATCGGCGTCGCGGTCCGGCTGGTAAGGGAGCTTTAGCGCCTCTGTGCTAGGAACACCGCCATGACCCAACCACTTCGTGTCCTCACCCTGTCGACATTATTCCCCAACGCAGCTGCTCCCAATTTCGGGATATTTGTCGAACGGCAAACAGCGGAGTTAGCCGGCCGGTCGGAGACCCTGGTGACGGTCGTCAATCCGGTCGGGATACCGCCGTGGCCGTTGAACCAGCTCGGTCAATATCAGGCCCTGAATGCCTTACCCGAGCATGAAGAATGGCGCGGGCTCGAAGTCTACCGGCCCCGGTTCAGGCTGATCCCCAAGATAGGCGGAGCAAGCAATCCGAAGCGGATTGCCGAAGCAGCGCTCCCGCTGGTCAGACAATTGCATCAGCAAGCCCCGTTTGACCTGATCGACGCAGAGTTTTT
>RCMY010003898.1_pt1 | contig 13750 bp, 14 predicted proteins | sample 2041341 | NCBI WGS metagenome assembly RCMY01 (sample SAMN09708234, study PRJNA481090) | Marine sediment metagenome, whole genome shotgun sequencing project. | reverse complement strand
TCATAAAAGTCGCTGCCGCGGGCGTTAATTTTCCAGATAGTTTATTGGTGCAGGGGCTTTATCAAATGAAACCCGATTTGCCCTTTATTCCGGGTAGCGAAGTTGCCGGAACCATAATCGAATTGGGCAAAGATGTACCGCATTTGAAAGTAGGCATGAAGGTTATTGGTATTTGCCAACTGGGCGGATATGCTGAACACGTCGCAATTAACTGCAATCATGTGATGCCAATTCCAGATGCTATCCCTATGAATGAAGCCGCAGCCTTAACGACTGCACATGCAACGGCGCACTATGCGCTAAAACAACGAGCGCAGCTAAAGCAGGGGGAAACCTTATTAGTTACTGGAGCAGCCGGTGGTACAGGATTAGCTGCAGTGCAAATAGGTAAGTTAATGGGGGCAAAGGTGATTGCGGTTTGTTCTAGCGACGAAAAATGCGAAGTTGCTAAACAAAACGGCGCCGATATCACTATTAATTACTCTACTGTTGATGTGAAAGAAACGGTGAAAACACTTACTAAAAATAAAGGTGTAGATGTTGTTTATGAATGCGTTGGTGGCGACATGTTTCATGCATGTACGGGCGTTATGGCTTGGCAAGGACGCTTATTAGTTATTGGCTTTGCAAGTGGTGAGATCCCTAAATTCCCCGTAAACTTGGCCTTGGTTAAAGGCTTTTCCGTGGTGTATTTTGGGGATCATTTACCGCTCACCAACCACAAGATTTTATGCAGAACATGCAAGAGCTAGTAACATGGTATGTGCAGGGCAAAGTGAAAGTTGTGGTGGATGAAGCCTTTGCAATGAATAAAGCGGTTGATGCCTTAAGTAAAATAATGTCTAGAAAAGTGATGGGCAAAGTTATTCTATTGCCGTAAATTGTAGAACGACATGACATTGTTAACGCAATTAAAAAAATGACCTCCATAAAGGAGGTCACCAAATGGCAAAGTTGCCTTTGCCTACCATGTTGAACTTATTATCAACATATTGATAAAGGGTTAAATTCGTTCTCTCACAACTTGTGCAATAGGGGTTTGTTCAAGACCTTGCTCGGTGATCCAGGCCATTAACGTTTTGCCATCATCTTCGGGGTTTTCTAAATGCTTTTTTGGCATTTTTTTCACCAATAATGTACCTGCTTCTAATGAATTGTTTAGTACAGCAACTCGAATTAGGCTATTGCCACTGCATTTAATTCCGCTGTAGTACATGTGTAATTTCGCATTATAGTCATCGCGCACGTTTTTAATTTTTTTGCGCAATTCATGTTTGTCATCGGCTTCTACTATTGCGCATATATTTGTTAGAGCATCGTTTATATCTGCTCTTGCGTGGCTTGCAAAACCAACGCTTAAAATTGCTAATGAAGAGATAAGTAATGGTTTCAACATGTTACTTTGTCCTTGTTTGTTCAAATTTCCCCTACTATACAAAAAGTAGAACGTAGAAAAGGACTTCAAGCAATACACGCGTATTCTAAGCAATACGTAAGACGGAAAAAATAAAATAGTCCTCAGAATTAGGCTGATATCAAAAATGCGTTAACCCTATGTTTTTATTAAATTACCAAGCTGTTACGCCGCCATCAACCGCAATAGCTTGACCATTCATATAGGTATTACCAGGAGATAGCATTAGTACCATTACATTTACGATTTCATCGATATTACTAATGCGCTTCATTGGACAACCGGCACCCAGTATTTTTTTATCTTCCTCACTAGCAAGGCCTTCCATATTCATTATGTCGGTAGGACTAAAAAATGGGCATATTGCGTTACAGCGCACATTGTAGCGTGCGTATTCTACAGCCGCTGTTCGCGTTAAACCAATAACCGCGTGTTTCGCTGCGCTATAAGCACCGCCTTTTGGGGCGCCGCCAATACCCGCCACTGAACTCACATTAAGTACATGCCCATTTTTTTGGTTTAGCATAGCGGGAATTTGATATTTCATGCCAAATGCAACGCCTTTCACATTAATGTCAAACTGTTGGTCGAATATTTCACTTGTCATGGTATGAATGGGGCCTTGCGCATGGGCAACGCCTGCATTGTTTACTGCAATTGTTAATTTGCCAAAATTCGACATGGCAGAATCAACCAAAATGCGTGCACTTTCTTCTTCTGCTACATTTAGCACGTGCGTAACACTGTGTATTTGCTTGTTCAGCAATTGCTGAGTGTCAGCTAATCCAGTTTCATTAATATCACTTAATACTAGGTGACAACCTCTTTGATTCAGTGCAATAGCCAAAGCACGACCAAAGCCACCAGCCGCCCCAGTAATGATAGCGGTTTGTTGTGTGAAATCTAATAGTTTGTCCATAGGATGATCCTTGAAAGTAAGATGGATTTTGTTGGGTTTGGAGAATGATTGTTGTCATCATTTGCAGTCTAGTCTAGCGATATTATAAGTTAATCTGCAATCACTTTAATGAATAAAGGCGCATAACTTGACGCTAATATGGCATTAATTTACGCTGCTTAATCAACATTTCTTATTCGGTAATATAACAGCAATAAATTAGCGACTATGGACAAGTTGTTTTAAGCTTTTAGTATAAGTAACAAACCGAGTGGTGATTACAGTGCCTGTAATAAATAAAGTTACAAACGAAAATATTTGTATTATCACAATGGTAAATAAGCCAGTAAATGCGCTATCTAAAGCCTTAAGAATAGGCTTGATTGAAGCCGTAACCAGCGCATTGCAAAATAATCAAGTAGACGCCATTATTATTTCAAGCGAGCTTTCTTTATTTAGTGCAGGGGCCGATATTTCCGAGTTCTCAGGTGGTGATCTTTCTCCTATGTTGCCTGAAGTACTCACGCTGATTGAAGGTAGCAGTAAGCCAATAGTCGCTGCCATTAATGGCGGGGCTTTTGGTGGTGGCCTTGAACTGGCATTAGCATGCCATTATCGAGTTACTGTGAGCAATAACAACGTAGGGCTGCCAGAAGTGCACTTGGGTATATTACCAGGCGCAGGTGGTACACAACGCTTACCAAGACTCATTGACCCCCAACTCGCATTGCAAATGATTGTAACGGGAACGCCTACTCCTGTTGCAGCTATCAATAGTTTATTTAATGAAATTGTCTCACCCGATATACTAATTGAGACAGCGCTAAAGATAGCTAAAAATGCGATTGCTAACACGATACCCGCAACCTGTTTAATTGAGCTTAAAAACACGCCAATTATAAAACGTCTTTTCGCGCAAGCGCGCGACCAACTTAGTATGAAATCACGAGGTTTTTTTGCACCTAGTAAGTGTATTGATGCGGTTCAAGCTGCCTTTGACTTACCTTTTGAACAAGGTTTAATCAAAGAAACTGAGTTATTCATGCAATGCATGAATACCAGCCAAGCACGCGCCCAACAGCATTTCTTTTTTGCAGAGCGAGCCGCGGCAGCATTGCCTAATATTGCGAAAGATACGCCCACTCGCGTGATTAATAAAGTGGGCATTATAGGCGCTGGCACCATGGGCGGCGGCATTGCCATGAATTTCGTCAACGTCGGTGTTGAGGTTGTCATACTTGAACTAGAAACGTCTAATTTAGAAAAAGGCCTAGGCCTTATTCGAAGCAATTATGAAAACTCGGCGAATAAAGGCCGGCTTACCCAAGAACAGGTTCAGCAACGCATGGGGTTAATATCGGGTACTACTCAATATGATGATTTAGCAGATGTAGACCTAGTTATAGAAGCTGTGTTTGAAAAAATGTCTGTAAAAAAAGAAGTGTTCATGAAGCTTGATAAGGTTTGCAAACCCGGCGCAATATTGGCCAGCAACACGTCAACACTAGATTTAAATGAAATTGCGAATTGTGTCGCTAGGCCACAAGATGTCATTGGCTTACATTTTTTCTCGCCCGCGAATGTCATGAAATTACTCGAAGTTGTGAAAGGTGAAAAAACCGCTGACGATGTAATCAAAACCGCCATGCAGCTTGCAAAAATAATTAAAAAAGTGGGCGTATTAGTGGGCGTTTGTTTTGGTTTTGTGGGCAACAGAATGATTGAAGTATATGCCCGTGAAGCGAATCGATTATTGCTAGAGGGCGCAAGGCCTGAACAAATCGACAAGGTTATTTATGACTTTGGTATGCCCATGGGACCATTTACGATGGGCGATATGGCGGGCTTAGATATTGGCTACTTCGTGCGGCAATCACGCCAAGCGTTTATTCAGCACGACCCTTCCTATTGCGTCATCGCTGACGAACTTGTTGAAGCAGGGCGGGTAGGCTTAAAAGCTGGCAAGGGCGTTTATCTGTATGAAAAAGGCAGTCGTACCCCCATTCCAGATCCTAGTGTTTTAGACGTTGCTAAGCGTAAAGCGAATGAGCTTGGTATTGCGCAAAGAGACATTAGTGATCAAGAAATACTTGAACGATGCATCTATCCGCTCATTAACGAAGGGGCAAATATCCTTCAAGAAGGCATTACCCAGCGTGCTAGCGATATAGATGTTATTTACGTGTACGGTTACGGATTTCCAGTCTATCGAGGCGGTCCAATGCAATATGCAGATGAAATTGGACTTGATAAAATTTTGGCGCGTATGCGTCATTATGAACACAGCTTAGGCAAATATGGGCAGCAGTGGTTCACACCTTCTTCGTTGCTACTTGAATTAGTTGAAAAGAAGCAAAAGTTTGCAGATTACAAAGCTCAGCAATAAGCGTGTGAACACGCTGTAGTTGAGCATGTTATTTTCGTTTTTAAAACAGGTACAATTATTATGCAAAATTATAAAGCGCCAGAGCGCGATACGTTATTCGTAACACACGAACTGCTTAATATGCAGCGTCATTATCAAGACTTAGGTTTTAGTGAAGTTAGTGAAGATTTAGTAAAAGCCATTTATGCTGAAGCCGGTAAATTTGCTGAAAATGTACTAGCACCTATTAATGCAGTTGGAGACCAAGAAGGTTGCACATTCATTGACGGCGAAGTAACGACTCCAAGCGGCTTTAAAGAAGCATATGCGCAATATGTAGAAGGCGGTTGGCCTTCAATGGCGCATCCTGAAAGTTTTGGCGGGCAAGGCTTACCGTATTCATTAGCCACATCATTAGCAGAATGGTTTTCTGGCGCCAACCATTCATGGGCAATGTACCCTGGATTAAGTCAAGGCTGCATGGAAACTTTAAAGTCACATGGCACTGAAGAGCAGCAACAGCTATTCTTGCACAAATTGATAGAAGGTACTTGGACCGGCACTATGTGCTTAACAGAAGCACATTGCGGATCAGATTTAGGCATGCTTAAAAGTAAAGCCGTTCCTAATGATGACGGTACATTCAGCATAACAGGCACAAAAATATTCATTTCTGCAGGCGAGCACGATATGTCTGAGAATATTATTCATATCGTATTGGCAAGACTACCAAATGCGCCTGAAGGCACAAAGGGCATATCTTTATTTATTGTGCCTAAATTCAATATTGACGAAAACGGTGAAGCAGGCGAACGCAATGCCGTTCAGTGCGGCTCCATTGAGCATAAAATGGGCATTAAAGGCAGCGCTACGTGCGTTATCAATTTCGACGGCGCAAAAGCTTATTTAATAGGCCAAGCTAATCGCGGTTTAAACTGTATGTTTACGTTTATGAACATTGCTCGAATAGGCACAGGTGTTGAAGGTTTGTCTGCCACTGAAGCGGCGTTTCAAGGTGCACTGGTGTATGCAAAAGACCGCGTGCAATTTCGATCTATGTCGGGCGTGAAGAACCCTTCCGGCCCAGCAGACCCCATTATTGTGCATCCTGATGTACGCCGCATGTTACTCACGCAAAAATCATTAGCAGAAGGTAACCGAGCTTTGGCTAATTATTGTATGAAGCTAGTCGATATTACGACTTACGGCAAAGACGAGAATACCAATAAAACTGCCGAAGCTAAACTTGCGTTACTTACCCCCATTGTAAAAGCGTTTTTAACCGAAACCGCACAAGAAGGCACCAGTTATGGCATGCAAGTATATGGAGGGCATGGTTATATTTCAGAATGGGGCATGGAGCAACTTGCTCGTGATACCCGAATATGCACAATGTATGAAGGCACCACAGGTATTCAAGCAATAGACTTACTGGCCCGTAAAATAATGGGTTCTAAGGGTGAGTTACTTAATATTTTTACGCAAGAAATTAAGCAATACTGCGCAAGTGTACGCAATCAATCTCCATTCAATGCATGGACAAACGCGATTGATTCACACGTTGATGAATGGCTACAAATTACCAAAGATATTGGTCAAGTTGCGGCTAATAATCCAGATGAATTAGGCGCCGCCTCTGTTGATTACCTAATGTATTCGGGCTATGTCACTGTTGGCTATTTTTGGTTGCAAATGGCAATTGTAGCCCAGCAAAAATTAGATGAGGGCAGTTCTGAAGTGGCGTTTTATGAAGCAAAAATTCATACTGCCAGATTCTATTTTGACCGAATGCTCACGCGCACGCGCTCACTTGTTTCTGCAATTGGGTCTGGCTCTGATAATCTAATGAAAATTGATGCGGGATTATTCAAAGTAGGGTAGTCGCCTAACGTGCAAGAGAGTCTGCTTAAATATTTTAGGCAGACTTCATTATTGAGCAATATCGCTTAACTAGTGAGGCATGTACGCCTTTGCAACCTCACTAATTTGCTCACGCATCCACTGGTGTGCGGCGTCGCTATCTGCACTTAAATGCCAATACAAAAAATATTCCAAGGGCGGGAGTTCAAACGGAAGTTCGTACATAGCCAAATCGTAATGCTTGGCTAAATGATAAGGTATACAAGCAATAAGATCTGTTTTCGAAATAGCACTTGGTACGGTTAAAAAGTGCTGTCCGCGCATTACGACATGTCGTTTTTTGCCTAGTTTATCAAGTGCAACATCTATTGGGCCTGCCCCAGTTCTTCGGTTTGACACATTTATATGGCCTAACTTTAAAAAATCGTCCATGCCTAATTTGTTGCTCAAGCTAGGATGATTTTTTCTGGCTAATACAACAAATCTGTCGGTAGCAAATAGTTGCTTTTTTAAGTGGATATCGGAAAATGCAGAGGCATCTGCAAAAAAGTCTAAATTCCCACTTGCCATAGATGAAACAACTTTTTGCCTGCCGGTTTCGTAATTCGTTAATGAGATATTAGGTGCAGTGTGCTGCAGGCTTGCTAACAGTCTTGGCAATATGCTAACTTCTAATAAATCACGACTTGCAAAATGAAATGTTTTGGTTGACGTTTCGGGTTCAAAAATATGGCTTTGTTGGACACTTTTTCTCAGCAAACCCAATGCTTCTCTAGCCGGAACAATAATATTTTGCGCAACAGGAGTAGGCGTCATTGAATGGCCAGTTCGCACAAACAGTGGATCATTTAGCATGTCACGCAAGCGCGACAACGAATTACTCACGGCTGGTTGGGTAATGCATAAAACGTCTGCCGCTTTTGTTAAACTGCCTGCTGTGTAAATAGCGTCAAAAACCGCAAAAAGGTTGAGATCAATACGGTGCAGATTCATAAAGCATATTTCCTCGGGTATTTTCATTGATAATAATAAATTATCAATATAATAGTGTAATATTAGTATTAATTAAACTAATGGTACATTTAAACTTTAATAAGTTAAAGTTATAGAGGATAAGATGGAGATTACCCAGATAAACATTGGCGATACGCTTAAAAACGGAGATTACGGTCAAATTACGCAAGCTCAAATCGATAGGTTTGCGAATGCAACAGGAGACCATCAGTGGATCCACGTCGATCCTGAGCGATGTAAAAAATTTAGTCCGTTTAAAACAACTATTGCGCACGGTTTTCTTACCTTATCATTGATGCCAAAATGGTTCGCACAAGTAATTACGGTGGATCCGCAAACTACGACTATGATTAATTATGGTATGGATTCATTAAGGTTCATTGAAGCGGTTAGAGTTAATGATTTTTTGAACTACACTTTCACTTTGGTAAGTATTGAAAATAAGATAAATGGAAAATTATATACGTTCGAAGGAACTGCGCTTATAAAAGACCGAAAAAAGCCAGCGTTAGTCGGAAGGTTCTTAACTCTGGTGATTTCATAACTAGGTAGATTATTTTATTTACAAAACAGATATTGTCTTTTGTTTACAGTGACAAAAATCAACAAAAAATGTGGAACAAGTTTACGAAAATCGCGAATGTTTATTATCACTAGCATGATCTACATGTTGTTTCACACCGTTAAAAAGTTTCAAGGAGGCGTATTACATGCCAACATTATTAAGCAAAAAAGAAATTGCAGAATATCTAAATATACTAAATGAAAAAGCAGGCGCCCAACCTTGGGTTATTAAAGATGGCAAATTACATAAATTATTCACATTTAAAAGTTTTATAAGAGCATTTGGCTGGATGAGTCAAATAGCCATTTGGGCCGAAAAGCTTAAGCACCATCCAGAGTGGTTTAATGTTTATAATAAAGTTGAAGTGAATTTAGTCACCCATGATGTAAGTGGTATTAGTGAATTAGACTTTGAGCTTGCGACGAAAATGGAGTTATTCAAGCCTTAGCAAGTCAATTAAAGAGATATTTACGCTATAATTGCAGGTAAAAAGCACAATGCGAGCAAACTTTAAGCACATGGAAAAAATAATCATATAAGCTGTTGCATCCTAAAATTTGCTATGTATAATACGCTCCACGTTGAGGCGACAAGCTTCACACGTACCAGAATTCAAGCGCGGGATGGAGCAGTCTGGTAGCTCGTCGGGCTCATAACCCGAAGGTCGTAGGTTCAAATCCTGCTCCCGCAACCACATTAAAATAGCCGATAAATTAACGTTTATCGGCTTTTTTATTTCTACCATGCAATCTTGTTTTCTGATTGAAAGGTGGGTTGCTATTTACTGCTATTGTCTATTTTTAGCCACTTAAGATGTACCGATGGTGATTTTCCCAATCTTTTTTTAAGCTATGTAAAAACTCTTCACCTGCAAAAATAGATCTTTTTTGCGCATCAACTAATCTGGAACTTAATGGAAGAACACCTAAATTCAATTCGTTACTGACTAAAATTGCGCTAAACGCACAAGCCGAGATATAACTCGCCTATCAATTACGTATGATTCAAAAAGTTAAACTAGGCTGCCCGTTCATAATATATCGAGCCTTATTTGGTCTTAAGAATAATCTGAAGTGACTGACGGCAATGAGCGATCTATAGTCTTTCAACCTTAAATATCAACACAACCTAGGTCATTCCCGCAACAGCGGGAACCTCGCAAACACACCTGCAATTTTGAACTTACTAGTTGGTTGACGAGGTCTCCACTTTCGTGGAGATGACCTAGGTTGTATTTAAACTGTGCGTAAACAGTCTAGCAAACCAATGGCTGCAACCCAACCATTCCCGTTAAAAGTGGAACAGGCACTTTACGACCGTAGTTGGCACAGAGGCGTCATTTCGCTAGCATAAGACTATATTTATTACTATCTTCTAACGTACCCCTTTTAGTTTAAAAGGAAATTCAGTAAGTTTAAAACTCAAACCAATAAAACCCATCGGCCTTTCGAGTGTTTTTTATTATGCTTGAACGAATTGGTTCTTATGATGCAAAAACAAAACTCCCTGAAACTCTTCGTCGTGTCGAAGCAGGGAAGTCCAGGGGAGTCTTTTACTATTACCAACAGGGGAAAACCTGTTGCCGATGTTGTTCCCAGTCGCTCGACCAACCGTGTTAAAATCCAGAGCACGATCGATAGCATTCTTGCCGCTAAGAAACATCATATTTCAGATGCAGCGCTTGCAGAACTTCGCAGCGATGGCCGAAAGTGAATCAGTTTGTATTGGACAATTCAGTCGCTATGCGTTGGTTACTGTCCAGTCAAAAGTTGACGGATCAATTATACGCTGAAAGTGTCCTACAAAGTCTAAACGATGCTGAGGCTAATGTTCCTCGTTTATGGCATTGGGAGGCTACAAATGTCTTGCTCGAGGAGGAAAAGCGCAAAGAGTTGACATATGGAGAAGTGGAGCGCTTTATCGCACAATTAGAAGGTTTACCGATCCAACTTGATGCACTTACGGCGTACCAAGCTTTTAATAGAACACTTGGATTAGCAAGGGCATACAAATTGAGCAGTTATGATGCAGCCTATTTGCAACTAGCGTTAAGGGAGGGCTTGCCACTTGCCACATTAGATAAAGATTTGAAGAAAGCAGCTAAACAAGCAGATGTGTTGCTTTATTTAGCAACCGCAACGTAAATTGGAAGTGAAATGTTGGCTTAGCTAATTCGATAGTGTACTTCATATAAATTAGCTAGATAATGTTAGCCTGCGTTTTTCAAGGTACCTGTCCCCGCAATCCTTGCAATCCCAGGATGTAACCCTCTATTCCGACTTCGCAAGTGACGCGGGCAGTACTGTCTTCTGGAAGGCATTGCTGGCTTTCCAGTACTCGGCGACAGGGTCCCAACCCTGGAACACGACTACGACATCATCGTCCGGGAACACCATGATCCGCTGTCCCCCAAGTCCATATCCCCCGAAACCGAGTGCGTGCCCCTTTCCGTCCTCAGGTACCCACCATTGATAACCATAGCCAAAAGGGGAGGAGTTGGTCCCGGTTGAGCTAGGCGAAACAATAGAGGCCACGGATCGGCGGACCCAATTTTTTGAAATGACGCGTTTGCCGTCCCATACCCCATCTCGCAGGAACAGGTACCCAATCCTCGCCATATCATAGACTGAAAGGTAAAGCCCGCCTTCTGTATCCGCTTCGCCATCGGGCGTGATTTTCCAGTAAAACTCATCTATACCGATAGGGCTAAACAGTTTTTCTCGCGCCCACGCATCGACACGCTTACCGGTCGCCTCAAACAGGATTTTACCGAGGAGTACGCTCGCGCCGTCGTTATATTTGAAGACTGTGCCAGGCTCTGCATACATCGGCTGGTCTAGGATGAACTGAATCCACGTCTTGGAGTTTTCAAGTGCGTAAGTACTGTCTGTTTCAGATCCGAAACCACCCTCATCATCCCACGCTATGCCGGTTCGCATGGTCAGTAGATCGCTGATCGTTATTCGACCCTTGCGCGGGTCCGATTTATCGACTTCATATGCGTCAAAGAAGGGCAGTATCGGCGCGTCGATTCCTTCGATGAATCCCTCGTCAATCGCGATACCCAATGCTGCGGAATTAATGCTTTTCGTGACGGATTGTACTGTATGCAAATCCGTTCCCTGATGATAAGGATGAAAATCAGCATTGTCGTAATTATACATTGGATTGCTGAAGTTCGGCGTTAATCGGTCATCCTTATCCAGCGTTGCGGCCAGCGCTGGATAGTCCCGCTTGATGTACTTTTCGGCGACGATGCGACCGTGTCGAATGAGCAGGAAATGATCAACGCGGCCGTATTTTTCAGCGACCAGATCCTCGATGAAACGATTGACAGGCTCGGGATCGAAACCTTCCGCCTCGAGCGTCGAATAGTCCCATTCTTCTTGCGGCCATGTAATATCTGGTGCTTGTTCGGAAGCGCTGACAGAGTTGGTTCCGTCGTTTTTGGGGGTGCTGCACCCCACAATCAAAGCAATCAAGGCACCGGCGGTCAACAAACTCATTATGTTACAAGCTTTTTTTGAAAAACGTGTTGTCATTGTAATTCCCCTTTGTCCACATCGAAGAAAGCGCTCTGTGGGAGTTTAAAACAGCGATTCACAGTATGATCTGCACAATTTATAGCTTTCTGAAGCTTTTTTAACTACGCCAACAGTCGCAAGGCTTTATTTTTATTAATTTTCTAGTTTAGAATAAACTAATATTGTATTTGGTGTCAGATATTTATTACGAGGTGTAAAGACTCCAATTCGTTATTCGCCTCCAAATTGTATAAAAATGAAATTACAAAAATCACTAAGCGCCTAACACTACCATTATTATCTGAACGCCCAATTTTCCGATGAGCAACTATACATGATGCCTGATGCCAACAATATACACTTGGTAAAAGGCAGAAGGCATTGGATTAGATAGTTCACAAAAAATTCAAATGTTCAATGCCTTAGATTATTTTAATTGCTTAAGCAGTCAAGTATTTATCGCATAAATCGTACAACAACATCTGAAATCGTTATTAGTATATCCCGAGTAATGCGCGCTCCCGCAACCATATTAAAAAAGCCGATAAGTTAACGTTTATCGGCTTTTTTGTTTGTGCCAAGTGATCTTGTTTTTCGGTCGAAGTGTGGTGCGCTATTCATTGCTTTGGTCTATTTTTATCCATTTAACTGGTAGCGATGGTGTTTTTTCTAATTGTTCTTTTAAGTTATGAAAAACCTTTTCACCATCAATAAACGGGCCTTTTTGCGCTTCATCCAACTTTCTTTGAAGTAATTGTTTTCGTAGGTCATGATGTGGCTCTAGTTCTTTAACTTCTTGAAGTAAATAAAACACAGCTTCTGATGGATCAATGAATACTCCATTTTCAACTTTTTCCAAAATCCAGTCGGCAAGACACAATACGTAGATCATAATCGAGTTGCAAGTTGAGTCAAAATTGCGCTGCCCAAAATATAGTCTATATGAGTTAAATATTTCTGCGGGTCAAATATTTGGCTATCGGCAGGTGTCTAGCTACGCTCAATCCCCAACTGCGGTGACTAAAGCGGTGAATCGGTTTGATGTTTTATAGGATATCAAAATGATCTTGGATACTGACATCAACCAATCACTAAAATAATGTGTTCAAAAATTGCCGCGCTAAGAGTAAGTCAACAAATAACGATGACAGAATTAGCGCTTGATTATTACAGCGCTCAGGTGAGTGCCTTGTTAGGAATATTGTTTTCTGGTTTTAAAATATCGTTCGCTTAATCTTTGAAGCAATCACTTAACCCTTGTACACTATATAAATTGAAAGTTGACGAAAATATCTGGCCTTATGCCAGTGATTGAAATATCAAATAGTGAATCTACATAAGGATAGTCCTGCATTTGCTGAATTAATTGCGCAATATGAAAAATATCGGACGCATAATGATATTTCAGTAATTAGATTGTTTGCAGATTCAATTATGCAGATCATGTCATTACACCCAATCTCAGCCATGAGTCATTTTGCGCAAAGCTTAAGTGAAAGTATCGATCGTTTTGATATTTCTGCTATTGACAAATATTTGAACGATTATCCACACTTAATAAAATTAATTAAAGAGCAGACTGCCGTAAATTATCCGTCGCACTAAAAACGGGCTGAAAAACAAACAAAACAATATTAGGCGGCTATTTGATTTTCGGCTGTAAACTTAAGAAACGGATAAAAAACAATATTAAAAGAAACTCATAAAATAAGTAGTGCCTTGAAATATGAGCAACAATTCAGCAAGTATAAGAATTATTGGTAGCTACGTTTTTTGTTTGAATAAAAATAATCGCTTGAATAACATTACTGAGTTCGCTAATTTTGCGAGTAGGCATGGATAAAAGGCTTCGATGTATGAAAAAAATAGTAGTGAGTATATTAGCATTATCTGGATTCGTACTATTGCAATGGTTTAGCGTTGCAGAAACGACGTCCTTAAAGGACGCAATTGATAACCAAAAAAGTGACATACAAGTTCAAGGCTTGGGAACGGTAGTCCATTTACTCAAGGATGACAACCAAGGCTCTCGTCATCAGAAATTTATCCTTAAACTGTCTTGGGGGCACACTATTTTAATCGCTCACAATATTGACCTTGCGCCTAGAAT
>RCMY010004908.1_pt1 | contig 13751 bp, 16 predicted proteins | sample 2041341 | NCBI WGS metagenome assembly RCMY01 (sample SAMN09708234, study PRJNA481090) | Marine sediment metagenome, whole genome shotgun sequencing project. | reverse complement strand
TTGATGTCACGTCCGTTCCGCCTTTGGCCATCCGCCTTGCGCCCGCCCGCGCCGGAGCCGGCTGCGCGCACCGCGGAAGACACGATCGCGATCACGCTCGACGACGGCCAGGTCATCCCGGTGCGCCGCGTCCGCCATCCGCGTGCCCGGCGGATCAAGCTCAGCATCGATGAGCGCGGCGCACGGCTGACGCTGCCGCCGCGTGCCAGCCTGGTGTCCGGGGAGCGTTTTGCCAACGAACACCGTCAATGGCTGGCCGTGCAGCTGCAACGTCACGCCATCGAAGAGCAACCGCGCCTGCAACGCGACGTGACCGATGCCCTGCCATTGCGCGGCGTGCTGTTGCCGCTGCGCTGGCGCACGGGTCGCTTCACCCGTGTGCTGCAAGATGGCGGCACGCTCTGGATGGAAACCACATCGCGTGCCGGCGAGGCTGCACTGGCACGGGCACTGCGGGACTTCTACGAGGCTCAGGCGCGCGCCGACATTGGCCGCTGGCTGCCCAAGTACCTGCCCGCATTGCCGCGTGCACCGGCACGCGTGCAACTCAAGCGCACGACATCGCAGTGGGGGTCGCTGAGCCCGGACGGATCGCTGTCGCTGGACCTGACGCTGGTACTGGCTCGGCCGTCGGCGTTTGAATACGTGCTCGTGCATGAGCTGTGCCACCTGCTGCACGCCAACCATTCGCGCGCGTTCTGGCGTGAAGTCGAGGCGCGTTTCCCGGACTGGCGCGGCGAGCGCTCGTATTTCCGGGGCGAGGGGCAGCGACTCAAGGCCGTGATGCGTGCGTTGTTGGCCGGGGTTGGCCGCTGACTGCGTCTGTGTGGGTATGGCCCGATTGCGTGGACGTTTCCATGCATGGCTGCCCGGTTCCTATCGACGAAAAAGGTGGTTAGACATGCGCAATCCCAACGTTCCCATGCTCAACACCCCCATGCTCAACACCCCCATGCCTTCGGCATCCCTGCTCCTGCCTGTCGCGCTGGCCATGGCCCTGCTGGCCATGACCGCTTGCGGCAAATCGCCCGGCGACCGACTCGCCGATGCCGCAGCATCGGCAGCGGCATCGGCGGCGTCCGGTCAAAAGGTCGAGATCGAGCGCGACGGCGACAAGGTCACGATCAAGTCCAAGGACGGTAAAGAAGTGATGGACATCTCCTCCGGCGACGGCATCAAGCTGCCCAAGGACTTTCCGGACGATGTCTACCTGCCTTCGGACTACAAGGTCATGACGTCGATGAAGATGGGACCGGCGATGGTGGTCAACCTGGTCGCACCAGGTCGCCTGGGCAAGATGTTCGACCAGGCCGACGAGAAGATGCTGGCGCAGGGCTGGGAGCAGACCATGTCGATGCAGCAGGGCGCAAACAGCCGCATCCTGAGCTACAAGAAGCCAGACCGCAGTGCCACGATCAGCCTGAACGAGCAGGACGACGGCGCGATCCGGGTCGGGCTGCAGATCAGCCAGAAGAAGCAGTAACCGACGCAAACGGCGTAACGGCAGGCGTGGTCGCGGTTGCCGCACAGGCGGGCTTTGGAGTGGGCAAGCCCTCAATAAGCAAGGCTGGAACAAGCAAGCCTGGAACAAGTCGAACCCGTCATCCCGGCCAAAGCCGGGAACCATTGCGGGCAATCATCCAGCCCTGACCCCTACCAGGGTGGCGCGCTGCCCAGTGCCGCGGGCCCTGAAGCAGGCTATTGCCGGCGCAGGAAAAAATCGCCCATCGCGGCTGCCACGTCGTGCGGCTGCTCCATGTGCAGATGGTGGCCACCTGGGATCACGACCAGTTCGCCGTGTGGCAACAGCGCCGCATGCGCCCGACGCACGTCGTCGGGCAGGTAGGGTTGCGCCGGGTCGGCATGGATCACGCGCGTGGGGCAGCCGATGCCACGGACCAGGTCGTGCACCTGTGTTTGGGTCATGCGGATCATTGTGGGCAAGGTCAGCCGTGGATCGCTGCTCCAGGCGTGGCCGCCGTCGACCGGCACCAGGCCACGTTCCACCAGCAGCCGGGCAATCGGCTCGCTGAGTGCGTTGGCACGCATGCGCGCGGCGATCGCGGTATCGATGTCGGTAAACACACGCAGGCGTTTGTCGCGCAGGGCGCGGGTGGCGGCCACGGCTTCGCGCAGGCGCTGCGTGGTGCGCTCCGCTATCTCGGGCAATGCGCCCAGTGCTTCGATCGCCACGAAGCGTTCGATCCGCTGCGGGCACGCCGCTGCTACCAGGCTGCCGATTCCTGCCCCCATGGAATGCCCGAGCAGGGCAAAACGTTCCCAGCCCAGTGCATCGGCGATGTCGAGCACGTCATTGACCGAAACGAATAGTCCGCGCCAGCAGGCAGGTGCGCGCTGTGACCGTGTCCGGGCAGGTCGGGTGCGACCAGATCGATGTCGGCAAGCTGCGCGGCCAACGGCACGAAGCTGGCGGCGTTGTCGAGCCAGCCGTGCAGCGCCAGCACCTTGGGAGTGCCTTCCGCACCGGCACGCAGGCCGGTGATACGACCGAGCGGGATGTCGACACTGAATTCACGCATCACCATGCGGCCAGCTCGCGTTCGAGCAATGCCGCCAGCGCTTCGACATGTCCGGGGCTGGCATTGAGGCATGGGATGTACCGCAACGTCCCGCCAGCCGCGGCAAAGCGTTCGCTCAGCAGCATCGCGATTTCTTCCAGCGTCTCCAGGCAGTCGGCGGCAAAGCCGGGGCAGGCGACGTCAAGCTTGTGTACGCCGCGCGCGGCCAGTGCATCGAGGCTGTCGGCAGTGGACGGTTGCAGCCAGCGCTCGCGGCCGAATCGCGACTGGTAGGACAGGCTCCAGTCGGTGTCAGGCAAATCCAGGGCCTGCGCGATTGCGCGTGCGCTGGTTTCGCACTGTCGCGCGTAAGGGTCGCCGGCATCAACCAGCCGCTGCGGCAGGCCATGGAATGACAGCAGCAGGTGTTTGCCGCGACCATTTTGCTGCCAATGTGCACGGATGCTGTCGGCGATGGCCAACACCCAGCCCGGGTCGCGGTGGTAATCGGCGACCAGTCGCGTCGGCAACGCCTGCGTCGGTTCGCGTTTCGCGAATGCCGCCACGGCGTCGTCCACCGTCGCCGTGGTCGTGGTCGAGTACTGCGGATACAGCGGCAGCACCAGCACGCGGTCGGCTTGCGCGTGACGCAGTTGCGCCAGTCTCGAAGCTACGGATGGCTCGCCATAGCGCATCGCATGCTGCACCTGGAGTGTCGGCAGCCGCTGTTGCAGCGCCTCGGCCAGCGCCTGCGTATGCACCGCAAGTGGCGAGCCCTGTGGCATCCAGATCGATGCGTACTTGCGCGCCACCTTGGGTCCGCGCAGCGGCAGGATCACGCCATGCAGCAGCGGACACCACAGCCAGCGGGTCATCTGGACCACCCTGTGGTCATGCAGGAATTCGGACAGGAACCGGCGCACCGCGCGCGGCGTCGGTGCCTCGGGCGTGCCCAGATTGACCAGTAGCACGGCCTGCTTGGAGGCCGGCCTGGACGGTGGTTCGCCAGCGTGCCCGGGATGGTGATCCGTCACGGCTGACGGGTGCAGAGGATCGATAGCCATGTGTATAGGATGGCAGGCTACGCACCGGATTGGCATCGGTGTGGTCAAACTCATTCGCGATTCATGCCGTCGCGACTAGCCTGAAGCCCGCATCCGCGACACGCCATGCACGGTGATGCTGTCGCATCGACCTGCCTTGCACGCCGCTTCATTCCATTCCCATCACTGGAGTCTTCCATGTCCGTAGCGCACCCCACACCCGTCTCACGCCGGTTGCGCCTGGCCGCCACGCTGTTGCTGGTCGCAACCGTCGGCACCGCTGCCGGGACCGCGCTTGCCGGTTCGAAAGAGGACGCGCGCGCCGATAATGCCGTGCGGGTGCTCAAGCAGATCCAGGCGGTACCGGAATCCGCGATCCCCGACAAACTGCTGGACGAGGCACGCGGGATAGTGGTTGTCCCCGATACGCTCAAGGTAGGCCTGGTGCTCGGCGGACGCCGTGGCGAGGGCCTGCTGTCGATCAAGCGTGCCGATGGCACCTGGTCCAGCCCGAGCTTCATCAAGCTCACCGGTGCCAGCATCGGCTTCCAGGCCGGCGTGCAGTCCTCGGATATCGTGCTGGTATTCCGCAGCGACCGTGGACTGGAGTCCATCGTCAACGGCAAGTTCACCCTGGGCGCGGATGCCGCGGTCGCGGCCGGCCCGGTCGGGCGCAACGCCTCGGCCGCCACCGACGGTGAGCTCAAGGCCGAGATCTGGTCGTGGTCGCGTTCGCGTGGCCTGTTTGCCGGTGTTGCGCTCGATGGCGCGGTGCTGTCGATCGATGACGCCTCCAATGAAACCGTCTACGGCCAGGACACCACCCCGCGGATGATTTTCGAGGATCGCTACAACCAGCGCCCGTCCGGCGCCGTGGTCGCGTTCCGCGATGAGCTGGAAGAAGCCACTGCCGCTGCCCGTGCCGCGCGTAGCAATACGCCAGCACCTACCGCCCCGGCTCCGGCAACCTCGGCACGACCGTTGCCGCCCGCTCCGATGCAGCAGTCGGTCCAGCCGACGCCGTTTGAACCGGTCGACGACAACCCGACGACCACCGAGCCGCTGCCGGCGACAAACTGACTGCGCGGACCCGCTAACTGAACAGGCCACGCAGGCTTGGTGGGGCTGGCGAGGGCCTGCGCGCGTGACGCGGCGTTCAAGGCGCTGCGTTATCCTGTCTGCCTCTCTTCCGGGACAGGCGAACGCACATGGGCGGTCTGAGTATCTGGCACTGGCTGATCGTGCTGGTGGTCGTGATTGTCATCTTCGGCACCAAGCGCCTGAAGAATGTCGGCCAGGACCTCGGCGAGGCGATCAAGGGCTTCAAGAAAGGCATGCAGGACGGCGAGGCGGACGACGATAAACCATCTGCGCAGCTGGGTGACGAGAGCCGCCGTGGCGATGTCGGCAAGCCTGACCTCGACAAGCATGCTCCCGACAAGCGTGCTGAACCCGTGCGCAAGGACGACGACCGCGACCCGCCGGCCGCCGGCTGAGCCGCGGCCGACCGGACTGAGCGAGCCCGCCACGAAATGTTCGATATCGGTTTCACCGAACTACTGCTGATCGCGGTGGTCGCGCTGATCGTGCTCGGTCCCGAGCGCCTGCCCAAGGCGGCGCGCTTTGCCGGGCTATGGGTGCGGCGCGCACGCGCGCAATGGGCGTCGGTCAAGGCCGAACTCGAGCATGAAGTCGCTGCCGAGGAGATCAAGCGCAACCTGCATGAAACCCAGGCCGCAATGCGACAGGCGCAGGCGTCTTTGCGCGAAGCCGGACAACAGGCAAGCGAACAAGTCGACGCGGCTGCTGGCCTGATGCGCGGCCCCGCGTTACCGGCCGCGTCCGACACTGATCATGGTGATGCGATGCCGGAGGATGTCGAGACACCAGGCGTCGAGATAATCGATGTCCAAGCATCCGATGTCCAAGCATCCGACGTCCAAGCATCCGACGTCCAAGCATCCGACGTCCAGACACATGATGTCGAGACAGCTGATGTCGAGACACCGCCAGCGCAGGACGATGACGATGCCCGTCGCTGACGATCACGGCAAGACCGGGGACGACGCTGACAGCGGATCCGGCAGCCTGCTCGGCCACCTGGTCGAACTGCGCTCGCGGCTGTTGCGTGCCGTTGTCGGACTGGTGCTGGTGTTCCTGGCGCTGCTGCCGTTTGCCAATCGCCTGTACGCGTTGTTGGCGCAGCCGCTGATCGCCAAGCTGCCCGCCGGCGGCAAGCTGATCGCGATCGAGGTCGCTTCGCCGTTCTTCGCGCCGCTCAAGCTCGCATTCTTCGTCGCCATCGTGGTGGCCATGCCGTGGCTGCTGTACCAGGCTTGGGCGTTTGTCGCCCCGGGCCTGTACCGGCGCGAAAAGAAGATGGCGTTGCCGATGCTGGGGTCGGCGTTGCTGTTGTTCTACGCAGGCTGCGCGTTTGCGTACTTCATCGTGTTGCCGTCGGTCTTCACCTTCCTTCAAAAGGTGACGCCGGCGGGCGTGGCGATAATGACCGACATCAGCCAGTACCTGGATTTCGTGCTGGTGGTGTTCTTGGCGTTTGGCGCGAGTTTCGAGCTGCCGGTCGCGCTGGTGATCCTGGTGCTGCTGGGCTGGGTGACGCCCGCACAGCTGCGTGAATGGCGCGGCTATGCCATCGTGGGCATCTTCGTGGTCGCCGCATTGATCACGCCGCCGGACGTGGTGTCGCAATTGCTGTTGGCGTTGCCGATGATCGCCTTGTACGAAGTCGGCATCCTGGCCGCACGTGCGGTTTCACGGCGCAAAGCGGCTGGGGGCGACGACCAGGACGCCGATAGGGAGCATCCGCAAAAGTGAATGCCCACACACATGAAGCCGCCGACACGGCCAAGCCCGATACGGCCAAGCTCAATACCAATTCAGATGTGCGCGACACAGCTGTGCGCAATACGGATGTGCACAAGACGGCGGCATCAAAAACAACGGGCTCCAAGACGCCTGAATTCATGGCAACGGCATCCAAGCCGGCTGGATTCCGCAGGCGGTATGCCGCGTTTTCACTCGATTTTGCCGGGCTCGCCCTGCTCGCCACGGCGTTCACCTGGTCGCGCGTGCATGCAGGGTGGCTGCTGGTGCAGGGCGGCACCTTGAAGCTCACCGACAATATCGGGCAAGCGTTGGCCGACGGGATGATGACGGGTACGCCGCCCGCGCAACTGGCGGCAGCCGTGCAGCACGATCCGGCGATCATGGCCGTGGCAGGCACGCTGCAATCAGACCTGTGGCGGATGTGCTGGCCATGGCTGCTGGCCTATGCGCTGCTGGCCGCGCTGCTGCATATCGGCGGCGAGTGCTCGCGCTGGCAGGCCTCGCCGGGCAAGCACGCACTGGGCATGAGGGTGGTGGATCGCGACGGCGAAGGCATCGGTATCCTGCGCGCCGGCTTGCGCTATCTCGCCAGCGCGCTGTCCTGGCTGACACTCAACCTGGGCCACCTGCTGGCAGCGGTACCACCACAGAAGCGCGCTTTGCACGACTACATTGCCGGGACCCGGGTCGTAATCGATGTGGAAGCCCCACCGCTGCCAACCTGGGCGCGTGCCTGGCTGTGGTTGCAGGTGGCTACCATCGTGCTAGTGACCGGTTGGGTGATGTACCGCTACTTCGTTGCGCTGCAGGCCAGCCTTGGCATCGGCTGAGGCCGGCTTGCGGTGCAGCCTTGCTCAGGCTTCGAGCCCGGGGCTTTGCGCGGGCGCATCGGCGTCGCCCAGGATCCCGTGCCACATCGCATACATCACGCCAAACATGACCACGTAGATCATCAGCAGGAAGGCGATGTATAGCGGAATGGCGATCACCAGGCCCAGCCACGTACCAACGAATTTGGCAAGCAAGGTGACCAGTAGCACGATCAGTACGATCGCGATGGCGGCTACGATGCTGGCCGCCAGCAGCACCAGTAGCATGACCAGCAGTGGCAGCAGGTTCTTGCCCGCGCCGACCACGCCGTCGGCAAGCGCTCCGAACACACCGCGACCACGCAATACGATCTGTCCAAGGCCAAGTGCCTGCACGGCATAGGAAAACAGGCCCAGGCCCCACATCATCGATGTCGCAAGCGCGAACCCCGCGGGCAGTGCCGGGGGTTGCGGTTGCGCGGCGCCGTGCATGGACGCTTGCAACAACTGCATGTACCAGCTGCCGAAGTCCGGTGCCAACAGCGTGATCACCAAGCCCAGCAACAGGTTCTGCACGATCGCCAGGATGATCACGAAACCGAGCGCGCGCAGGGTCGTGCCGAAATCCCGGAAGCCGGAAAACACATCAGTGGCTCCAGCCGGGCGGCCATGTTCCGCGTTGTCGATCAAGCGCAGGTAGCCGACCATCAGCGTGGTGACCAGCAGCATCATGGCCAGCACCAGCACGACGATCATCGACATCATTCCGACCATTCCGACCTTGGCTGCGCCGGAGATCCCGGCGACCACGCCGAACATCATCGCCAGTGCCATGATCGACACCAGGATCAGTGCGGCGCCACCGAAGATGGCCTTGGGGTTGTTGCGCCCCAGGTTGACGCCGTCCTTCAACCAGCCCAAGCCCGCACTCGCTTCCAATTTGCGTATTTCCATGGTCGTCCCTCCCCAGTGACGGTTGATTGCCTGGCTGACCGCCAGGCCTTCAGGCTTCAAATTCCGACGTGGCCGATGTGCCCGACGTCGCTGGCGTGGCTGGCGTGGTCGTCGCGGTCGTCGCGCCCAGCATCTGCTTCCACGCGATATACATCGCGCCGGTGATCACCGGCAGCAGCACGGCCATCATCAGCAACTGCATGATGGCTTGGGCCAACATTTCCCCTCCGACTACACGGATCAGCAGCGAGACCAGCCCCAGCACGAAAGACAGGGCCAGCACCCCGATGATGGTCACGATGAAGAACACGATCAGCGCCGGCAGGTTTTGCAGGCAGGCGCGGAAGCTGCGTCCCATGGCTGCCATCGCACTGCTGTCGGTGAGCATGATCTCGGGGACGCCGATAAAGGTGAAAAAGCTGGCCAGGATTCCGATCACGAGCGACAACAGCAGCCACAGGAACAGGCGGCCGGCCGGGAACCCGGCAAACAGCGACGGATCCGGCTTTACCTGCCCTTGCAACTTCTCCACGGTCGCGACCAGCTTGGTCAGCTCGCTGGGGCCGACCAGGATCACCAGCAGCAACACGATCAGCACCGCCGCACCGATCTGCGGCAGCAAGGTTGCCCACAGCCGCGCGGTCTTGCCGTCACGGATGCCTTGCAGCAGGTGGCCCGGTACTGCGGGGCTGTCGCGATCGACCTCGCGCGCGGCATAAATCATGCCGCCGATCAGGATCGGGCCCAGGATCAACGCCACCAGCTCCAGCAGCAAAAACAACGACATGTTGTGTTGCGCGCTCAGGCCGACGACCAGCGAGAACAGGCCATACAGCGCGCCAAGCACGCCCAGGCCCAGCGGCGCCTTGCGCAACAGCGCAATGCCACCCATCAACCATTCCGCGCCGGCCGAAGCCGGGACCTTGCGCACATCGCTCATCTTGTTTCCCCGTACAGTGGCTATTGACCAGGCTGGTAGATCAAGCGGGTGTTGCCTCGTGGCCCGCTACGCCGACCCCGCTACACCGGCGAGTTTACTTGCATGGCGCACGAAGCGCCGAAGCACCTCGCGCGCCACGGGCGCGGCAGCCACGCCACGTAACATCGCATCGACATCAAATCCTTCCGCCGCAACCACCTCGCGGCGGGCCTGGATGTAGCCGCGCATGTGCGTGGTCGAGAACTCCGGGTGGAACTGCACGCCCCAGGCCGACGGACCGCAACGAAACGCCTGGCAGCAGTCGCCTGCGGATTTCGCCAGCACGATGGCGCCTTCGGGCGGCTGCAATACCGATTGCACGTGCGTGACCTGTGCCGGAAACGCATCCGGCAAGCCGGCGAACAGCGGGTCGTCGACCGCAGCCGGCAGCAGCGCCACCTCGAACGTCCCCATCTCGCGCCCCGCCGGGTTGTCGCCGACAGAACCACCCAACGCATGCGCCAGCAGCTGGTGGCCGTAGCAGATGCCGAAGACCGGGAAGCCCGCGTGTGTCGCGTCACGCAACCAGGTCGCGCTGCGCTCGCTCCAGTCCAGGCGTTGGGTGACCATCGCCGCCGAGCCGCTGACGACCACCCCGGCAAAGCCTTCGCGTGAGGGCAGCGCATCGCCGCCTTCAACATCAATGACCACGGCGGCATCGCGCGGCAAGCCCGCGGCGACCCGGATCCAGTGGCCGAAACCGCGGTGGCGGCGCAACGGCTTGGCTGGTTGTCCGGTTTCAAGGATCAGCAAGGGTGCGTTCAAACCTGTGGCGACTCCCATGGCGACCAAGTGAGGTGAACGATAACGTCCAGGATCACATCGTGTTTCCAATCACCATGAGAAGCAACGTGCCCGCAATGGTGACGCAAGCAAAGACCAGCCCCAGTATCGAAAACACTTTTTTTCTGCCGACCTGCACGAGTGCGGCGATGCCCAGGCCGATGGCGACCAGGTCGATGCCCAGCAGCGCGATGATGCAGAGCCCCACGATGACGGCACCGGCCGACGCTTCATCGATGCCACCGGGCGTGGTGGCCTCCATGACCCCGGCCACGAGCAGCAACACGAAAACGAGCACGGCCGTGACCAAGCTGATGGCGAAGGATGCAATCCCCATCCCCGAATGTTTTTTTTCCACGCAATTCCCCTTGGGTCACTGAGGATGCCCCTCAGCCCAGCCTGTGCCAGCCCGCCGCGCACCTCACTTATACTAGCCCGCCTTGTCGCTAGTCCAAGGCCCATGCCGGCAACCAGCACTCCAGCCGATCCATCAGCGAATTCATCAGGCAGCCCATCAGGCAGCCCATCAGGTGAGCCATCGCAGGTCATCACCTTCCAACAGGTGATCCAGCGTCTCAACGCCTTCTGGGCGGCGCAGGGCTGCGTGTTGATCCAGCCGCTGGACCTCGAAGTCGGGGCCGGCACTTTCCACCCGGCGACCTTCCTGCGATCGCTCGGGCCAGAGCCGTGGAACGCCGCCTACGTGCAGCCGTGCCGCCGCCCCACCGACGGCCGCTACGGCGACAACCCCAACCGCCTGCAACGCTATTACCAGTACCAGGTGGCGATGAAGCCGTCGCCCGACAATATCGTTGCGCTGTATTTCGAATCGCTGAAGGACCTGGGCGTCGATCCGCTGGTGCACGACCTGCGGCTGGTCGAGGACAACTGGGAGTCGCCGACGCTGGGCGCCTGGGGGCTGGGCTGGGAAGTCTGGCTCAACGGCATGGAAGTCACCCAGTTCACCTATTTCCAGCAGGCCGGCGGGATGGAGTGCAAGCCGGTACTGGGCGAGATCACCTACGGCCTCGAACGACTGGCGATGTACCTGCAGAACGTCGACAACGTCTTCGACCTGGTCTGGACATATGGCCCCCCGGATGCTGAAGGCCGCAGCACGCCGGTGACTTATCGCGACGTCTACCACCAGAACGAGGTCGAGCAGAGCACCTACAACTTCGAGCACGCCGACGTCGCCGAACAGTTCCATCGGTTCGATGCCTGCGAGGCCGAGGCTTTCAAGCTGATCGAGCTGGGCCTGCCGCTGCCGGCCTACGAACAGGTCACCAAGGCCAGCCACAGCTTCAACCTGCTCGACGCGCGCCGTGCGATCAGCGTCACTGAGCGCCAGCGCTACATCCTGCGCGTGCGCAAGCTGTCGCAAGGCGTGGCCGAAGCGTATTACGCACAGCGCGAGAAGCTCGGGTTTCCGGGTTTGAAGAGCGACACTACCAATGAGTGAACAACTTCCACTACTGATCGAACTGGGTACCGAAGAGCTTCCGGTCAAGGCATTGCCGGGGCTCGCACGGGCGTTGTTCGACAACGTCATCGACGGGCTTGCCAAACGCGGGATCGATGTCGAACGCGGCGAAGCGAAGCCGCTATACACGCCGCGCAGGTTGGCGGTGCTGTTGCCGGGCGTCGCGGTTGAACAGCCGCAACAGACTTCCGAAGTCCTCGGCCCCTACGCCAACATCGCATTGGATGCCGACGGCCAGCCCACGCGTGCACTACAGGGCTTCGCCAACAAGGCCGGCGTCGACTGGACGCAGCTCGAGCGCGTCACTGACAACAAGGGCGAGCGTTTCGTGCACCGTGCGGTGACGCCGGGTGCACGAACCGCTGCGCTGCTGCCCGAGATCCTGCGCGAGGCGGTCGCCGCCATGCCGATCCCCAAGCCGATGCGCTGGGGCGACCACGATTACGCGTTTGCCCGGCCGCTGCATTGGCTGGTGCTGTTGCACGGTGGCAACGTGGTCGAAGGCGAGCTGTTCGGCATCGGCTCCGACCGCATGAGCCGCGGCCATCGGTTCATGCACGACAAGACCGTGTGGATCGCGCAGCCCGACGATTACGTCGATGCCTTGCGCGCCGCCTACGTGCTGGTCGATCCGGACGAGCGTCGCGGGCGCGTCGTGCGCGAGGTCGAGCAGGCGGCACGCACGGTCGACGGCGTAGCCCGCATCGACGAGGACAACCTGCAGCAGGTCAATTGCCTGGTCGAGTGGCCCAGCGCGGTGGCGTGTTCGTTCGAGCCCGAGTTCCTGGCGGTCCCGCAGGAAGCGCTGATCGTCACCATGGAGGCCAACCAGAAGTTCTTCCCGGTCTTCGACGGCGACGGCAAGTTGACCGAGCACTTCATCGGTATCGCCAACATCGAGTCGACAAACGTCGCCGAAGTCCGCAAGGGCTACGAGCGCGTGATCCGCCCGCGGTTTGCCGATGCCAAGTTCTTCTTCGTCGAAGACATGCGGCAGGGCCTGGACGCGATGGGCGAAGGCCTGAAGACCGTCATCTACCAGAACAGGCTGGGTAGTGTCGCGGACAAGGTGGTGCGCGTGGCTGCGCTGGCAGAAGCGATTGCTGGCCAGATCGGTGTCGATCCTGCATTGGCGCGTCGTGCCGCCGAATTGTCGAAGAACGATCTGCAATCACGAATGGTCAACGAGTTTCCCGAACTGCAGGGGATTGCCGGTCGTTATTACGCCGTTGCGGCAAACGAACCCCTGGAAGTTGCGAATGCCATCGACGAGGCCTATCGACCGCGCTTTTCCAGCGACGACATCGCGCTGTCTGCGCTGGGCAAGACGCTGGCGATCGCCGAGCGCCTGGACACGCTGGCCGGCGGGTTTGCCGCGGGCCTGAAGCCGACCGGCAACAAGGATCCATTCGCGTTGCGTCGCAATGCGCTGGGATTGGCGCGGACGATCATTGAGAGCGGATTCGATCTCGACGTCATCAAGCTTCTTCGGGAGGCAGCAGATCAAACCGGAACAGCGCTGTCAGATGCAGCAGCCGAGCAGCAACAGAAAAGTGCGCATGAAGCCGAGCAGAAAGGCGTGAAGCTCGCCGACCGTCAGTCTGGTGGAATTCCCTTGCCAAATAATCATGTTTTGGCAGAGGAAGCCTACGACTTTATCCTCGACCGCCTCCGCGGCTACTACGCGGACAAGGGCGTCCCCGTGACGCACTTCAATGCTGTCGCCGAAAAGCGTCCGGCATCGCTGTACGACTTCGACCGCCGCATCGACGCCATCGGCACCTTTGCGCAATTGCCGGAAGCCGAAGCGCTGGCTGCGGCCAACAAGCGCATCCGCAACATCCTCAGGAAGTCGGATGGTGCCGTCGCCGACAGGGTGGACCACGACCTGTTGCAGGAGCCTGCCGAACGCGCGCTTGCGGAAAGCGTCGAGGCGGTCTACGCCGAAACCGGCCATGCACTGGCGCACGGAGACTATGTCGACGCGCTGGCGCATCTGGCACGCCTGCGGCCGCAGGTCGATGCGTTTTTCGATAGCGTGATGGTTAACGTCGATGACACAGCCATGCGCAACAACCGGCTGGCGCTGTTGCAGAAGCTATCCGACCGGCTAGGGAGTGTCGCCGCGATCGAGCATCTGTCTGCATGATGTGAGTTTCCTTCTCCCCGTTTACGGGGAAAGGTGCCCGAAGGACGGATGAGGGGCGCTCTTGCGACAGCATCGCAACAGCCGCACCCCTCACCCTGCTTCGCTACGCGAAGCTGCCCCGCGCTCCGCGCCCCGGCCCTTGCGCAGGGCGCAAGGGCGTTGGGTCGTGCGCGAGCCAGTGGCTC
>RCMY010003564.1_pt1 | contig 13751 bp, 6 predicted proteins | sample 2041341 | NCBI WGS metagenome assembly RCMY01 (sample SAMN09708234, study PRJNA481090) | Marine sediment metagenome, whole genome shotgun sequencing project. | reverse complement strand
GGTAGATGTTCTCGCCACCACGGATGATCATGTCCTTGATGCGACCGACGATGTTGACGTATCCGTCGTCGAACATGATTGCGATGTCGCCGGTGTGCATCCAACCGTCGTCATCGATCGATGCGGCGGTCTTGTCGGGTTCGTTCCAATAGCCATGCATCACCGAGTAGCCACGCGTGCAGAACTCACCCCGTTCGCCGCGCGGCAGGGTTTCGCCGGTGACGGGGTCGGCGATGCGCACCTCGACATGAGGATGCGCAACACCGACCGTCTCGGTCTGGTGTTGCAGTGAGTCGCCGATCATCGTTTGGCACGAAACCGGCGACGTCTCGGTCATGCCGTAGCAATTGGTCACATCGACCATGTGCATCTGTTCGATACAGGCAACCATGGTGTCGACCGGGCACAGCGAACCGGCCATCACGCCGGTGCGCAGACTGGACAGATCGAAGTCGCCGAAGTTGTCGAGCCCGAGCTCGGCGATGAACATGGTGGGCACGCCGTAGAGGGCCGTGCAGCGTTCGCTTTCGACCGCGGTGAGCACGTCGACCGGGTCGAAGGTCTCGCCGGGGATGACCATGCACGCTCCGGTCGAGGTGCATCCGAGGTTGCCCATGACCATGCCGAAGCAATGGTAGAAGGGCACGGGAATGCACAACCGATCCTCGTGCGTGAAGTTCTGGCCGAGTGCGACGTTGTGACCATTGTTGAGAATGCCGCGGTGGGAGAGGGTTGCACCCTTGGGAAATCCGGTTGTGCCGGAGGTGTACTGGATGTTGATCGGATCGTCGCAGCTCAGCTTGGCCCGCCGGCGGTCGAGTTGTTCGTCGCTCGCCGTGGTGCCATCGGGCCCGAATCCCGCACAGAGCGAGTCCCAATCGTCGTCCCAGAAAAAGACGGCTCGCTCGACGCTTGGGCAGTCCGCCGTCACGTCGGCGATCATGCCTCGGTAGTCGGACGTCTTGAATTCGGGAGCGGCGACGATCCAGCGGCAACCCGACTGGTTGAGGGCGTAGGTCAGCTCGTGGGTGCGATAGCTGGGATTGATGTTGACGAGGATCACGCCGATCTCCGCCGTTGCGAACTGCACGAGCGTCCATTCGGCGTAGTTGGGGCTCCACAAACCGACCCGGTCGCCTTGCTCCAGGCCGGAAGCGAGCATTCCCTTCGCCAGCGCGGTCACGCGGTCGGCGAAGTCGTCGTAGGTCCAACGAATCTGCTGATGGACCGAGACGAGCGCCTCGCGATTGCCGTGCTTCGCCACGGTTCTCGCGAGGTTCGAGCCGATCGTGTCATCGAGCAGCGGGACGTCGGTGGGTCCTGCGGCGTAGGCCGGTTCGGTGCTCGTCGACATGGTGTGTCCCCCTGGTGCGATCACGGCAGTCTCGCGCGCCTGCGGGCACCGGTGCGAGGAGGGCTCGAGCACCCGCCATCGCTACGATGGTGCCGCCCCCTGGGGCAGCGACGTACGTCTTTTGGAGTCCAACCATGATCAGTCCCAAGCTCGCCGTTCGTCATCACGCGCTTGCCGGGAGCGGGATGTTTGCGACAGAACCCATCGAAGTCGGCGAGTTGGTCTGGGAGCTCAACGCCGGTGCCTCCATCGTGACCCTCGCCGAGTATTGGGCGTTGTCGTGGAAGGAAAAGAAGGCCTACGACCAGATCGGACCCGACGCCTTCGCCGAAGGAACGGCGGAGGAGTACTTCTGGAATCACTCGTGCGAGCCCAACTGTTTTTCTGAGGACCTCGCGATGTACGCATGGCGCCGAATCGAGGCCGGTGAGGAGCTCACCTACGACTATGGCCTGGCCTACCCCTCGATCCCGTTCAAGATCGATTGCACCTGTGGGAGCACGCGGTGCCGCGGTGTTGTCACCCACGAGGACTACTTGCTTCCCGAGGTCCAGGCGCAGCACGCCGGCCATATCCCGCCATGGATTGCGGACGCCATCCGCAGTCAGACCGAGCCGGTGGACGAGTAGCTGCGGGTACCCCGGCTGGGTAGCGAGCTCGGTTTCACGATCGCATGCGTGGTTGGGGTGGCCGGGTGGGGGCGTGGTGGCCGCTGTTCGGAGTGGCGCGGTGGCGTCGGCGAGTCGTTGTTGGTGGGTGCGGTGCAGGTGGCTGCTACTCGGATCCTTGCCGAGCCGCGCAGGGTTGGTCGTGATCGTGGTCGATGAACGTCGCGTCGCAGCAGTCCGCACTACCTTTGCGGTAGCGCCCGCTCAGCACTTGCGCCGAGATGCGCGAATGGGGTCATGCGTGTATCGACTGTTCAAGATCATCGTGGTCGCCACGATGCTGGCGGCGACACCGGTTCTTCCAGCTGCATCTGCGGCGGAGGAACCGCCCACAATCGAGGTCGAACTCCTCTCGATTCCCACTCCTGGACGGGTGTATCTCGAGGTGCGCGGCAGTGGTTTCACGCCAGGAGTGGTGCAGGGCGCCGTGACCTGCACCGCGCCAGGAGGCGAGGTTGCTCAAATCACACGACCAAGGGATTGTTCGCTGCGGCCGCTGAGGAACACGGAGGTCGATGCACAGGGGGACTTCGAGGTTCGCCTGAATGTTCCTTTTGACGAGCATCTCGCTATCGCCGTGAGAAACTTCGAACAAACCGAGGGCGCTCTTGCGCTTGTTCCGTTTCCAGCGGACCACTGTCGAGGCCGCGCCGCAACGATTGTCGGCACCGACCAAGACGATGACCTCGTCGGCACCCCAGGGGCAGACGTGATCCTGTCTCTCGCCGGAGACGACACCATTCGCGGTCTGAGCGGCGACGACGTTGTGTGTAGCGGTCCTGGAGACGATCGTGTGTTTGCTGGTGATGGCGACGACTGGGTCTTCGGCGAGGAAGGCATCGACAAGGTCCGGGGCGGGGCAGGAGCCGACGGACTGTTCGGAGGTGCCGACATGGACTTCCTCCTCGGCGGTGCCGACGAGGACTTCATCGATGGCGAGCGAGGTCCGGATCGCCTCCGGGGTGGTGTGGGCGACGACAGGATACTGGGCCGCAAGGGAGCCGATGTGTTGTGGGGCGGTCCCGGGAATGACCACCTCACCGGAGGCCTGTCCCACGACATCCTGAAGGGTGGCGACGGACTCGATCGTTGCTTCGATCGAAATCGCCTCGTCACGGACGTGTTCATACAGTGTCAATAGTGAAGCAGCCCAGTAGTGAATCGGTGCCAAGAGTGCAACAATGCCGGTGATGGAAACCAGCGCCGCCTATGCATCCACCCAAGCCCGTATCTCCGAGCTGGTCGCCGACTTACGTCCGGAGCAAGCGGCCATCACCGTCGGTGCGTGCCCCGAGTGGACCGTGCACAACCTGATCTCGCACGTGGTGAGCCTCCCGGCGGCGATTCTGTCCGGCGATCTGCCCGACGGCGACAACGATGCGTGGATCAAGGGTTTGGTCGACGGTCGGGCCGACACGCCGCTCGCCGAGCAGCTGACCGAATGGTCCGAGCTCGCAGTCGGACCCTTGGTGGATGGGGGAGCGGCGCTGCTCTTCCACGACCTCGTCGTCCACGAACACGACCTCCGCACCGCGATCGACCAACCCGGCGAGCGCCAGCGACCCGAGGTGACCGAGGTCATGACCGGGTATCTCCAATCGTTCGCCAAGCCCCTCCAAGAAGCGGGCCACGGATCGATCGCGGTCCGCCACGGCGACCAAACCTGGCAGTCGCACGACGCCGACCCGACCTGGACGTTGCTGGTCGAGCCCTTTGAGGCGTTGCGGGTGTTGAGCAGCCGTCGCACCGCCGACGAAGTGCTGGCACTACCGCACGAAGGCACACCGCTCGTCGACGTCCTCGTCGACCACTCCCCGCTGCCCGAGGCGTCGCTCGGGGAGTAGGACCCCGATATGCGTGCCAACACTTCTTCTCTAGCCGCAGTTCCTCTAGCCGTTATTTCTCTAGCCGCTACTTCTCTAGCCGTTATTTCTCTAGCCGCAGTCGTGATGATCGCCAGCTTGCTCGCTGCGGGTTCCGCGGTTGCGACGGCCCAAGCGGGGCCGGCGATCGAGATCGAGGTTCAGTCTCGACCAGCCCGAGGCGTCGCGGTTCTGGAGGTGACCGGGTCTGGCTTCGCGCCGCTTTCACAGGTCCGCGTGGCGCCCTGTGAAGTGCCCGAGGGTGACGTCGCTGCGGTGGATCGGCGTCGGGACTGTGACCTGATAAGTGCGCCTCGCTCATCGGTGGGCGCCGACGGCCGCTTCCAGGTTGGCGTCCGGATCTCTCTGGGCGAGCACCTCGCGATTCTCGCGGACGATGCCCCAGGCTCCCGGTCGGTCCTCCAGCTGCTCCCTCAGATTCCGGTGGCGCCGACACTAGCGGTCACGCCGGCATCGGTTCCCGCCATCGGCGAACACCCCTTCTCCGTCGTCGGCCACGGATACCCGCCCGGCGAGTCGGTGTTCCTCGTGCCATGCACGGCACCGGACGGCGACGTAGGACGGCTCAACGCATCTGACTGCGACATCACGAACTCCACCACAGTTGCGATCGGCAACGACGGGGGCTTCACGACCGACGTCACCTATGAGGTAACAGGCCCGAACTTCGCGATAGCAACTGCCAGCGTTGACCAGGTCCAGAGCGGGGCTACTCGGGTCCGCATCCGGCCCGATGTCGAGGTCGAGCTTGTTTCTATCCCGCGACCGGGCCGTGTCGAGGTGCGAGTGACGGGGTCCGGCTTTGCGCCAGACACGGAGTTTGTCTCGATCCCATGCCGCGCTCCGAGCGGCAACCTTGCGCAGATCCTTAGCGCCAGGAACTGCAACGTCCTCGACAAGGTGACCGTCGTCTCAGACGGCGACGGGGCGTTCTCCTTCGTCGACAACCATGCGTTCGCCGAGAACCTCGCCATCCTCGTCGACAGTCACGATCAGCCCGAGCTGTTCGTTCTCGCCATCGCGAATCCGGACCAGAGTGAAGGGAACGTCGCGCTGGTGCCGTTCCCCGACGACTCTTGCCGTGGGATCGAATCAACCCTGACCGGAACCGACGGTGATGACGACCTTCGCGGCACCGACGGTCCGGATGTGATCAATGTCGGTGCGGGTAACGATGTGGTGCGGGGTGCGGGCGGCGACGACGTCATTTGTGGCGGGCCCGGCGATGACCGAATCTTTGCCGGTAGTGGAAACGACTACGTGTTCGGTGACGGTGGGATTGACAAAGTGAGGGGCGGCGGCGGTTCCGACAACCTCTTTGGCGGTCCTGATATGGACTTCCTCCTCGGCGGCGCTGACGACGACACGCTCGACGGCGACGAGGGCCCTGACCGTTTACGGGCGGGCGCGGGCGACGACCTCGTACTGGGCCGAAAGGGTCGTGACGTGTTGTGGGGCGGACTCGGCGACGACCGGCTCATCGGCGGACCGAACCAGGACATCCTCAAAGGCGGCTCGGGGACTGACGATTGCAGCGACCTGCCCCGAGAGCCTCGTCCGGTCCTCCTTCAGTGCGAGTCACCGTAAATAGCGAAGTGGCACTGGCCCCGTAGTCCAGTGCCGCAGTGGCGGCTGGTAGCCCATAACCTCTATCAGCGTGAGCACCACCGACTACGCAACGTTTGGCCGCCTTCAGGTGGCCCACCCCTTGGCCGACTTCATAGCGGATGAGGCCGCACCGAAGAGCGGCGTGTCGGCCGACCAGGTGTGGGCCGGTCTCGAGGCAATCGCGGCCGAGCTCGGTCCGCGCAACCAGGAGTGCCTCGACAAACGCGATCGGATCCAAGCCGATATCGACGCCTGGTTGATTGCGAACCGCACCGACGCGGCGCCCGACTACGGCATCGACTCCGGCAAGTACATCGACTTCCTTCGCGAGCTCGGCTATGTCGACTACGACGCCAGCGATGTTGCGATCACCACGCAGAACGTCGACATCGAGATCGCCGCCAAGGCCGGCCCGCAGCTGGTGGTGCCGCTCGACAACGCCCGCTATGCGCTCAACGCCGCCAACGCCCGCTGGCGTAGCCTGTACGACGCGCTTTACGGCACCGACGCCCTCCCGGAAGGGGAAGGCGCAGCCAATGGCGATCGCTACAACCCCGTCCGCGGCGACGTCGTCGTGGCCTACTGCCGATCGTTCCTCGACCGCCACTTCGCCCTCGATCTCACCAGCCATCGCTTCGTGGTGCAGTACAGCATCGAAGGCGGAGAGTTGTACGCCACGGCGGGCGACGGTACCCGGGCCCGTTTGCTTCGCCCCGAACGTTTCATCGCCTACGAGGGAGACCCGGCCGATCCCACGCGCGTGTTGCTCCGAAAGAACGGTCTCGGGTGCGAACTGCGCTTCGGCGACGACACCGATGCCGGTCGCAAGGACCACGCGGGCATCGCCGACATCATCCTCGAGTCGGCGGTCACCACCATCATGGATTGCGAAGACTCGGTAGCCGCCGTCGATGTGCACGACAAGGTCGTGGTCTATCGCCACTGGCTGGGCCTCATGCTCGGAACCCTCACCGAGTCGTTCCGCAAGGGCGGTGAGGTCGTCGACCGATCGCTCGTCGGCAATCGCGACTACGTCGGTCCCGACGGCCAGCCGCACCAGGAGCATGGCCGCAGCCTCATGTTCGTGCGCAACGTCGGTCATCACCTCCGCACCGACGCCGTGTTGTTCGATGGCGAGCCGATCTTCGAAACCATGCTCGATGCGCTGGTCACCTCGTTGTGCGCCAAACACGACCTGCTCGGCAACGGCACCTACCGCAACAGCCGAACGGGTTCGATCTACATCGTGAAGCCGAAGCTGCACGGCCCCGAGGAAGTCGGGCTCGCTGTCGATCTCTTCGCCCGGGTCGAGGGCGTACTGGGGCTCGACGCCAACGCGCTCAAGATGGGCATCATGGACGAGGAGCGCCGCACCTCGATCGCACTCAAGCGTTGTATCGCCGCCGCCGCCGACCGACTGGTGTTCATCAACACCGGCTTCCTCGACCGCACCGGCGACGAGATCCACACCAGCATGGAGGCCGGCCCGGTCCTGCCGAAGGGCGAGATGAAGGGAGCCACGTGGCTGGGTTCCTACGAGAACTCCAACGTCGACACCGGCTTGGCGTGTGGCTTGCGGGGGAAGGCCCAGATCGGCAAGGGCATGTGGGCCCAGCCGTCGGAGATGGCCGAAATGCTCAAGACCAAGATCGCCCATCCGCGAGCGGGCGCCAACTGTGCCTGGGTTCCCTCTCCGACCGCCGCCACGCTGCACGCGTTGCACTACTTCCGCATCGACGTCGCCGACCTGCAACGGGATTTGGTGGGCCGCTCGCCGGGCACGGTCGAGGACATGTTGACCCTGCCGCTGCTCGACCGTCCGCTCACCGCAGCCGAGATCCAGTTCGAGCTCGACAACAACGTGCAGGGGATCCTCGGCTACGTCGTCCGCTGGGTCGGACAGGGCGTCGGGTGCTCAACCGTGCCCAACATGCACGACGTGGGTCTGATGGAAGATCTGGCGACATTGCGGATCTCCAGCCAGCACGTGGCCAATTGGCTCCATCACGGTTTGGTCACCGAGGACCAAGTGCGGGCCACGATGACCCGCATCGCCGCAGTGGTCGATCATCAGAACCACGGAGATGCACGATACCGACCGATGATTGACGACCTCGATGCCAGCATCCCGTTTCAGGCGGCGCTACGGTTGGTCCTCGACGGCCGCGATCAACCCAATGGCTACACCGAAGCCATCCTGCGGAAACACCGGAACATGGTCAAAACCGCCTGAAAACCGGGTTTCGGTACGGCCACCTGGCAATTTTTGTCTCGTTTCGCTAGTGTTCCGACATGTTGTCGGAACGGGTTTCAGCATATTTCGTAGTGTTGTGCATGATTGCAGCACTTCTCGTGGTGGCAACACCTCGGGTGGCCGGCGCAGTCGTACCGGGCGATGTGGTCATCAGCGAAATCATGTACGACCCCGAGTCGGACCAGGACGGCGACGAGTTCCTCGAGCTGTACAACCCCACCGGATCGGCGGTTGATCTCACCGGCGTGTGCGTCGACGGCATCGACTTCTGCTTCGGCCCCGGCGCTTCGATCGGCGCTGGTCAATACATCGTGCTTTCGCCCGATCCCGCTCGCACGCTGACCACGTACGGCGTTGCGGCGGCCGGTCAGTATGCCGGCGGGCTGAAGAACGGCGGCGAGACCCTCGAGGTGCTCGACGCCGCCAACAACGTGATCGATGTCGTCGACTACGACGACAACGCCCCGTGGCCGAAGACCCCGGACGGCCTCGGTCCGTCGCTCGAACTGATCGACCCCACACTCGACAACGACGACTGGTTGAACTGGGCGGCGTCCACCAGTGCTGCGGGCCATACTGCGGGGCAAGCGAATTCGGTGGCGAACAGTGGCCTCGGCCCGCGCATCACCAACCTCACGGGACCGGCGTCGCCGATCAACCCGGGACAACCCTCGTTGGTCACGGCCGATATCGACGACGCCACCTCGGTCACGCTCGAGTATCGCATCGACTGGCTTGCGACGCAGACGGTCGCGATGGTCGCCGTCGGGGCGAGCTATCAGGCCACGATCCCAGGTCAGAGCGCCGGCGATGTGGTTCGCTACCGGGTGCTCGCGAGCAACGCTGCGTCCACCAGCGCGGTGCCCCGCGTCGACGATTCGATCGTGTACGAAGGCGTCTTCGTGGCCGACACGCCGGTTGCGTCCCAGCTGCCGGTGCTCGACTGGCGAATTCCGCAAGCTGCGTATGACCGGCTGGTCAACGACCCCTTCTCCGAGCAGTTCGAGACCGCCGTGCTCGTCTACGACAACGTGGTGTACGACAACGTGCAGATGCGGGTGCGCGGCTCGAATTCCCGGAACGCACCCAAGGTGAGCTTCAAGGTCGAGATGCCCAAGGGTCACGATCTCGACTTCGGAACGAACCTGGCCGAACCGGTCGACGAATTCGCACTGCAGGCCGACTGGAGCGATCACAGCCACGCCCGCACCAACCTGGCGTGGGACAGCTACGACACGGCCGGTCTTCCCACGGCGCAGACCTTCAAGATCCGGGTGCAGCGCAATGGCGGATATCAGGGCCTGTACAGCTACCTCGACATCTACGACGGCACGTGGCGTGATCGGGAGGGCTACGACACCGGCGAGTTCTACAAGGCGCAGACCTCGGCGTTCGATCCCAATCAACCGCTCGAAGAGAACCGGTGGGACAAGAAGAGTCCCAAGGACGAAGACTACGCAACGCTGCTCACCTTGCTCGACGGGGTTGCCCGGCCCACGGCCGCCGCACGGGGTGACTACGTCCTCGAGAGCTTCGACGTGCCCAAGCTGGTCAACTACGCAGCGGTCACGTCCATCATCGAACACGTCGATTCGTCGTCGAAGAACTTCTATGTCTATTTCGACACCGAAGGCACCCGGCGGTGGGAGATGATCCCCTGGGATCTCAACCACACCTTTGGCGATCCGTGTTGCTCGGTCGTGACCGACTTCATCACGCCTGCCGACCCGGCCGACAAGACCAACGACATCCTCGACGCCGCATTCGACTCGCCGGTCTTCGTCGACATGTACTTCCGTCGGCTGCGCACGCTCATCGACGAGCTCTTGGCGACCGGACGTTACGAGACCCTGCTCGACGATCTGTTGGCGACGTATCAATTCAATGAGGGAGCGCTCGACTATGCGGCCTGGCCGCATCCAAACCAGGTCGCCGGCGGTCGAAACGCCTTGCGAACCGCATTCGCCGAGCGTCGTGCCGAGTACGCGGCAGCTGCCGAGGTGCCGTCGAGCCAGGGAGTCGCGGTCAGTGCCTCGATCGCGGCGGTCGAACCCGTCGGCGACGACGCCGAGTTCATCGAGCTCACCACCACGGTGGCGTCCGGGGTCGACATCAGCGGCTGGACGATTCCAGAGCTCGGCTTCACACTGCAGCCCGGATCGGTCCTGGCCTCTGGCACCTCCAGCTACGTCGTCGGAGACGACGTCACCTATCGGTCGACCCATGGCGCGACCGACGTGGTGCTCGGCCAGTACGGCGGCGGGCTCGATGACGGGAGTGGAACCATCACGCTCCGTCGGCCCAACGGCTCGATCGCGGCGTCGTTCACCTACGGAGGGCCGGGCGACACACCGCCCGACACCGTGCTCACCAGCCCGTCAGCAGGCGCCACCGTCACCAGTACGACGGTCACGCTGGCCGGCTCGGCCGTCGACGACAACGCCGTGGGGGCAGTGGTCGTGTTGGTGCGCAATGTCGTCACCAACGAGCTGCTGCAAAGCGACGGTTCCTTTGGTGGGTTTGGGGGTGCGGCGTTCTTGCTCGCCACGCTCAGCAACCAGCAGGGTGGCACGGCCGACTGGTCCTACCAGGCCAGTCTGCCCGACGGCTCCTATCAGGTGTATGCGCTTGCGGTTGACACAACGTTCCAGTTCGACCCCTCTGCGGCCGTGCGCACGTTTGCGGTGAATACGGCGGGTGGGCCCGATGTGGTCGATCCGGATGGTTCGATCGTTTCGCCGACGGCGTTTCAGTCGGTGGGATCGCCGGTGTCGATCGTGGGTGAGGCGACGGACAACGTGGGTGTGGTGCGGGTGGCGGTTGCGATCCGTGACCGGGGCACGGATCTGTGGTTGCAGTCGAACGGCTCGTTTGGAGCGTGGGTGCAGCTCGATGCGTCGATCAGCGGCCCGCCGGCCGCCGTTGATTGGGACTTTGTGGCGGCGTTGCCGGCTGGCAATTTCGAGGTCATCACCTACGTCTGGGACGCGGCCGGAAACCGCGACCTCACCAAAGCCCGAGTGAAGTTCACAGTCACCTAGATCAGATGTACAGCGGGGCGGAAATGCAGAAACCAGGAATGAAGAAGCGGCTCACCATCGCGCTGGTGATGGGGCTGCTCGCGGCGACGACCGTGCACGCCGCTCCGGCGGCAGCGGCTCCAAGCGACGTCAAGATCAGCGAGATCATGTATCACCCGGGCTCCGACGACGACGCCGAGGAGTTCCTCGAACTCCGTAACGTCGGTGCGACGGCCGTGGATCTCACCGGGTGGTGCGTCGACGGCATCAGCTTCTGCTTCGCCCCCGGTTCGGCAATCGCCGCCGGGGGTTTCGTCGTGTTATCACCCGACGCGGCGGCATTCGCTGCGACCTACGGCGGCGCACCGTTTGCGATCTACGAAGGCGGCCTGAAGAACGGCGGCGAGACCGTCGAGCTCCTCGATGGCGCGGGCAGCACGGTCGACGTCGTGTCCTATGACGATTCCCATCCGTGGGCGATTACGCCCGACGAGGGCGGACCGAGCCTCGAGCGCATCTCGATGGACTCGGGCGCCGACGATCCGTGGAATTGGGCGGCCGCTACCAATGCTGCTGGCCACACGGTCGGTGCGATCAACAGCGTCGATGCCGCAACGCAACCTCCGAGCCTCGACAACATCACGGCTACGCCTGCCGATCCCACGCCCGGCCAAAGCATCGTCGTCGAGGTCGACGCAACAAACGTCACTTCGACCCCGGTGCTTCGCTTCCAGGTCGGATTCGGCGCCGAGCAGAGCATTCCGATGGCCTCGATCGGTGGTGTCCGCTATCGGGCCACCATCCCCGGCCAGAGCGCGGCGTCGCTGATTCGGTATCGGGTGACCAGCACCGGTTCGTTCGACCATAGCAACCCTCGCACCGACGACTCGCGTGTGTACCTCGGCGTCGTGGTGACCGATCCGAACCTCGATGCCGAACTCCCGGTGTTCGAATGGTTCATGGACGACGTCGACTACGACGCAATGCTCGCGGACCATCGTTACGACAACGTGCAGCTCCCGGCGGTCGTGGCCTACGACGGCGTGGTCCACGACGGCGTGACGGTTCGGGTTCGAGGTGACAGTAGCCGTGACCTGCCGAAGGTTTCGGTCAACGTGGTCTTCCCGAAGAACCACCTGTTCGAGATGCCTGGTCTGCTCTCGAACGAGGTCGATCGCTTTGCGCTGAACGCGCTGGCGCAGACGTCGCGCGACCCGATCACGTTGCCGGTGGCGTGGCGGTTCCAGACCGCGGCCACCGATACCAATCGCGACTATGTCTCGCTCCACGTGCGCAAGAACGGCGTATTCCAGGGGCTGTACGGCTACGTCGAATCGACCGACGACAAGTGGCGTGAACGCATCGGACTCGACGACATCGAGCTCTACAAGCCGAATCGCCCGTGGCGTCCGGGGGCACCGATCGAGGTGCGTTTCGACAAGGAAAACCCCGACGACGGCGATTACACCAACCTCCTGGCCATGCTCGACGTCGTCGCCGGCGGTGATCACGATGCGCTGTTCGACACGTTCGACATCCCGCAGATGGTGAACTTCGCCGCATTGGAAACGCTGCTGCGCAACGAGGGCGGCTCGTCGAAGAACTTCCTCATCGGACGCAATCCCGACACGAATCGCTGGATGGGTTTTCTCTGGGACGTCAACAACACGTTCAAGTGCTCGTGCGACCTCGTCCCGCCGCTTACCAATGAGATCCTGGGCGCGCTCATCGCCGATCCAGAGTTCCGGGAGATGCACGACCGTCGGGTTCGAACGCTGCTCGACGAGTACCTCTACTCGGGGGTCTGGGAGCAATGGATGCTCGACGCGTTCGCCGAGGTGAACGCGACGCGGGCACTCGACGACGCCCTCTGGAGCAACGGCACGGCGCAGGACGCGCTCGACCAGCTCGTCGGTCGCATCGAGAACAAGTACGAGCCGTTCTACGTCGACGCGCCGCCCATCCCGCCATCGGCATCGGGTGCGACGCCGGTCGTCATCAGCGAAATCCACGCCGATCCCGCAGCCGGCGACGATGCCGAGTTCCTCGAGCTCACCAACACGTCGACCACCGAGTCCATCGATGTCTCCGGCTGGGCACTGGCCGATGGGATCGACATGACACTCGCGGCCGGAACCGTGCTCCTGCCCGGCCAAGCAGCGGTCGTCGTCAAGGATGCACCCACGTTCTTGGTCGAGAGTGGTTCCGGACTCACGGTGCTCGGCACCTACGGCGGCAAACTGAGCTCTGGTGGCGAGCTGGTGACGCTGTCCACCTCCGGGGGCGTCGAAGTCGATCGGGTCGATTGGTCGGCTGCCGGATTCCCGTCGACCGACGCATCGTCGTCGCTCGAATTGGTCAACCTGAGTGCCGACAACGCCATCGGAGCAAACTGGCAGCCGTCCGCGAACGCAGGCGGTTCCCCGGCCGGCCCGAATGGCGGCGGTGGGGGAGATGCCCCGCCGGACACCACGCTTGTCAGCCCGGCCGCCGCAAGTACCGTCGCCGGACCGGCGGTCGTTCTTTCGGGAGCGGCCACCGACGATGATTCCGTCGGCGCCGTGGTAGTGCTCGTACTCGACAACGCGAGCGGCCAGCTCCTGCAGCGAAACGGTACGTTCGGGGGCTTCGGCGGTGAGGCATTCTTGCTGGCTTCGCTCAGCAACAACCAGGGAACGTCAGCCGACTGGTCGCTGACCGTCGCAGTGCCCGACGGTGATTATCAGGCCTTTGCGCTGGCGGTCGACGCCGGCTTCCAGTTCGACCCGACCGCTGCCGCCAGCGCCTTCGTGGTTTCGACCGGCGGCCCCGACACGATCGCGCCGGATGGCACGATCGTGTCGCCGCTCGAGAACCAAACGGTCACCGCGCCGCTGACGATCGTCGGCTCGGCCACCGACAACGTCGGCGTCGATCGGGTCGCCGTTGCCATCCGCGATCGGGACACCGACCTCTGGTTGCGCC
>RCMY010003563.1_pt1 | contig 13755 bp, 11 predicted proteins | sample 2041341 | NCBI WGS metagenome assembly RCMY01 (sample SAMN09708234, study PRJNA481090) | Marine sediment metagenome, whole genome shotgun sequencing project. | reverse complement strand
CTAGTTGATGAGGCGAGGGTTGCTCCCCTCCCGGGTAGTAGCGCGCCGCCCAATCTACACCGCTGGTTCTTTCCCAAGATCACCTCTGTACTCTCATCGTGGTGCGTGACCGCTTAGATGTCCCGATTTGGGGTTGCATTCAGGGCAGAACCCAGATACACGGGACACATAGTTGCCTTATTGACGCCTGAGCGATTTCAGAAGCGCTCAACAGAATGACTGCCGAAGCGGCGCTGACGAATGAGGCTAGCGAGCATTCCTAGCTGCGAGCACTTACACTCCACATGTGGGTTCGTGAGCTGGGTGGGGTGTGCAAGCTAGGGCTACAGCCGCGGTCGAGGATACTTGCTAAGGCTTGATGCACCTGAACGACGACGAGACGAGCGTGGTGCAGTAGTCGACAGCGTCGAAGCCAGATTTAAGTGGCGATACGCCGCAGGAACTCACCGACGAGGTTAAAAAGCAGCTCACGGTTAGGCTAGTGCGGCACATCCTCTCTTGCGGAAATTGAACACCTGCCTAGACTCACTAGGCGCGAACCAATCCTAATGGCCTAATGCCCCTATTGCAGCCCTACCGTGGGGCATGTCACTTGAGGAGATGCTCATCGCCCATCGGATCATTTCGTGGCTGTTGCCGGACGAACGAGAAGAGTTGCAGGATCTGCTTGAGCTGATTCCTATTCCGGCACCACCGGCTTGCATCGTGCCGCTACGAGGGTGTGACTTGTTGCAATAACTGCGACAAACCTGAAATACTTGCGACATGCAAGCCAAACCTATTGAGCCAACCGAAGCTCACCACTGTTGCACAGCGAGCCGCCTGCCATGCTGAAGCCCGTACTGCGCAAACGTACGACGCTAGTGCAAATGGAAGCGCTCGCCTCTGAACAGTGTGAACTGGTCGTATGGTGGTATGGAGGAATCCTCAGGAACAACCTGGCAAAGTCGGTACCGCAAGTTGCTGTATTCTTTCGCACGATCGACTCGCATGGCCAGCTTGGTACTCATGTCCGCATTGACCTTGCCCTGACAAACTTGAGCCTGCTGAGGATTGGAACGATCTGGCGGGCCGGCAAGTGCACTTCAGAAATCTTACTTAATGCGAGCCAAGCAACCTTCAATCTCGATTTTACTGCAGGACGCTGGGAGTTCGTCTCACCTTCCCAGAAAACTGCATTACCCGAAGAATCTCCACTCCGGCGTGAAGACTACCCTCTTCATTATGCGAACGACAGGAACTGGCTTCTTCGGTTTCCCCTGAAGGACGACAAGACGCTCCTGGTTCCATGCCTTGAATTTTATACACGTCTCTATGGATTCAACACTCAAATCAGACGCGACCTAGCCATTTTTCCCTGGGAAGAATGCGCCAAGCGCTTTTACGCTCCTCCCAGCGGACAGGCAACCGCTGATCTCTGGCCAGTCAGCCTCACCCAGCAAATGTTGAATAGAGACGCAGTATTTTTGAGCCATCTCTATCACGACGATTATGCACGCAAAGCCGCGAAGAGTATTTATGCTCAGATTGCGTCCCGACAACAAGGCTCAGGAAGCCCGGTATTCCTCCAGGTAATGCCCTGGTTCGAGGGCAAGGCCAAAATGAAGGTTCAAGGCAAGTGGATCAACGACGGCACAACGTTTCTGACACTACGAATCCTGGGGAGTAGCGAGCCAGAGGGACCGCCGATATTATACAATCGCCCAAGCCCCGACTACAGCGGCAGCCCCATCACTTCCCCGTTACAGGCAAACGAGAAGCCAGACACGCGAGTAGTTCCAAAGCCTCCAATGACCGCCGTCCTAACCGATGACGAAGAACCAGATCTCAGATCCCGTATTGTAGAAATTGAAGAACCAGACTTTGAGATCCTCGGTAAACGCAGAACAGTGACAAGGACGAAAACGATGCCAAGCGCATCCAGCCCAGTTCGATCTAAGCAAGGCCCAGCTGCAAGCAGAGTATCAACCGGTGGCGGGCACGGCAAAGGCAAAGGCGTAGGCCATGCCCAGCTGCATACACGCCTGACAATCGAAGCTCATGGCACTCTCTTGGACATGTGGAAAGCGTTGGTGCACCTGAAAAACACTGAACCGGATTTGATCAGCATGGTTGAATGGTTTACATTCAAAGGTGGCTTCAATACTATGCGACCACCACAGATGATCTCGCTAAACGCATTCGATGATGGCGATCCCGTAAAAAGCGCCACAAAGAACTGGGTCTACTCAGATACTCAAAGCAAAACTCTGCGTGGAGTTCTTGTCATGCGTGCCAAAACAGTACACGGACACATCTATATTCTTGAAATTGAGCGCCGAATCCGCCACACAACCGATGCTCACGGACAACCGAAAGCTACCGAAGAATCATTCAAGGGCTTGGTCACCGCCATCAATGACGAAGAACAATTCAAACAGTGGCTTCCAAGCATCCTCTCACAACTCCGCGGCGTAAAGGGAGTCGTGCAGAAACTACTGGACGACTGCCCAGATCCCAGCAGCGTCTTCAATCACACTTCAACTCAGAACGACACACTTCCCTTAGAAGCTACAGTCCGCAACGCCATCCGAAAAGTATCGGCAGAGCGCTAGTCTTAGACCCGACACCGTTCACTTAGAGCCTATCCGAATATGCTACTGCGCTCCAGGCCATCAGGGCACGGGAGAATTTATAGGATGCAGGAATGGGCCTGAAACCAGACGACAGCAACCCGTCAGCATCAAGCCTTGCTGCAGACAGTGACCAACTAGGTAATCAGGGTCTAATCACGAATTGCTGCTTTCGAGAGTTACTGCTTGCATAATCCCTCTCCATGTGCTAAACCTTGGCCACATAGTTTTGGAGGAAGCATGCGCAATAAACACAAACTTGTGTTGATTGGAAGCGGAGCTGTAGTCGTCATCGCGCTCATCTTGGCGGTTTCTTCCTGGAACCTTTTTTCTACACAGGGAAGCGCAGTGCAGAGCGAAGCAGCTCAGCATGCACTTGCTCAGTACACAGAGTACCTCGGCAAGGCTTTTTTGCAGTCGAAGCAAACTCCCTTGCGTGAGGGTGACACTTTTCCCATTCTTGACTTCCCGGTTATTCGCGGTTCTGCACCTGATTGGAGCAAGCCTACGGTCATCACGTTGGGCAACCCAAATTCATCAAGTGCAGTGCAGTTGTTCACCGAGTTGCTTGATGCCGAAATCCAGAAGATCCACGTTTACTCGACAGGCAATCCGCAAGTATCAGATGCAGCAGGGTTTCCAGAAGACGTCGTCATCCTAAGCGCAGTTGACGGTACGAGCAGCTTGAACATAGGGGTGAGCAGCATTCTGAATGGGTTGTTGGGGGTCTTTCGTACCTCCTCTGCTTACCTGCTGGGTGAAAACCGTGAAATTCTTTACGCACACCTCAATCATGCCGGTTTTGATGATTTGGCAGAAGCCGCTGGGCAGTTCACTGCTGGAGGTGCGGCCGGCGTTAAGCCCAACGATCAAGTTGTCTTGATGGTGGGCGATCCTTTGCCGCTGGAGACGTTGCCGGAAGCGCTTCGCGAGGAAATCCAATCAGAGTTGGAAAAGCCGGCAACGATTATTTTCTTTCTTGATAGTTTGGTTTGCGACATCTGCGAAGGCCTTCCGGAACGCGCGCACTCCTACGTGGAATCCTGGGTTGCACAGGGCTACGGTGTTCTCACGGTTGAAAGTGGCCACAGCGAATTCAGCACACATAAGACCAGTGCAGGAGCGCTCACCCTTCTTGACGTTCGAGCGCCAACCGATTCCACTTCCGAGCTTGCCGAAGCGTGGGGCGTCGTTACCTTGCCTGCCACCATGATATTTATAGAGGGAGAATACCAGGGTAGCGTTCCGTATGGCGAGATCGAGGTTGATGGTTCCTTTTATCGCGATGTCCAGTTTCAAGCCATAGACGAAATCCTCAGGACGGCTTTGCCCGGCTTGGGTAGCTCCTGACCGTGTCACTAGGTACTGACTCTCATGAAGTAGTGGCGCCTACCTTTATGAGGTGTGTACAAATAAACGTTTTGGGGGAAGGATTATGAAACGTGCAGGGGAAAGTTGCGTGCTTTTATGCTTGTGCTTAGCTTGCTAAGCGTAGGAGCATCCGCGTATGCGGCTTGTTCGGGTAGTGTCATCTCAAGTGGCTGCACGAGATGCGGTTTCCTGTACTTGAAGGGGAGGCCCTGGGTGAAGGAAACAATTTATTACACCGACGAGTACGGAAACTGCAAAACAAGCAGCATCACCATTCACGGCGACTGCGGCGACTGCTGATTCGAGTTGACAGTCCTTGAGTGGTTTTGACGTGATACCCTCCGCCACAGCAATTGGCAAGGAGGGTATCACGATTCGCGCAAAGGCATAGGCGAAGGGCGGATCAGCAGGTTGCGGTATTCTAGTGTCCTTAATAACCTGATAATCGCTCTGCTGGCCGGTTTGTTCTTCTGGTTAATGCTGTGGCCACATTCGCTGCATGAGCAACTGAAATCACGGCCTGGCTTTCCGCAAGACACATTCGTTTACAGCCGGACTCAATCAGGATTGAGGCGGTCGGAAGAGGTTGCGCCGGAGTTGCGCGCTGCTGCGGTTGCACGCTTGAACGAATTGCTTGCAACGGGGCAGCTCGCGTTCGAAGGACCTGTCACTTACAGCGGCCTGACTGGTGAACCACCGTATCTGGTCATCTCTCGTGGAATGCTGGATCTGGGCTTGATTCAGCTTCATGCAGGTGTGTTCAATGACACCGTGAATGAGTACCTGGCGCAGGAAGGTGGTCCGTATGCGCTGGGTGAAACCATCAGTCAGGGCCGGGTTAGTGGAATTGCCAGTATCGTGTGGCGTAAAGGCTTCATGACAGACAGTGTGCTGCTGCGGGGCAGCGGCGGCATGTTTCCGGCCACTCCGTCTGGACTGGCCAGCGCTTACCTACGGACTGTAGATGAATTGCAAGTTGATCACGTGCTGCACTGGCTATCGCAGGCTACTGGAGAGGCCTTCGAGGTAGCACCGCTACTCGCGTATCTCACGGATACGGAGTTCGCGCTGGAGTCACAGCAGGTCAGTTTGCAGCAGCGGGCGGCCCTGTTTCTGCTGGTTTGCATGTTTCTGGCGCTTTACACTCAAATCAGTGCTGGTTGGGAGCGGAGGCGTGACATCTTCCGAATTGAACGGATGCTGGGCCGGTCACGAAACTACTTCCTGCGCCACTGGTGGTTCCAAAGCGTCACCTCTTGGCTCTGGGGATTGACGCTGGCTGCGGTCATTGTGCTGATGCTTCGCGCACCAGGCAATTCCAGCGCATTATCGAGCGTAATCATCTGGTGGCTCAGTTTCATGCTGCTGGGCAGCGCAATTGCGTTCACCTTTGTTTTCCAGGCCACTCGTTTCTCGCTCGCCCGGACCAGCGTTGCGACACACCGGGACTGGCGCAGCACACTGGGACCCACTCTCATCAGTTTCGGATTCGTTCTGGGCGTCACGCTGCTGTCCGCTTCGCTTTTCACTGTCTGGCGGGCAGCTGAGCACGAGCTAGCCGAACTTGGCGCGGATCAGCTGCTGGCCATCACCACTCCGGCTGCCACTGCCGGTTTCAGCGAGGGACAGTGCAGCGACCTGTCTGGTGTCAACACCTGCGCAGCATATGGCTACACCAATATTGACTTGTGGACTCCTGAACTTGATCTGCAGGGCAGTATCAGTGGCATCGGCCGCTTCCAACCAGGTGACGCTGAAGCACTGCGGCTAACGCTGACTGAAGGTCGCTACCCGCGACCAGGAGTGAGGGAGGTGGCTGTGAACGAAGCTTTCCTGCCTGAAATACGCAGCAGCTACCCGGAGTTTGGAATCGGCCAGGAACTTGCTCTCGGTTATCATGTAGTCGGTATCGTGCGTACTCCGCTGTCTCAAGCAACATCATTGTTCGATTCGCTCTATGAGGCGCACTTATTCATCCACGCCAACGCCCCGGAAGCCGACTTCAAGGATGATTACTTCCTTGCACCTTGGGGCGAGAGCGCCCTGATGCTGAGCGTTCCCGTGAACACCGATGTGAGCGGCGTCAAACAGGAGATCTGGGCGGAAAACAGCAACGTTGAATTCATCCGGCCCGCCAGTTTCACCTTGGTGTTTGCACGCACGCTAGGGCAAAGCCTGATCAGGCTGGCCGCAATTTTCACGCTCACCCTGATCGCAGTTGCCGTCATATACCACTACTACATCACACTTGAATTCTTGCAGCGACGCTTTGAGCTCGCAATCTGGCGTGTCCTGGGAATGAACTTGTCGCGAGTGAGATGGCGGCTCTGGGGTTCCCTGAGTGCAGCACCGCTCCTTGCCGGCCTCTTCGCCAGCCTCATCGGTGCTGCGATCATCTGGAGAGGTCATGCCGCTGATGGCTTGCAGGCGTTGCTGACTGGTTTTTCGCTAACATTACTGCTGGTATTACTGAGCTTGGTTCTGACGCAACTACAGATGAACCTGCTTGCCAGCAAAGATCCTAGCCAGGTCTACAGGGAGGCCCGTTAATGCTCTCACTTCATGCCCTGAACCATGATTACAATCTGCGTGGCCGCTCGATTAAAGTCCTGCAAGACATAACCTACACATTTGCTGCCGGCAGCTTCACGAGCATACGCGGCGCCTCAGGTTCTGGAAAGAGCACCCTCCTCAACATCCTCGGGCTGCTGGAAACGCAATCAAGCGGACAGTACCTCATCGGAGATAATGACGCTTCCAAATTGACAGACCGCAATAAAAGCCAGTTACGAGCTCAAACCTTTGGGTACCTCTTCCAGGACTTCCGGCTCATTCCCGCTCTTACGGTACTGGAAAACATCCAACTCAGCCTCGATATTACAGCCAAGCTACCCCCAGCAGAGCGCGAAAAACAATCCCTCCTTGCCCTGCACCAAGTAGGATTAGCCGAAAGAGCGGAACACCTTCCAGCAGAACTATCTGGAGGTGAAGCTCAAAGAGTCGCCTTTGCCAGGGCCATGGTCAAACAACCACTGGTGCTACTAGCTGACGAGCCAACTGGAAACCTCGACAAAGACAACCGCGATCACCTCCTGGCCCTTATCAGCACCTTCCATAGCGAAGGCGGCACCATTGTCATGGTCACTCACGACAAAATGGCAGCACAACAAAGTGAAACGCAACTCTGGCTGGAGGATGGGCAACTCGTCACCTTCGACGGTTCAACACACGAAAGAGCAGCTCCCAAGAAGCTGGCCAGTAGATGACTGGAGAAACTTCAGCGCTTGTCCTGACTACACCCTGCTAGCCTTTCTGGCACCATAATAACGGGATGAGCGAGAAGATAATAACAAGTAGAAGAGCAAGAACAAGAAAGAGAAGCACCAATAATCACACAACCACCAACTACCGCGTGAGTGGCGCTTTGTGGTTGATGATCGAACCTCTCCTGCCGGAGCATGCCAATCCCCACCCTACTGGTGGTGGCCGGCCGAGGGTAGCTGACCGGGATTGTGCTGATGCAATTTTCTACCTCCTTCGAACCGGCTGTCAGTGGTCGGCACTGGCAGAAGGTAATTTCTGCGCGAAATCAACTGCATACGACCGCTTCCGAGAGTGGGAGGAGGCAGGTGTATTCGAGAAGTTCTGGAAGTCAGCTGTCGAGCTCTTCGATGAACTAGAGGGCATTGGCGAATAGCCTTACTGGGAAGCACTGGTCTGCGTACTTGGTAGCGGTGTTCCGGGTTGTTGGTGTGCAACCTCGCTACATCGTGGACACCGAATATCAACACATCATGGGCACTAGGTATCAGCCCTTCGTGTGTTAAGCAGACCGCCGCTAACAGAAAGTCCTATTTGCCAGCTGTTTCGGCTATCCCGTTCATGTTGTATGGCGCACCGTGAAAGCCGACCTGATTTAGCCGCTGCCTGAAGTTCATGGAGACGGGTCGCCAAAGAAGTTGGTGTTCCTGATCGCGGGGGCCCGTCTAGATTTTTGTGTGTGACCTGGTTCAGACTGTTAGTGAGATTGAACTGGAGATCACATGGCTCGCAAGAAACAAACCAGAGAAGACGAATTATTCGCTGAACTCATCAAACTGCATGGCGGATCACAAGAAGCACTGCTTGGTCCTGAGGGCCTGCTGAAGCAACTCACGAAACGCCTGGTGGAGCAAGCTTTGCAGGCTGAGCTGGAGCATCACCTGGAAGTTGAGCGTGAAGCTGGCCAGCAAGCCCGTGAGGACAATGCAGAACCCGGTGTGGAGGGTTTTGAGGGGCCAGTGAACATCCGTAACGGCAGCAGCCGTAAAACGCTGCACAGCGAGCAGGGCAGCATCACCCTGGATATCCCCGGGACCGCAACTCATCATTCGAGCCGCTGCTGGTTCCCAAGCATAAACGCCGCCTTGCCGGGCTGGACGAGAAGGTTCTGGGGCTGTACGCGGGCAGAATGAGTGAACGAGAAATCAGCCGGCAACTCCAGGAACTCTACGGTGTGGAGATCAGCGCGAGCCTCATCAGCCAGGTAACGGACGCTGTCAAGGATGACGTTACCGCCTGGCAATCCCGGCCTTTGGATGAGGTCTACCCGATCTTGTACCTGGATGCGTTCGTCCTGAAAGTCCGTCAGGAACGACGCGTGATCAACAAAAGCTGTTACCTCGCCATCGGAGTTGGTATTGACGGGCAGAAACAGGCACTGGGATTCTGGCTGGCTGAAACCGAGGGCGCCAAGTTCTGGTTGGGCATCCTCACTGAACTCCGTAACCGGGGTGTGAATGACGTGCTCATCGCCTGTGTTGATGGCCTCAAAGGCTTTCCGGAAGCGATTGAGAGTATCTTCCCGCAAGCTACCGTCCAGGCTTGCCTTGTGCATATGGTCAGGGGCAGCTTGAATTACGTGAGTTACAAGCACCGCAAGAGCGTCGCTACCGCCTTGAAGCGGATCTACGCGAGCAGCAGCATCGAGGAAGCTGAAGCTGAGCTCGATGCATTCGAAAGCGAGTATGGGCAGCAGTATCCCGCGATCGTGAAAAGCTGGCGGACCAACTGGGAGCGCGTCATACCGCTGTTCAGCTATACTCCCGAGATTCGCAAGGCGATCTACACGACGAATGCCATCGAGAGTGTCAACAGCGTACTGAGGCGAGCCATCAAAACCAAAGGCAGCTTCCCCAGTGATGACGCGGCCAGCAAGATCATCTACCTGGCACTGATGCGTGCTACCAGCCGTTGGAGCATGCCCATCAGGGACTGGACGCTGGCATTGAACCAGCTGACGATCCTTCATCCCGACCGGCTACCCCTGCCCTGAGAAAATCGTTAGGATAAAACCAGCTGAAAACGGCCACACACAAAAAACTGCACACGCCCGATCGCGGTGAAACCAGCCAAGCAGCTTCCTTGCAGTTCTTGCTGAAGTAGACATCGAGAATCAGGAAGCGCTGTGTGACGGCGGGCCCGAGAACACCATGACTTGCCTTGATATTTTCTCAGAGGCCGGTGCTTTCAAGAACTCATTAAGCAATGCGTGGTCATTTTCAACTACAACTTGGACTTCCTCTAGTTCAGAGGTGTATAGCTTCATCAGAGTGCCTGAGAGAACAATGTGCAAAAATGCCTTGACCGCTTCCTCGCCTAAGTCGTCGCTCTTCCATGAAAGTTCGAGACGGACAACCTGTGGCTCGTCAAGTGCCTGCAGCACCTCAACGTACCCTATGCACTCGCCTTCCGAGTCGAAGATATACCTTGACCCTTCGGCAATATACTCACTGCTTTCAACCCTGTGATGAAAGAAGTTATCCGGATCACTAATCGCCATTAGGCGGAACGGGCTTGCCAGTGACCGGCGTAGGATTTTGTATATATCCTCGGTGGTAAGTTCACTGAAGGACTTCAGGAGCCATCCCAATGATGCCCCTTGGCTAATCAAATGATGACTGGCCGCTGCAGTTTTCAAGAACAAAGAAATATGATCGCTCCAGGAATAGAAGTACTTGACGAAGCCACGACCAGAAACAAATCCGCACTTCTCTAACGCCAGTCTAGCGCGTACGTCTCCTAAGGGCAGAATATGTAAGAAGGGCTGCAGTGGATGATCGCGCATGTGGTTTTCCAGGCCGAATGATAAATCCGCCACGGAGACATTATCCTCGAAATCATAAAGCATAAAGAGTGTTGCCAGCTTGCCGGAGTCAGCCGTGCTGTGGAATATAGCGATGCCCCTTCCGCTATTTTCGTAATAGCTTCCGCTATAGCTGTTCAGAAACTCGGTCAAGGGCACACCCGAAAAACCACTTGGATAGGGCGTTGTCTGTTCAGCGTGCATACGCACTAGACTTGCGTAGTGTCGCCCGTTGATGGGCACCTTATTCATGCAAGACCAAGAGCTCCCCGTGGTCAATCTTCTCACCGATAACTAGACAGGTCCTTATTGATTGCACTCCCTGCTGGGCGTCAATCTGCTCAAAACTATGTAGGCTCTTCGAAATAGCTTCGTGGAGCGTGGCCGGGAAGGCCATAACTTCTTCGCCATAGATATCGAACACAGAAGCAGTGTTGAGCTGAGTGTAAAAATAAGGAAAGTCTCCCTGCAGGAGCTGACGGATCTCAGATGATGATACGCTAAAGCGCTCCGCATACTCTTGCATCATGGCCTCAGCGGATTCCTGGCTGGTTGCTACATCCGGCATGGTCAACCGTCGGTAACCTTGATAGTAAGCAAATGTTCTTCTTAGGATGACTCGAATTTTGCTTTTCGCGAGTAAGCTCCAAAACTCTCCGTCTGCCTGGATTTTTGCATGCGATTGCTGAAGCTGGTAAGCAGCCTGCTCGTATGATTGACAAATATCTTCGCAGTAATCATTGGGATTAACGTACTCATCATTGAGCATAGGTATATTACTGGTTTGAGCTGCTACATGCTCGCCAAGCGCTAACGTAATCGTTGATAGATTGTCATTAATTGCTTGGGGTGCGATAACATCATAGCTGTACCGCCCATTCGCGCACAAACCGGATACCCAGTGCTCATTCCACTCAGCATCCGGCAATTGCTGTACAAGTAATGTCGTGTTGATGTCAAACCGGAAGTCCGGAGACAAAGAACTGTTTTGAAAATGACACTCTGCGTCTACGATGAACGGCTTATCCGCCGATGCGACTATGTTCCCACAATGCAAGTCAATGCAATGGAATGCCTGGCTCAGGCCAATAAGTTGCCCCATCCGGCGGTAGAATCTTTGCACATCTTGGTGAGTGCGACAAGGACGATGTTCGGCAAACTCAACAAAGCTATAGTCGCCACCATCATCACTGAAATTGACCGACTTCAAAAAGCAGTCGGCAAGGTCTACCAAGCCGCACAAGGCCGCTGCCCGCTGCAATGCCTTGTCTCCCCACGTGCTCGTTGGCTTATATACGATGTCCTCGCCCGATGAAGTTCGGAGCAAGAATACTTGGCGCCCGTGATTATGGCGATCAGAATCTGAGAGTGGATGGATGGATCTAAGTTCGCTAGACGCAAAAAACTTCTCTTCACGGGAGTTCAGCAGATGAACGTAGCGCTTATACACTTCTGCTATCGCACTAAGCGTTCCGCCTACAATTCTCTCGGCGCTGGCTTGAAGGAAACCGTATTTTGCCGCAACTCGCTCACACCATTTCGGGAGATCAACGGAAGAAAACAGGCATTCAAGTGAAGTCCCAGTGCTTGGGTCCGGCAATAGATCCGCAAGCAGTCTTACCTCCTCAACAAACGCAGGCAAGTAGAGTTGGTCTAGTTCGTCAATAAGTGATTGCGCTACTTCTGTGAGATCCAGTTCGGAATAATGGTCACAAAAGTCGAGGATTCGCACAATCTGCTTGTAGTACAACAGCGAACGCTGTTCACAGCGAATAGATATCTGAGGCAAGGAACTCCTCCAGTAGTGGGGCCGACTAAGGTATAACTCTACCCGTCGACCCCTGAGAGCCTTAGACTGCTACGCCAGATTCGCTTGCGAAGCGCATAAAGCGGTTCAGGGCGACCCCATTCGTAGAAGCTGACTCGACGTTAGTGGGCCGGGTCGACTGACGATTAGTCGTACCGCCGGCGCAACATTTTGTGGTGGGGGCTCCGACACCAGCTTGGATGCTCTTAACCCGCCATGTGGCCGCAAATGCGTCAAGCTGTGCAATGGCTTGTTCCATAGTATTCACCTCCCTAAATTGATGTAGCGCAACCCTAACAGCAATACGGTGCAACAGTTAGCGAAAAAGCCACACAGGCGAAGCGCCATGTATGCGACAAACCGAATGGTATATGGACTGCCATTTAGGCGTTCCGATACAGGGATACACAGCATAGAGGCTGCATGGAGAGCGCAACGCTCCTCTGAGCACCACCAGCCCTGCTCTAATACTGAATTGGAGCAGCATCATACCGAGGGCTGATGAACCACTCAACTCACAATTGTCCGAAACCATTGCGAAGTGCGGCGCGGGTGCTACAACACTGCGGCAAGTTTAAGTGTTAGCCTTAATGGCACATAGAAATGCTAGTTTTTGAAGACAGGAGCGGAGTATTATCGTGGGTGAGCCACGGCAGTCTTCATCGGTCACGTCAATACTGGTGCGTGCAGTTCCGGAGCTGTTCCGCGCCGCACCACTGGAAACCACGCTTCTCTCGGCCATCCTGCTCGTGCAGGGCCTGCTGCCGGCCCTCACGCTCTACCTGACGAAACTCACCGTTGACGGCGTGACACAGCTGGCCAGCGGCGGCGGTGGCTCACTCGTTCCGCTGGCTGTCTGGTGGGTCCTGGCGCTGGCGCTCAGCACGCTGCTGTCACCTGTCGTGCAGGTACTGCAGGGCAACGTCGGCGAGAAATTCACGGCCTACGTGAACCTGACGCTGATGAACAAATCCCGGCAGCTGCCGGGGCTGGACCTGCTGGAAAACCGCGAGTTTCACGACAGCCTGGCCGTACTGCAGGAAGGAGCAGGCAGCCGGCCACTGAACGTGCTGGTACTGCTGATGTTCGCAGCTCGCGACAGCATCACGCTGATCAGCATGTCCGGAGTGCTGGTCGTGGTCGGCTGGTGGGTACCGCTGGTAATGCTGCTCTCCGCCTGGCCGCAGGCAAGCATGACGCTGAAACTCCGCGAGATGGGCTGGGGTGCGCTGCTCAGCCGCACACCGGAAGCGCGGGCGATGGAATACGAAGCGCGCGTTGCACTCAGCCACCAGCATGCTGCCGAAGTCCGGCTCTACAACCTGATCCCCTGGCTCAGCAACCGCTATGAACAGGCGTTCACCGCGGCGCACAGGACCATGAGGGGCGTTCGCGCCCGGCAGGCCTTCGAGGTGCTGCCCGCCAGCCTCTTCAGCATCCTCGTAGCGGCCGGGCTGTTCGTCTGGGCCGTATGGCGCGCCTCGAACGGCCTGCTCTCCGCCGGTGACGTCGTACTGGTCGTCACCGGCCTCGCGCAAGTACACCTGCTGGTGTTCAGCCTGATCGAAGGATCGGGCATGCTCTTCGAACGCGGGCTCTACTTCAAGCTCTACTTCGACTTCCTGGGAAGCGAACCGGAAGTACGGCAGGCAGAACAGCCCCTCCCGCTCGAACTAGGTGTTCCCGCAATCACCTTCAGCAATGTTTCTTTCGCGTATCCCGATGGACGCGTCGCGCTTACCGGCATTTCATTCAACATCCAGCCGGGCGAAACCATCGCGATCGTCGGTGAGAACGGCGCGGGCAAGACCACGCTCATCAAGCTTCTCCTCCGCTTCTTC
>RCMY010003561.1_pt1 | contig 13757 bp, 13 predicted proteins | sample 2041341 | NCBI WGS metagenome assembly RCMY01 (sample SAMN09708234, study PRJNA481090) | Marine sediment metagenome, whole genome shotgun sequencing project. | reverse complement strand
ACTACGGAAAAGTTATTTTGGTCATATTTCCCGGTCATTTTCGATAAATAGAACAACTATTCGCCTCAAAGCCCGAGCAATCGATCCTCGTTTCCTCACTTTCTTTGCTCGCTACGATCACTTAAGCCCGGCAGAATCCAAGAAGAAGATATACGAGTAGCATTGGGCAGCCAAAGTAGCTTAGTAATGCTAAAACAAAAATTGATAGGCTATATTGAACGCTACAACGCCACCAAAAATAGAACCGTTCGTTCATTAATTCATACTGAGCACAACAACCTGAGCCAAGATGATCGCTGAACCAACAATCAACCAGCTTTTGCCTGCTTTTCTAGCGCTTGGATGTTCTTTACGCAGATAAGTAAAGCCCATAATGACACCAATAATTGGAAAAATCACTGTCGCAATCATGACGCCAATATAAAAACCATTAGAAACAACTTTAACATCGCTCGATTTTGAGCCGGCCGACTTAAGATTAGCGCCCGTAATACGCTGATGAACTACAGGCTTGGGATTAACCTCAATTTTAGATGTCTGCTCTGCCACTACTTCCGTTTGCTCAACTTTATTGACGACTTGGTCACTGTCATTTAATAAGCTTTCACCACAGTTTGTACAAGTCTCATTTTCACCTTTATTCTCAGTTTTACATTTAGGGCACAGCATGACAAAGTCCTCAATCATCGCATTAAATTTATGTCAATCTTTTCAGGCAATATCTCAGCCAATCAGTTATGGATCATACAAGAGATAGATTTACTTGACTAGCCGTCTGTCGGGCAAACACAAAGGAGGCGTAAAAAGTGTAAAAGTAACAATTATTACGGACTGATTATGAACGTGGCCGTATCTTGGAAAGTACCGTTAAAAATGCCATCCTTATTATCATCAACAGCAAACATGACCGTATAAGCACCTGATGGCAAGCCATTAGTAGAGCTATTTAGAATATTGAATGACGGCAGATCCATTAATGCGCCACCAAACGCACGAACTGGCTCTTCCGATTTAACAAATAGCAACAAATCATTTAGCCAGAATGTACCCAACGGGGTATTTGCCCGCACCCAATAATCTGCCTGGCTTCCTGCACTAAGAGCTGGATCCAGCGCCACATCAAGAGACAAACGCTCGCCAGGCACAAGCGTTAATGTTTCAGAAGCATTATTAACAAGAATAGTCGTTACTGGCAATTCAGGCCCCAACGGTTTTAATTCATCATTGAAAAACCAGAGGAAATCTTCATTAAAAGAGATTGAAGCCACATTTATAATAAAGTGATTTCGATTGCTACTGAGAAAAGTTCCTGAGAACGTACAGGAAGCAAAAGAAGTCTGATTATCAAAATTAAAAACAATATCAGCAGCATCTGTAAAACCTTCATATTGCAAGGTTAGCGTGTAATCATCAGTGCTGTCTGCCAAGCGATCTAAACCACTCATACCCAAGCGCAACGTAGCGACATCATCCGCCGCCAAAGAGCGCCTAGTTTCTCCTGAGAGAATACCTTGTTGCATGACAGCCTCAGTATTTTGCACCCCAAACAAAGCAGATACATCTCGATCGCCATTTACCACAAAAAAATCGCCAACTGGAAGATCAGAAAGATCCCGACTGTAGGTCGTGCTATCAACCACATCACCAATCTTAAATGGATTATTGTCCAATTTACGAAACCAATGGAGATTAACATCATCACCCCGAATATCGTCACTAGATCCAATAATCCCATCAGCACCGCTATTAAGATCAAAAGTGTTGTTTTCACCTATGGTTGTTTTTGTAAAATCTTTATCTTCGCCAAACAACCCAGATTCAGACGCTAAATTCGGGTGTGACAACCCGACACAATGACCCAACTCATGTAACGCAACCGACTCAAAGTCAAATTGGGTACTCTGAATATTGCCAACATTTGTTTTTATATTGCCCGTCGTAGGTATTAAGCGATTCCATGTGTCAATGGCGTTCATTACCGACACCTCCATAGCTAACGCATTTGGCGATGAAGGCGAAATACCAACTGTTACAATCAAATCCTCTCCATGACCCGCATAGCCAACCGGATGTGAGATAACATCAGGCCCATGCGTATCACCAGCAAACTCAAATGCGCCTGCAAAAACAGGAAAACTGAGGCCATACAAAACAAAAATCATTAAGAGCCTAGCCCAAATGACGACAACATAATGTAAATTAAACATAGTTTGCTTCATGATGACAAAACACCCAATAGACATCGACTTTCTTCGACATTGACACATTAGAATTACCCATCATCCTTTATGTGAAAAATATTATCTCATAGCCCGCCGGAATATAAATTCACTTACAGTTATATAACATGCGCTATTTCTGACAGATAAAAATCATATTAGGCTTGTCGAAAAACACGCAATAATTTGGGATAATACACACAATAGTCAATGATGGATTGTTAGATGAGCAAAAGAGAATAAAGCAATTTGTTCCTTATTCTAGATGCACTGATTCCTGCGAACCACCCTTACCGCAAATTGGAACGACTACTGTCATTTGATCAGCTCAGTCAACCTTACCATTCGCTTTATTCATATAAAAGCCGTAAAGAAAACGGCGCTGAATTTGCATTACGGGTGCTGGTGCCGCAATTTCATGAAGATCTGAATGATCGAGAGATGGAGCGCTTCTTATAGAAGAACCTTTCTGGCAAATGGTTTTGTGATTTGGGTCTTGGAGAAAAGGCACCAGATCATAGCTGCTTTGGTGAGTTTCGCAAGCGTCTTGGAACTAAAAAGTTGATGGATATTTTCTCGCAGGTTCGTTACAGTTTGCACGAAATGGGGCTGATCAAAGAAGTCTTCACCTTTGTTGACTCGAGCCAATTAATTAGTAAATTAACTAATTGGGATGACCGAGACAAAGCGATTAAACAAGGTTTACTGCAATTCAACAACAAAACGGCAGGAAAAGTAGCCGCAGATAAGCAAGCTCGTTTTGGGAGCAAAAGCCCCAAGAAATACTGGTATGGGTACAAAGAGCACGCCTCAGTCGACATGCAAAGTAGCTTGATCAATGAGACGATTGTGGCAACCGTAGAAAATGCTGCAGAGTTTAAGAACGGCAGGCAATTTGCAGCATGGTTCGGCTTAGTTCCACGACAGCATTCTAGTGGTGGCAAGCAAGGTATTGCTTGGCATCAGCAAACGTGGCGACGCGTATCTGCGTACTTTATTGATTCATGGAACGCGAGCCGTCATACGTTTTTCCGAGAAAAAAACTGAACCAGAAAGCTGGTCACGACAACTAATCATGCGGCGCAATAAGAACGTTGCCGCCGTTGCCTTGACGAACAAAAACGCTCGTGTTATTTGGGCGTTACTCGTCAAAGGCGCAACATTCCACCCCAATCACACGTCGGCAGCTTCCGCTGCCGCAACCTGATCGAGGTGGGGAAATTAAAATCTATGATTAACATAGTATTAATTCGAGGTTAAGGAAAAAGACTTTCACCGATTGCACAGGCAATGATGGCAAGATAGGTTAGACCGAGGTTGGGTAAGCCCGCCTGGGGACAAGCACTCCGAGTGCGTTATTGTGACAGAGCCTCAATCAGCGTATTCCATCAGGGACAGAGGAAATGCACCTCACTTAAAGTCCAGATGTATGGCTGCAATCTTATACCTTCTCAAAATCATCAACTGAATGCTTGGCATAACGTGGGCCCCCAGAACTCTCAGGATAGCCTGAAAAAAATTCCTTGATGTACCTTCATTTTAAGTTTGAACCATAACCTAACTAAACTGAAAATAGTTTGGTAGTTTAAGATTGTTCCTACGTGTTTATCATATACGTGTTAGCACTTATTTTTTTATATAACATTTTTTGATATCCTATTGACTTCGAGCTTCACTTATCTTACTGAAAACTATATAGGGGTATATTTTTTTTGAAGAAAGAGGCGTTATTTCTCTTTCTCAAAAATCAACAGAGTATAAGATGCTAAGAATTAGTAAGTTGTTGTTGTATATCGATACAAACGAAAATGAGGAATAGAATTATGCGGAAATTGAAGTTTATTACGGCCATTGTTTTATTTACTTCTTTTATCTTTGCTGCTCAAGCGCAAGAGTACAGCCAAGTAGGAGAGCTAGATGAAAAAATACAGAATGCTTTAAATGCGCAGGTTAATGCAGAATTATATGCTGCGTACTCATATCTTTCAATGGCGGCTTATTTTGAATCAAAAAGCTTGGTCGGTGCCGCCAATTGGATGCGCTTACAAGCAAAGGAAGAAACTGAGCACGCTATGAAATTCTTTGACTATGTTCATAATCGCGGTGATCGCGTTATCCTAACAAGTATCAAGGCGCCCCCTAGTAACTGGGAATCACCTTTGGCTGTATTTCAAGATGCTTACCTACACGAGCAGAAAGTTACGAGTATGATTAATCGTTTGGCAAAATTGGCAGACCAGGTAAAAGATGTTGCAACACATAATTTTCTACAATTCTTTATAGAGGAACAAGTCGAGGAACTGGCGTCGGCCAAATTAGTTGTGGATCGACTGACCATGATAGGAGATTCTGCCCCTGGATTGCTGATGATCGATAGACAACTGGGTGAACGGGAGGAAGAGTAGTGTAAACCTCATGTTTATGTTGTCAAGCTGCGTGCAATATTTCCTACCAATCAGCGCCCAATACTTTCCACTTTATCGCTTATCTGAGTGTGGTGTTTGCGATATTTAAATTGGCAAGATTCGTTACTGGTTTCCATGATATCGAAGGATGTGTAATGCGCTGGTCGGCATCACCGATATGGAAACAACAAATAATTATCTGCGAAAAATGTATGTCGGCTTTTAATGCTGAATTTTTGGAATCGGCGGTTGTTGAAGGATACAAGCCTTAAAAACCGTAAACCAGACAATGCACCGAATATATGGCAAGAAACTGTATTAGAGGATTTTAAAACACGTGAAGCAGCGGGTGCTGACCCAACAACATTAGAGTTTTCCGAAATCGTTGAACACGATGGTAGTAAGGAATTTCGTTTTATGAAAGCTATTCCTACCGGCGGGGTCTGTCTCGCGTGTCATGGTGAAAGTCTAGCAAACGATGTTCAAGAAACAATCACGACACTTTATCCTGATGACAGAGCTACAGATTTTAAACTGGGCGGTATTCGCGGGTCGTTTGTTGTGACCAAGATGTTACATTAGGCACTACATCTGATTATTTTTGGAGTTTCACATGCGCATCGGTGTACCAAAAGAAATTAAAACTCATGAATCTCGTGTTGGCCTGACACCTTCTTCAGTACGCGAACTGATTGTTCATGGTCATCATGTGATGGTACAGAAAAATGCGGGGTTCTCGGTTGACCTGGATGACGATAAATATCGGGATGTCGGTGCAGAGATTATCGAGACAGCAGAGGAAATTTTTTCCAAAGCGGAGATGATAGTTAAAGTGAAGGAACCACAGCCAGCCGAGCTTACATTGCTGCATGGCGGACAGATATTGTTTACTTACCTACATCTCGCTGCCAGCCCAGCACAAGCTCAGGTATTATTAGAATCTGGTTGTATTGCCATCGCCTATGAAACCGTGACAGACCAATACGACGGCCTTCCATTACTTGCACCCATGAGCGAGGTTGCTGGCCGCATGTCCGTTCAAGCTGGAGCGCATACCCTTGAAATGGATCAAGGTGGTCGTGGCATGCTACTCGGCGGCGTCGCGGGTGTACCTGCTGCACGAGTTGTCGTTATCGGTGGTGGCGTTGTCGGCACCAATGCGGCACGCATGGCAATGGGTATGGAAGCACATGTCACGGTATTCGATAAATCAATACACCGCTTGCAACAACTTGATTTTCAGTATGGCTCCCGGCTTAACACCGTATTCTCGACTGTCGATGCGCTTGAAGAACATGTATCAACCGCTGATCTAGTAATCGGCGCCGTACTGATACCGGGAGCTGCGGCACCCAAATTGGTCAGTCGCGAATTAGTCGGGCGTATGTGCCGTGGCGCGGTACTGGTTGACGTGGCTATTGATCAAGGCGGTTGCTTTGCCACCTCGAAACCGACCACCCTTGCTGATCCAATTTATACGATTGATGGTGTCGTGCATTATTGCGTGTCCAATATGCCCGGCGCCGTTGCCCGCACATCCACCTTTGCGTTAAACAATGCAACGCTGCCGTTTGTTTTGGCACTTGCTGATAAAGGTTACAAAAAAGCACTCGTAGAAGATGCGCATTTACGCAACGGGCTTAACGTATGTCATGGCAATCTAACGCATGAAGCTGTTGCCCATGACCTGGGCAAGGATTATGTGGCGGCTATTGATTGTCTCAATTAGCTTTTCAGCGTTACTGACAAGATAGATACAGCGCAATGCCTTTTAGTCATTGCGCCCTACTGGGTTGGAATTAATCAATGATTGCTTCGCAGCTTGTTCTTCAAGACGTTCCGCCAACCAGATTTTTATAATGGATTGACGCGTCACACCCACTCGACGAGCCTCTTTATCTAGGCTGTCAATAATCCACGCAGGAAAATCCACATTGACTCTTTTTTGAACCTGCTTAGGGCGCTTTACCGTCGATAAATCAAGATCATCAATGATGTCTTCCTGATTACCATCAAACTTTATGTCGAAATTTTTAGCTTTCATAAAGCCTAATCTCCTGTATTAGTTTGAACAACAAAGTACAGCACTTAGCCCTTTAATTTAGTACTTTTAACAATACAGGAACATACTGGAGAAGTTGCTGAGCAGCGATTGCCCCACTTGCACCTTCAAGTATTCGTTGTATTGATAATAGACTTTCTTTTATTATTCCTACTTTAGGGCGACTCGAATCAACTTGCAATTCTAGAGTTGATATATCTGCCTGAATTTCTGATGCATCATCATTGTTTAACTCAAGGTCAACCAATTTTTCTTTAAGAAATTCAAGAAATTGGCTGACTTCCACACCGTTTGTTAACTGATAACTTCCTTTCTGACTACTTGACACATTACCTTGCTGAATCTGAGACCCTTCCATATGATGTATATTGATAATGTTAACAGGTGGAAAATATTGAGAAGATTGTTCTGGACGCGAGTTAGCTTCCTCAATCTCTCTTATTCCTTTATGTGTAATGGCAATACCGCCACCTATGGTGGCATATTTCATTAACCCTTCACCTTCAAGGTATTGTGTTATTGAGTTTGTTTCGTCTCGCTTAAAACCAAGTTCATCGCCAACCACATTCATATTGATACGGTAAAATTTGTCTCCTTTGCTTTTTTCATAGAGCAGGTTTAAATATTGAAAACGCATTTTTTTCAGCTCAACTATTGTTGTCATAATCAACCTTTATCCACCATATAATGCTTACTGAACTAGCAGTCAGTTTTATTAGTTAATAGAAAATTTACTATTCTCAACCACTCTTCTTAGACTCCAACATCAACCCAGACGCTTCTTTCAACAAAAACTCCCTAAACGTCTGCGCCACACCTGAGAGGCGCTTGTTCTTCCGGTTCACTACATGCCAGTAACGCGTAATAGGAAAACCTTGCACTGCCAGCACTTTTAACCGGCCGGTTTCTAATTCCAGCTCGGCTGTATGTTGTGACATGATGCCTAGCCCCATGCCTGCTTGAACAGCTTGTTTGATGGCTTCGTTGGTATCCGTTTCCATACCTTTATTAATTTCAATTTTATGTTTTGCAAAAAAACGTTCCATGGCGCTACGAGTGCCTGATCCAGGTTCACGCACGAGAAAAATCTCTTTTGCTAAGCGTTTAACTGGGATTCTTTTGGATTGGCACAGCGGATGTTCAGGTGGCGCAATAACAACCAGCGGATTTTCCATGAAGGACTCACTGGCGATGTCCTGGTTTTCTGGAGGCAGCCCCATGATGGCGAGGTCGATGACATTATCGGCCAGTTGCTTTAAGACGGTTTCGCGATTGGAAACATTCAAACTAACGGTGACGCCACTATAGCGTTGGCAGAATTTTGCCAATAGATGCGGCGCAAAATAATTGGCAGTGGTGACAACTGAGATATTTAGCTTGCCGCGCTCCATACCTTTCAGCTCATCCAACGCCACTTCCATGTTAGTTAATTGCTGAGATATGGCACAGCTATAACGATATAGCTCATGCCCAGCTTCGGTTAGTGAAATTCGCTTGCCCATTTGCTCAAATAACGGCAAACTAACGTTCTCTTCCAATTGTTTAATTTGCATAGAAACAGCTGGTTGAGTCAGATGTAGATCTTCAGCCGCCCGTGAATAGCTTAAATGTCGGGCAACCGACTCAAAAACTTTTAATTGACGTAGTGTTAAATGCAGCATCAGTTAACGGTCCCAAGCTGTATTGAAATAAATCATAAGTAATAGCTTATCATAGTTATCAGAATTATTGATTTGTTCTTATGGGTAACTATCGTTATAGTTCGTATCATTGTTTCATATAAATTTGTTTGAAACTCTGTTCTTTCACTTTCTTTTGTATCAGATTTAATTGGAGAAAATATCATGGCAAAGACATATAGCGCAGGCGTAAAAGAATATAGACATACTTATTGGGAGCCTGATTACACCCCACTCGATACCGATCTTTTAGCGTGTTTCAAAATTACACCACAAGCAGGTGTACCCCGTGAAGAAGTTGCTGCTGCTGTTGCTGCTGAATCTTCAACTGGCACATGGACAACAGTTTGGACTGATTTGCTGACCGATTTGGATTACTATAAAGGCCGTGCTTATAGAATTGAAGACGTACCTGGTGATGACACTTGTTTCTATGCTTTTGTAGCTTATCCAATCGACCTATTTGAAGAAGGCTCAGTCGTTAACGTATTGACCTCACTGGTTGGTAACGTATTTGGCTTTAAAGCACTTCGTGCTTTGCGCTTGGAAGACGTCCGCTTTCCTATTGCCTACGTAAAGACCTGTGGTGGTCCTCCTGCCGGTATTCAGGTAGAGCGCGATCGCTTAAACAAATATGGCCGCGCCCTTTTGGGCTGCACCATTAAGCCTAAGTTGGGTCTATCTGCTAAAAACTACGGTCGTGCCGTCTACGAATGCTTGCGCGGCGGCCTGGATTTAACCAAGGATGATGAGAACATTAACAGCCAGCCTTTCATGCGTTGGCGTGATCGTTTTGAATTCGTAACGGAAGCTTGCGACAAAGCAGAGCGCGAAACCGGCGAGCGTAAAGGTCATTACCTTAACTGCACCGCACCAACCCCAGAAGAAATGTACAAACGTGCCGAATTTGCAAAAGAATTAGGCGCACCGATCATCATGCATGACTACTTGACCGGTGGTTTAACCGCTAACACAGGTCTGGCTAACTGGTGTCGTGACAATGGTATGTTGCTACACATTCACCGTGCGATGCACGCTGTGCTTGATCGCAACCCACACCACGGCATTCACTTCCGCGTCTTAACCAAAGTGCTACGTTTGTCGGGTGGTGATCACCTGCACTCAGGTACGGTGGTTGGTAAACTTGAAGGCGATCGCGAAGCAACATTGGGCTGGATTGACACCATGCGAGACAGATTCATTAAGGAAGATCGTGACCGTGGCTTGTTCTTCGACCAAGACTGGGGTTCAATGCCTGGCGTATTTCCAGTAGCTTCTGGTGGTATTCACGTATGGCACATGCCAGCACTCGTTGCCATCTTTGGTGATGATGCCTGTTTGCAGTTTGGTGGTGGTACATTAGGCCACCCATGGGGTAATGCGGCTGGTGCTGCGGCTAATCGTGTTGCGCTGGAAGCTTGTGTTGAAGCACGTAACCAAGGTGTTGAGATCGAGAAAGAAGGTAAAGAAATTCTGATGAATGCAGCTAAGCACAGTCCTGAACTTAAGATTGCAATGGAAACTTGGAAAGAAATCAAGTTTGAGTTCGATACCGTTGACAAGCTGGATGTCACACACAAGTAAATAACTGAATTGGGAGAAAAAACACCGATTGTCTTTTCTCCCCCTGCAAAATTGAATTAAAGGAATAATTTAATGAGTGAAGTAATTGATTACAAATCACGTGTTAGTGATCCCGCAAGCCGCAAGTTCGAAACTTTTTCTTACCTGCCAGAAATGACACCAGAAAATATTCGCAAGCAAGTTGCCTATTTAGTTAAGAAAGGCTGGAACCCTGCGATTGAGCATACCGAGCCTGAGTACTTGATGGACTCTTACTGGTATATGTGGAAGCTGCCGATGTTTGGCGAAACAGACGTTGATCTCATTTTGGCTGAGGCAGAAGCTTGTCACAAAGCAAACCCAGACAACCACGTTCGTCTGCTTGGCTATGACAACTTTTCACAAAGCCAAGGCACCTCCATGGTAGTTTTCCGCGGAAAGACTGTTTAAATAACCGCAGAAATTAATACCCAAACCCCCATTACTCGCAAGGGTTTGGGGGCTTTTTTTGACTTAAATGTATACTAATCGGTAAACAATAGGAGTTTTTTATGAGCGATATTATTGACCAATACCGCGTTAAAACAGAGCCTTACTACCATCCAGTAAGCGACGAAATTGAATTGTATGAGGCCGCCTATTCTGTACGCATGCCCATGATGCTAAAAGGCCCAACCGGCTGTGGAAAGACACGTTTTGTTGAACACATGGCATGGCGGCTGAAAAAGCCGCTCATCACTGTCGCCTGTAATGAGGACATGACTGCGTCCGATTTGGTTGGCCGCTTCTTACTCGATGCCCAAGGCACGCACTGGCAAGATGGCCCACTGGCCGTTGCCGCCCGTCACGGCGCTATCTGTTATTTAGACGAAATTGTTGAGGCACGCCAAGACACCACCGTGGTCATCCACCCACTAACAGACAACCGTCGCGTATTACCACTGGAGAAAAAAGGCGAGCTCATCAATGCCCATCCGGATTTTCAGGTTGTTATCTCCTACAATCCTGGCTACCAAAGCTTGATGAAAGATCTTAAACAATCAACCAAACAACGTTTTGGTGCCTTAGATTTCAATTATCCAGAACACGGCGTTGAATGTGAAATTGTCTCGCATGAAACGGGTGTGTCAGCAGAAATCGCTGACAAACTCGTGTCCATTGCTGAGCGCGCACGTAATTTAAAAGGCCACGGCTTAGATGAAGGCATTTCTACCCGTATGTTGATTTATGCAGGAAGCCTGATCGTGAATAATGTTGACGCCCATGCCGCCTGTCGTGTCACACTGGTACGCCCCATCACCGACGACCCAGATATGCGCGACGCACTGGACGCAGCCGTGGCAACTTTCTTTTAATTAAAAAGTGAGTATTTCATGAGTATTAATCTTGATGATTACGTAGAGTTACTAGAAGACCTGGAGCCGGAGTCGGTCGCATTATTAAAGAATATTTGGCCTGAAGCCGTCAAAATTTTTTCGCCACGTGGGCTAGACAACTACCTAAAAGGCGCTTCAGCTCTGCGTGGATTGGGGCGTGGGCGTGGCCTGGTCGATTGCTGGATTGATGAAACACCCATGGTTGCCAAAGAAGTTGGTGAAGATGTCATAAGCGATCTTGCAACTACCGTGCTTTCACTAGCCTCTAGAACCTCTGGTGCAGTCATTGAGCTGGTGCTTGCAACTGCACCCACCGCGGCTAAGCGCCTGGGCGACGCGCAATTATTTCAGAACTATCTGCAATTTCTCAACACCTTGATTGCCCAAGCACCTCGCGGCGTTCGTCCGATGCTCGACAAGCTGGAAATTTTGTTTGAGCAACTGACCCTCGGTGGTCTGCGTCGCTGGGCCATGTGGGGCGCACACGCGCATCGCACCGATTACGAAGAGCAGGTTAAGTATTTTGGGTTGGAATCCAAAGAATCAATAGCCATTCTACAAAAAGAACGCAAAGGCACCTTGTTCGTGGATGTCCAGCGCCGCATCAACATGTACATGCGTGCATTATGGGCGCGTGATTTCTTCATGAAGCCAACCTCGGGTGACTTTGAAACACGTGAAGGCTACAAACCATTTATTGAAAATTACTTTATCCATCTGCCCGATGCTTATGATAATCATGGCGACATCTCAGCCATTGAAGTATATCGCGCTGCCGCAGCTCATACCGCCGCACATCTGGTAGAAACCAAGCAACCCATCTCTGCCGAGAATATTAATCCAATGCAGATGGCGATGATTTCTGTCATTGAGGACGCGCGCGTTGAAGCGCTCTCTATTCGTCGTTTTCCGGGTTTGCGCCATACATGGTCAGTTCTACACAGCGCCACACCTGAGATGAATAACAGCATCGGCGATTATCTCAATCGTCTGGCACGTGCTTTATTGGATCCGGACTATCAAGATGATGACAAATGGGTCACTGAAAGCCGCCAGCTCTTTGCACAAGCGCAAGACAGGCTGGATAGCTACCAAATTTCATGGGACATTGGCGTACAACTGGCACACAGCATTAAAGACAAGCATATTGCATTCAACCCACGCACCGACATTCTGACCGCACCTTATTTGGATGACAATCGCTATTTCTGGGAATTTGAAGAATTTGATTTCAACAAATCATTAACCGCCGGTTATGACGAGCCAAAGCAATTACGCAAGCATGTCAGCGTGATGGAGCTTGCTAATGAGGTAGAAGTTGAATCTGCAGGCGATGACGCGCAAGAAATTTGGGTTATGGACACTGAATTTTTTCCCTACGAAGATATGGGCATTTCTTACAATGAATCCGAAGGCAAAGAACCCATTTCACCGCCCTACCATTATTCCGAATGGGATTATCAAATTCAGTTAGAACGCCCAGATTGGGCCACGGTACAAGAAAAACGCGCCAAAATGGGTGACATCCAGAAAATCGACGAAATCGCTATACAATACAAACGCGAAATTGCACGCATGAAATTCCTGCTAGACGCCATGCAACCACAAGGCGTACGACGCATACGCAAACTCGAAGATGGCGACGAAATTGACATTAATGCTGCCATTCGCTCCATGATCGACATGCGTATGGGGATGCAACCTGACCCGCGCATTATGATGCGTTCTGTCAGAAAAATCCGCGACATCTCAGTCATGGTGCTACTCGATCTGTCAGAATCCACCAACGACAAAGTTGCCGGGCAAGAATTCACCGTACTCGACTTAACTCGAGAAGCCACCGTCTTACTAGCCAACGCCATCGACAAAGTCGGCGACCCATTTGCCATCCACGGTTTCTGCTCCGATGGCCGTCATGACGTGGAATACTATCGCTACAAGGACTTCGACCAAACCTACAACGAAATTCCCAAAGCGAAATTAGCGGGCATGACCGGACAACTCTCCACCCGCATGGGCTCCGCAATCCGCCATGCTGCACATTATCTAAAACTGCAAAAATCCGCCAAAAAATTGATGCTAGTCATCACCGACGGCGAGCCGGCTGATATCGATGTGCGTGATCCGCAGTATTTACGGCATGACACGAAAAAAGCCGTGGAAGAAGCGGCGCGATCAGGTGTTGTGACCTTTTGTATGAGCTTGGATCCACGGGCAGATCAATATGTCTCAAGGATTTTTGGTGAACGGAATTATATGGTGGTAGATCATGTTGAGCGGCTCCCCGAGAAATTGCCAGTGCTTTATGCGGGATTGACTCGGTAGCAAGCACGATATCGTACAGCACAAATAACCTACTCTTTAAAGGGCGCCTCTAAAAATTCATAGTTCGCCTAAATGCAAGGCGCGGGAAAAATTTTGCAGCGCAGCATATGGTTGATATGTAAGCAAGA
>RCMY010003559.1_pt1 | contig 13758 bp, 9 predicted proteins | sample 2041341 | NCBI WGS metagenome assembly RCMY01 (sample SAMN09708234, study PRJNA481090) | Marine sediment metagenome, whole genome shotgun sequencing project. | reverse complement strand
TTACCTAAAATTGCCAATATCGCGCGGCGGATCGGCTTACTTGATCTGCCTAACAATCGAAAAGTGCACATCCGGCCTCGGCCATTGGTTGGCGGCATTGGTATGGTGATTGCTGTTACCTTGGCCAGTCTTGTATTTATCCCTATAGACGGTTTGCGGGGGTATTTTCTTGGTTTGGCCATTCTTGTGCTTGTTGGTTTTCTTGATGATTTTAAGGAAATGGGCCATCAGCAGAAATTCATGGCCCAGATAATTGCTACCGGAGCAATGATCTATTTCAGCAAGGTTGCTCTTGTTACTTTTGGTGATCTGCTGGGTATAGGCGAACTGAATGTGCCAAGTAGCTACGGTGTCGTTTGGCTGGTCACGATTTTTTGTGTAGTAGGTGTGACGAATGCGGTAAACCTTATTGACGGGCTCGATGGTCTGGCCGGTGGCCTTGCCTTTAATGCCTTTATTTTTTTTGCTGTCCATGCATCTCTTGCCGGTAATCATACCTTGATGCTGTTGAACCTCGCCCTGGCCGGGGCAGTGCTTGGTTTTCTCCGATTCAACTGGTATCCATCCGTTCTGTTTATGGGAGATGCCGGAAGTCTCTGCCTTGGCTTTTCTCTTGCCTTTATGGCCTTGGCCCTGACCCAGGGAGAAGGTTCTTTGGTAAGCCCTGTAGCACCATTGCTCATCCTTGCTGTACCCATCACCGATACTATCATTGTAATGTTTAAACGGATTGTGCAGGGCAAGAGCCCTTTTAAGCCTGACAAGTATCATTTACATCATATTTTCCTGAGATACGGCATGAATAGGGCCAGGGCAGTACAGGTAATTCTCGCAATAAGTGTGCTGCTGGGCAGTCTCAGTCTATTGGACCCCATCTATGGCCTTTCCGATCCGTGGCTGTTTGCCTTGTTTGGCATATATTTCCTGGTTTATCTTGCAGCGTCTTTCTGTATTGTCAGATGTTTTCGATACAGCCTGAAGCTTAGAAAAAAACGGCAGCATCTGGTTGGTTCTGATCTGGTATTACGATTTGTCTTTGGAACTTGTGATCTTTTTAATATTTGTCGGAAAGCCAGAAGATATAATGTGAAGATGAAGGTAAGCTGTTCAACCGGTGATTCGAGGCCGGTCTTTCCCGGTCAACTTTTAAATATCTCGAAAACCGGGTGTATGGTCAGGATGAAGGAACTCGAGATTGAAGAGAAGCGCATGATATTATCTCTCAATTTGCCTGATGAAGAGGAAATGGTAGAATTTGCAATGGAGGCCGAGCATCTCTGGACATCAACACATGAGGGGGCCTGTTATCACGGCTTCAAGTTTAAGAAACTCGCACCTGAAAGAGAGGAAATGTTTTCCATCTCTCTTGCTCATCTCGCATGGCAGCAACAGCATGTTAATGTAAAGCATGCTACTGCGTAGTATTGATGGTGTCGTAAAAACTCTTCATCTTCTTCGTTGTTGCAAATTTCACTATCATTACGACGTACTTTAGTACGCCGAAATAATAGTAAAATTCACACGCCTCGAATATGAAGCTTTTTACTTAACCATCTTGAAATTGAACTTTTTACGAGTTTATCAGTATTTAATAGGAACACAAAGATTTGTATTGTTAGGAACAATTGAGTTTACAGAAATGAATTAAAGAAATATCCTATTTATAGCAAGTTGCTTGATAGAGAATGGTTTAAATAGAGGAGGATGGAATGAGAAAAATTTTACTCGCATCTGTTATAGTTGGATTTGGCTTGGCGGCATCTTTTGCATGCGCTGGCAATAAAAGTGATGTCAAGGACAACCGCAGCAGCAAGAATATCGATGTCGAGGTCGTGAATGCGCTAAAGGAAGGAATTCACCCTGATGTCATTGTTGAACACGGTCTTGCCATTAAAGATGTAGATCCGCAGAATCTTGTCAAGGCCCTCTATAGCGCCGGTGTCAATGAGCAGGATGTTTACAAAGCCGCCAAAAACGCCAAAATTCCAGAGAAGACAGTCACGGCCGGCTATAACAAGAGTGTTCAGGAACGTAACGACCGGTTTAGCGACAGTCGTAAGTCGAACAACCAGTTTAGCGACAATCGCAAGTCGAACGACCGGTATAGCGACAATCGTAAGTCAAACGACCGATTTAGCGACAATCGTAAGTCGAACGACCGGTTTAGCGACAATCGTAAGTCGAACAACCGGTTTGCCGATAGTCGTAAGTCGAACGATCGGTATAGCGACAGTCGTAAGTCGAACAATCGGTTTGCCGATGGCCACCGCAATTTTCCTGGAAATCATGGGGGAGGATATGGTTATGGGCCTCATGATCCGCCGCATGACCGGCCTAACTGCAGCCCATCAGGGTTTGCCAACCACTGGCAAAAAAAATCAAGATATGGCCACTGGCAAAAAAATTCAGGTTATGCCCACTGGCCAAAAGAAGCAGAATATGCTTACTCGAATAAAAGATAGAGCTCCCGAGAAGAGAAAACATGTGGGAGAAGAACCGTATCGCACTGTGTATAACAGTAATTCTGTTAGCTCTTTCTGTTGGTTCGAGTTGTGCCGCCGGTCAGCATGAAATTGCCGTAAATGACGTGCCGGGCGTTGCTGCAAACCCTCCTGTTGCCGGTATTCATGCACTGCAGGATATGCCGATTGCACAGGGGGGCTCGGGAAACGTCTCCGCGTCGCCCGAGGGGAGTGGCGTGGCGAAGGATGATCTTTTTGGCCTGGAAGGCGGCAACTTTCATCCGTATATCAACCTTGAAGGTGCATTTACCGATAACCTGTTCAACGTCGATACCAATACAACCAGTAACTTCCTGACGACGGTCTCTCCCGGTATCTGGTTTACCCTGCCTCGTAAGAAAGTCATCCCCGTTACCATCACGCCACATAATACCGCACCGGGTGGTCTGGTATTGCAAGTTGGAGATTATCGTGACCCGGACAAGTTTCAGCTCTTTGCCCTGGCGGGTAGCGATCTGTTGTTTTATTCTGAAGATTCCGATTTGAATACTGCTGATGTTGACCTTGAGGGGCTGGGACGCTACAACATGCCCGTCGGCCTTTCGCTGCAGATTCTGGATAGATATTCCCTTGGCCATGATGCGTTTGGTCGCGATAGCGCCACGCTTACAAATCAGCGTGAGTTCAGCAGCAATCTGGCGATGACAACCGCAGATTGGGATGTTACCGAAAAGGTTCGTTTTAAGGCTGATTATTCCAATTTTTTTCTGAAGTATTATGAGTCTATAAACAATACATTAGACAGGCAGGACAATTCGATCGATCTCTATGGCATTTATAATTACAGCGTCAAGACCTCGCTCTTTCTTGAATATCGCTATACGGATGTAGAATACGATACCGCCACTGAGACGAATAATACGCAAAACTATTATTATGGTGGTGTGCGCTGGAATACCACGGATAAAGTTGCCCTGTTGTTCAAGGCGGGCCTTCAGCAAAAAGATTTTGATAATTCGGCTCCGAGCTATAAAAATACAGATAACCTGGCGCTGGATATGCAGCTATTGTATCATTTTACCGTCAAGACGGACGCCATTCTGGAGATGTACCGATTGAATGAGGAATCAGACAGTATCTATGCTTCCGAAAAGCAAGTCCTGGGTTTACGGTTCGGATATACCCAGAGAGCCACCGACAAGATAACCGGCAAATTAGCTTTGAGTTACGAAAATGCCGATTATACTCCGCTGGCTGGTGAAGCGGGCAGAAGTGACGATATTTTTGCAATAAGGCCGTCTGTTGAATACGTTTTCAAGGAATGGCTGATGGGGGAACTGGCATATAGCTATGAAACTGATAGTTCCTCGGATGACCAATATGACTATGATGCCAATACTGTTATATTGAGTTTGAACTTTGCTCTCTAACTGCGTTTCTTTGCTAAGGAAGCGTTGCTCCTCTCCGAATCTGGATGTATATTCGGAGAGGTTTTTTTACTTAGCCATCGTGAAATTACGAGTTTGCTGGTTCCCCTGCGGCGCATGGGAACCAGGCGATAGTGGGTCTCAGGCTCTTCTGGTTCCCATGCGGCGCATAGGAACGAGGTGGTAGTGGGTCTCAGACTCTTCTGGTTCCCATGCGCTGCATGGGAACCAGTGGATTGTGAAAATTGGATTAATGTATCTTTTTTCTGGAGTTTTTCCGTTGTGAGAGCATTTTATGTCGGCAGTTTATTTTTGTTTTTTTGTCTCTGTCATGCAACTCTATGGGCCGAGGACTACCTTGTCGGGGGTGGCGACGTACTTGCCATCAGTGTCTATGATAATGAGGATCTCACCACGAAAGTCAGGGTGTCGTCGGCGGGCACGATTGTAATGCCGCTGCTTGGCCAGATCAAGGTGCAGGGGGAGACGGTAAATGGTATTACCGATAAGATAACCCGCTTGCTGGCCGACGGGTATCTCGTCAACCCGCAGGTCAACATCTTTGTCGAAGAATATCGCAGTAAGAAAGTGGTGGTCCTTGGTAATGTGCGTATCCCCGGACTTATTGAGCTGAGCGGGCCGACAAACTTTCTGGAGTTGGTCTCTAAAGCCGGTGGGCTCGAAAGGGATGCCGGTGATACGGCGACCATCCAGCACAAAAAAAACAATGCCGAGGGGGCCGATGTCATAGTTATTGACCTGCTGGCCCTTATTGAAAAAGGGGATTTGTCCCAGAATGTGCAAATTATAGATGGGGATACGGTATTTATCTCGAAGGCCGGAATGTGTTTTATAACCGGACAGGTGGAAAGAGCCGGCACGTATGCCTGTGGCACCGGAACGACGGTTCTACGGCTTGTGGCACTGGCAGGCGGGTTCAACGGCAAAGCTTCGAAAACAAGCATCAGTATAGTGCGGATTGTTAATAACGAAAAGACTGTGTTTAAGGATGTTGATTTGTACACAGCTCTGCAGGAAAATGATGTGGTTGTCGTTCCGGAAAGTTTCTTCTAATTCTCGTTCCCATGCAGCGCATGGGAACGAGGTTCGAGGTTGATGCAGCGCATGGGAACGAGGTTCGAGGTTGATGCAGTGCATGGGGACGAGCTTAGGTTCTTCTGGTTTGCTGGTTCCCATGCGCTGCATGGGAACGAGGTTGAGCAGTATAGTGCGGATTGTTAATCTTCTGGTGCCCATGCAGCGCATGGGCACCAGGTTCGAGGTTCGAGGTTGATGCGGCGCATGGGAATGAGATGGTATTACGTTTCCGGCTTTCTGGTGCCCATGCGCTGCATGGGCACCAGAAAGGTGGCAATTTACTAGCAAGCAAGAATATATAAATACAAGCAATGCAATCGACATATAAAGATCACGGCCCCGAGGAGTTTGAGGAACAGGAAATCCATTTGCGCGATTATCTGCGCATCTTAAGTAAACGGAGATATTTTATTTTCACCGTATTTGCCATTGTTTTTTTGGCAACAACTGTGAAGACGTTTACTACAACTCCGATATATACCGCCGCATCGATGGTGCTCATTGAAAGAAATTACGGCAGCAAGGGGCTTGACGATCAATATAGGTTTGACCCCGATTTTCTTGATACCCAGTCGGAAATCATCAAGAGCGCGAATGTGGCCAGGAAAGTGGTTGAGAATTTGCAACTGGCCAGCCGGTACCGGCATTATTTTATCAAGGTGGACGGGGATGCTACTGTTTTAAGTGTTGGCAAAAAGTTTCTGACAGCGCTCATCAAGCCGGTCATTAATCTTTTAAAGAACAGTCCGGATGAAAATAATAAACCCTCGGGCGAGATGGCAATTCCCGGAGGTGAACCAAAGAGTGCTGAGGATATCATCGCAGAAATAATTCGCGATGGTTTAGCTGTGACACCCCTTAAGAATACCAAGATTGTCAGCATTTCATACAGTGACAGGGACCCGGCGATGGCCAAACTGGTCGCCGATGCAATTGTTACCGCCTATATGGATGAGATGCTGGAGATAAAACTGAGTTCCTCCAGTTATTCCGTCAAATGGATGACCGATAAGGCCCAGGTAGAGCGTGAAAAGCTTGAGTTTTCTGAACGTGAACTGCAAAGTTTCATGCGGGAAAATGATCTGGTGACCGTAGAAGACAAACTCACTGTTCTCCCCCAGAAACTGAGCGAGTTCGGCAGCCAGATTTCCAAGGCCGAGGCCCAGAAAAAAGAGCTTCAGGATCAGCTGAGTCAAATTCAGTCTGCCGGGAAGGATCTTGATAAACTCGAGAGTATTCCAATCCTGGCCTCAAGTGAAGTATTAAAATCGATCAGGGAACGTATCTACACGGCCAATCAGGCCTTACAGGAACTCTCCAAAAAATATGGTCCTAAACATCCGATGATGATCAGGGTGAATGGCGAGTTGCGCATTCTCAATGATGAGAAACGGCATGAAATTGATCGTATCCTGTCCTCAATAACCAATTCCTATGACCTCGCCGCGTCGAAAGAGAAAAGCATGAAGGAGCTCCTTGTCGAAACCAAGGGGGAGATGCTGAACTCGAACGAAAAGTATATGCAATTTCAGATCATGAAACGGGAGGTCGACAGCAATCGGGTCATGTACGAAACCCTTCAGGCCGGCATCAAGCAGGAGGGGGTTACCGAACAGTCACAAAGCGTCAATATCTGGGTCATGAAAAAGGCTGGATTACCTGAGTTTCCGGCCAAGCCGAATAAAAAGAGGAACTTGTTGCTCGGCATGATACTTGGGCTTTTTGGCGGAGTAGGTCTCGCATTTTTCATCGAATATCTCGACAATACCGTAAAGGAAGCCCAGGATCTCGAAGACAAGTTTGGCTTGACGGTACTTGGCTCGATTGAGGAGATGCGCGACAAGAACATGACCATTGAATCCATTCTTACCAAGAAACCGCTCTCGCCGGTTGCTGAGAGTTATCGCCTTATTCGTTCCGGTCTGCTGCTTTCCTCTGCCGAGCGGCCACCGAAGACCATGCTGGTTACCAGCATGAACGCCCAGGAAGGCAAAACAGCAACGACGGCAAATATTGCCCGTATCCTGGCCCAGGGCGGCAGCCGTGTGCTGATCGTTGATTGTGATCTGCGTCGACCGCGGATGCATGACATTTTTGGGGTAAAGAGTGCGATTGGGTTAAGCTCGTTCCTTTCCGGTTCCACGGACCAGGATATTGTGCAGAAGGTTCTGGAGGAGAATATCTTTTTTATACCAGCCGGGCCAATTCCCCCAGCTCCTGCAGAATTACTTGGTTCTGCAAAAATGAAACGGTTGCTTAAAGAATTATCTGAAAAATACGATTTCATCCTGCTGGACTCCCCGCCGGTGCAGAGTGTAACCGACAGTCTGGTGCTTAGCCAGCATGTCGACGGGACAATTATTGTGGTGCGCTCGGGAAAAACCACCTACGAGGACATGGAAAGCGGTATGAAGAAGATGCATGACGTGCAGACACACTTTCTGGGCTTCGTCCTGAACGGCATGAAAAAACAGGATATGGGCAAATATTATTATGGGTACAGCAACTATTATGCAAAGGAAGAGGGCTGAGGAGAAAGGGTGCTCGTTCCCATGCGCCGCATGGGAACAAGTTAAAACTTTATGAAGGTTTCTTACACACTCTATCTCGTTGCCCTCATCTTCGCTCCTCTTGCCTTCGGGACGGTTGAGTTATGGTCGCTCACCACGATTGAAGTCTTGACTGCCGTTGCTGCTGTGCTCTTCTTTTTAGCTGTTTTTTTTCAGCGTAAGACTTTATTTTCTCTTCCCGGTAGTGTTCCGCTTCTTCTTCTGCTGCTCTTTATCCTGCTGCAGCTTATCCCCCTGCCTGTATCTTTTGTCCGGTTTCTCTCACCATCTGCCTACGACGCATATGCTCCCGTTCTTTCCATGAATGGGAGTGAATGGATTCCGCTTACCATCAATCAGAAGGCAACAATGCAGGAGTTCTTTCGCATCTCCTGCTATAGCCTTTTCTACATACTTACCATCCAGCTGTTGAGCATCAACGTTCATTTCAAAAAAACGGTGTTTGTCGTCACCGGCCTGGCAGCTGGCATAGCCTTGCTGGCAATCATTCAGCAGGTTGGTTCGCCGGACAAGATATACTGGTTTCGAAGTGTGCCGGAAAATGCCTCACCTTTCGGCCCTTGGATTAACCCGAATCAGTTTGCCGGCTTTATGGAGATGATGAGCCCCCTTGCGCTTGGCCTTTTTCTCTTTTACCGGCCGAGGGTGCGTTCGGATGAGACGCTGAGGGCGAAAGTTGTTACCTTTTTTACCATGCCGGGCAGCAACCTCTACCTGTTTCTAGGATTTGCGGTTTCTCTCATGGCCTTGTCGGTGTTTGTCAGTCTTTGCCGGGGTGGCATCCTGACCATTACCCTGTCTGTTTTTGTGTTCATGTTGCTGTATAATATGAAAAAAACCAAGCGTGGTCGAGTGGCGGTTCTGGCCATTGTCGGTTGCGTGGTTATGGCGGTTTCCTGGTTTGGCTGGGCTGCAGTTATTGCCGAATTTAACCACGGTATTACTCGCTCGGGTGATATCGTTGATGGACGTTTTGATATCTGGAAAGATTCGTTGCGAATCTTTCGATCATTTTTCCTTTTCGGCAGCGGTTTTGGGACGTATGTGGATATCTTTCCTTCATTCAGGAGTTTTCCGGGATACGACATAGTCGATCATGCGCACAACGATTATCTGGAGCTGCTGACGGATGGCGGCATCGTCGGTTTTGGTCTTGCCGCCTGGTTTGTCCTTGCGGTTCTGAGACACGGATGGCGGATGATTCGTGTCAGGAATGATCAATATGCCGTTCTGCTGGGGATCGGTGTTTTAACCGGAATTATTGCCATGCTGATGCATAGTGTTACCGATTTCAATATGCATAATGGTGCAGATGGCCTGTATTTCTTCTTTTTCTGTGGTCTGCTGGTAGCAGTTGTCAATATCCGCTTTATGTATTGCGATACCACAACCCTGTTAAAAGAACAGAGTCGTCGGCGAAACATCAGCTATGTGGCAGGCGCTCTGTCCCTGGCAGTTGTGACGGTAGTCATGCAGTTTGGAGCCCTGCGCGCCGAGACAGTCTATGGCCGGGTTGAGGATATCTATGTTAGCCGATACCTCAGAGCTGGCCTTCTGCAAGAGCTTATACAAGGGGTGACTGCGGCAAAAAGGTTTGACCCTTTTGAATATCTCTATGATTTTAAATTGGGTACCATTGATTGGTTTTTGGATAACCGTGAGAAGGCGTTCAACCATTTTTTACTGGCCGCTCGCCGTAATCCGATGAATGGAGCAACCCTGCAAAGCATGGGAATGCTGGTCGATGATGAACAAACGGCTCAACTACTGCTTGAAAAGGGATACCAACGGGGTCTGGATGACGATGAACTCGCCGCGACCTATGCGGAATATCTCTTACAAGAGGGACAGCGTGAGAAGGCTGTTGAGGTATTTGCCAAAAGGTTACAGAAGAATCCTTCACTTCTGAACAAGTGGGCGCCCCTGCTTGAGGATTTGTCGCTTAGTCGTAATGAAATTGCCATAGCCTTGTCGCACTCGGTGGATGGCTTGATAAATTATGGCGCATTTTTGGAGAAGAGGAATGATTTCCTTGAGGCTGAGTATTATTTCAGCACTGCACTCACGAATATTACAGACGAGGAACAGGTCAAACCGTATTGGTTTCAACGTCTTATTCAGTTTTACGGAGAAAACGATCAACCTGAACAAGCGCTGCTTATTCTTCGTCAGGCGGTTGAGGCGTTACCCGATTCTGCATCCTTCCATATTCAGTTAGGAGACTATTACAAAAAGGAAGGTATTACCTTTCGAGCCAAAGAGGAATACCAGCGTGCGATGATGCTTGATCCCGGCAGTCGAACTGCCCAAAAAAGGTTGCGGCAGATGGGGATGGATGATTCTTATTAGTGAAATAGAAAAAACATCCTTGTGCAGTTCCAAGGATGTTTTTTCGTGATTGAACTTATACCCCTCAAGGGGGTACTGAACGGAGTCCCCCTCAAGGGGGGATTGTAAAGAACACCCCTCAAGGAAAATGTTCCGGCATTTCGTTTCCTCTCCCATATTCCGCTCGTAATCGACGGCAAAACAATTCATGGTAATGTCGCCTGGGGCGGCAACTGGTTCTTTCTGGTACAGGATCATGATCTTGTTATTTCGACCGCTCACCTGGAACAGCTTACGGCGTTTTGCCGGGACATCCGCCGCCAGCTGACAGCCCGGGGGATACGGGGTAGTAGTGGTGAAGAAACAGAGGAGAACTGCTGATCGACTCGCGTGATCCTTTCGCCAGTGGTATTCCCCAAATGATTGAACAGCAAAAGAGTTGCTAGCAGAAATTGTGTGTGGCAAGAAACCGGTTATTGAGAATGGCTCTTTTGCTCCGTCCAGGTTTTAATGTTACCGTACATACTGTTAGCGGAGTTATGTTTATCGATATGTCTATGGGGAAGTCAATGACGGAGCGTTCTTTTTTAAACTTAAACCATTTTTCCACCATGGGGCTGGCCGTCATATAAACGTCCATTATGGGTGGCAAGAAAGGTAGCCAGAGGAATTTCTTCCTGCTTGATAAACCCTCTTTCTGGCAGTGCGCCATTCGTGACCATTTCTACCACTGCACAGATCGAAGCGGCGGTTGTCCAGGCAATAGTTCGGCGCATTTTTCCGGCAATCTCAATGGGAGAATAGGCTCTGACAAATTCTTCACGATTGAGACTTTCATTCTGCCAGCCTTCCGCGGAGGCGTGAATATACACCACGTCTTCGCTGACTGGCGGCTTGGCGTGGACCAGGATCTTGCCGGCGTTTACCCTGTCTTCGCGCATCAAGAGTTCATGCAGAAAAAAGTTCATCAAGGCGGCGTGTCCCTGGTAGCGGATGGATTTGTAGTCGAGATTTTCCACCAGACCATGATAGGTTTCGCACATGGTACCAAGTCCGCCTGAGGTGGTGAAGGCTTCGAGCTGCACGCCGTTGATGACAATTTTTTCCAGCCATTCAAGGGGCGAGACCCATTTTCGGACACCATCTTCAATGACTTCACAGTCGTTGAGATATTCATTGACCACACCTTCCGGAGACCAGTTGAAGGCATAGCCGAGCAGGCCGGTCGGATGCTTCGGCAAGGCACCGACCCGCAGTTTGATGGATCTGATTTTGTCAAATTTCTGGGCCAGAGAGGCTCCGACAATAGCAATAAAGCCGGGGGCGAGTCCGCATTGTGGAGCCATGACTATCGGTGCGGTTTTGCTCATTTCGATGATTGCCCTGGTGGTGCTGACATCCTCGGTGAGATCAAAGTAGTGTACCCCGCATTGCGCGGCGACCCTGGCGACCGCGACGTTGAAATGATAGGGCAGACAGGAAATAATTGCCTCATGGTTTGTGAGTGCTGTCGTCAGATCGGTATGGCTGGTGACATCGAGGGCCTGGACGGGGAAAGGGAATGTTTCAGCGGGATGTAAATCTGCTCCTGTTACCTTGAATCCTGTTTCATGCAACAGAAGAGCCACCAGATAACCGACCTTGCCAAGCCCCAGAACCAGCACAGAGTTGATACGCTTATCCATTGATGCTCTCCAGTTTGAAAAGTTACTCCCAAAAAAAACCAACTCCGACAAAAAGATGTGCGGGGTTCTTTAGAGTCCCCGCACGACGCGATCAAAAAAGTCGGTGGACAATCCGGCCATTAAAAATGGTCAAGTCTACTTTTGTCTCAGCAATTGTAGAAGGTGACCCGGTAAGAATGTTTTGGCTGAGCACTGCCAGATCGGCCTTCTTGCCTGGCCCAAGAGTGCCCATGTCGGTGGCATTATGTACTGCCGCCGGAACAGAGGTGTAGGCGTTGAGTGCCTCGGCAACGCTGATCCGGGAGTCGGGATACCAGCCACCTTCTGGTGTTTGATCGTAGCGCTGCCTGGTTACCGCGGCATGAATCGCCGGCAGCGGGTCGGGACTGCATACCGGACAGTCGGAGCTGAACATGACCGGCGCTCCTGTGTCTATCAGCTGCCGGAAGGCGTAAGCCCATTGGCCTTTTTCAGCCACGATACTGTCGATGAGATTAATATCCAGAATCATATTTACCGGAGTGACGTTGAGTGCCAGGTTGAGCTTGCCGAGCCGTTTCATGTCTTCCGGTCGAATCATCTGCACATGTTCGATGCGATGGCGAAATGCTGGTGATGGTTGTGATGACGATGATACATTGCGTTGTGACTCAAGCTTTTCAAAAATGTTGATTATCTCCCGGTTGGCGCGATCGCCAATGGCATGTACCATTACAGAAAGTCCCGCTTGATCGGCTTTTTTGATGTCTTTGGCCAGAAGTTGCATATCCATCAGTGGCATGCCGCAGTCAGCATCAAGATAGGGATCGATCATCCAGGCTGTACGCGCTCCCATGCCGCCGTCTGAAAAAAACTTTATATGGCCAATCCGCAGTGTGTCGCTGCCAAAACCAGAACGAAGGCCAAGGCCTATGATATCGTCAAGTTGATGGCCGGGCAGACTCATCCAGCAGCGAAGGTCGAGCTGTTCATCCTGTTCGAGTCTCTGGAAACACTGAAAAGAGCTGGCACCATCGTTATCGGCCATCAGGCGTATATCATGAATAGCGGTTATGCCAAAGCGGTGCAGGGCGCCGAGACCATCTTTAAAGGCCTCGGCCACCTGTTCGGCTGCCGGTGCCGCAATAACCCGGCGCACCAGATTGATGGCCAGCTCACGCAGGATGCCGGTGGGCTCTCCTGTTTCATCCCGTTCGATCCTTCCTTCGGGCGGGTCCGGTGTGGAGCTGTCTATCCCGGCTAAACGTAAAGCCGCTGAATTCGCAACGGCCAGGTGGAGATCGCAGCGCCACAGCAATACCGGATGGTCCGGGGCCACCTGGTCGAGGCTGAGTCGGCTGGGCTGGCGTGGAACACTCCATTCGGTCTCGTTCCAGCCCTGACCCATGATCCACTGGCCGGGTGCAAGGGTATGGGCACTCTTTTCTATGCGGGCAAGCAGTTCTTCGAGGCTGCTCAGATGGTCCAGCGGGAGATCCCGTCGTTTCAAGGCCCATTCGTAAAAATGAATATGGCTGTCGAAAAATCCGGGGACGACCAGGCGACCGTCCAGGTCTATTTTTTCGGTAGCCGGTCCTGCCAGGTGCAGCATATCGCCACTGCTGCCAAGAGCGATAATGCGTCCTTGGCAAATGGCCAGGGCATCGGCCTTTGGGAGCAGAGGCGTGTCGATAGAGCCACTGGCTAGACTGGCGTTATAGAGAACGATTTCAGGTGTTGGATATTCTTGCATAGGTCACAGTAAAAAACCTTGTGGGAAGGGGTCATTTTGATCAAGGACAAATTGATGAGAGCCGGTGATTGTCGCACTTCCTCGTATCTGGCCGATGATACCGCTAAATTCGCCAATGGTCAATTCGCGGACGATTCTGCCTTCGAAAACCGTGCCTAGGGGGCTTGTATTCCGGTATGTCTGGCCGGGGCTGAGCCTGCCCTGGTGATGAAGCAGTGTCATCTTCGCTGTGGTACCTGTGCCACAAGGGGATCTGTCCATATGGGACTCGCCGTATGTCACCACGCTTGAGCCTCCTCCGGCTGAGTTTTCAGCGTAGAATTCGGTAACATCAATGGTGTTAACTTCGGGGCGCTGAGGATGATAGACCTGCAGTTCCCGGTTGGCCGACTCAATTATGGCCATGCCCAGGGCAATAAGTTTCTGGTTGTTTTCGCGAGTGAGATCGATGCCGAT
>RCMY010003557.1_pt1 | contig 13759 bp, 10 predicted proteins | sample 2041341 | NCBI WGS metagenome assembly RCMY01 (sample SAMN09708234, study PRJNA481090) | Marine sediment metagenome, whole genome shotgun sequencing project. | reverse complement strand
GAACAGATAAAAATGAGTCCAGAAGTAAAAACGGTTTTTCAAGAAGTAGAGAAGTCGCTTGATTCATCTGCAGCGTCTCGATCGATTCGCGAATTTTTAAAGGATACGGAAAAAATAAAAACCTTGAGTAAGGGAACAAAAGGTATAATTAGTTCTCGTATATATGAAAATATAAGCAGTGATAGACTAGCAGAAATTAAGAATGAACTTGGATTGTTAAAAAAAGAATTTGAAAAAATAGGTGCCAAAGCCAAATTAGTAAGAAGTAATTATGAGAAAGCCATTGAAATATTCAATAATAGATTTCAACCACCGTTTACTAGTGAGATTGATAATAGAGAAGATTCATTAATCGGTTTGGATTTACCTGTTGTTAAATTCATTCATAAGGATAATAAGAAAAAGAAATTAGGAGAAACAGAAATATCTGAAATACTATCTTCAGGAGAGTTGTCGGCGCTAAAAATTATTCATTTAATTGTTGAATGTGAATCTTTGATAAACGACAAGCCATTGATAATTATTGACGATATTGTAGAAACTTTCGATTATGCAAATCGAGTTGCAACCGTAGAGTATCTTCAAGATTTATCAAAAATTGGGGCCAGGGTAATACTTTTAACTCACAATTTTGACTTTTTCAGATTTTCTCAATCTAGGATTAGAATTATTGATGAGAAAAAAAATACAAAACAGTATAAAAAAATTTATGCCTATAAAGGGTTAAATAATAAAGTAGTACTTAACGAAAATGTTTTGAAGGATTTTGATCTAAAAAGAATGCGCGAAATTAATAACGCCAAAGAATTTTTAGCTATTATCCCAATGGCACGAGAAATTGCTGACATCAGAAACGAAGATAGTTTGGATGATATTAAGCATCATAGTGATGATTTTCTAATTCTAACGTATGCGTTACATTACGATAAAGCAGGGATTTCCGTTACTGTCAAAGACATAATAGATGTGATTGAGAGACATATTCCAATAAAGTGTGAATTTAGTGATGCAGATCTAAGTAAAAAATACTACGATTATATATTAGAAAATGATTTTAATATAAGTGAAGATGTTGATTTAGAAGGAAAATTATCTTGTTCAGTAAAAATTAGGATTCTAATGGATATGTATATGATGAAGTATTCCAAAGGAAATCCAGAATCTGTAGACTTTACAGTTCCTGGTAGTGGAAAGTCTAATCAAACACGTGTCCTCTATGAGACAAACAAGGAGCTTTTTAATGAAGAAGGCTTAAAAATAATCGAGAAAGCGTTATTGATAACTCCGGAATATATTCATTTCAATGCTTTTATGTATGAACCATTGATTGATATAACAAAAAAAGAATTAACTGAACTATATATTAAAATAAATCAACTCGAATATTTATATAAATGAAGTCGAGGAATAAAAAATATAGCTCGAATAGTCTAAGTCATCTAAGATAGAAAAGTAAGAAAACTTGAACTAAATAATATGAGCGTATTAACCAAATTTTTCGTTTAGTTATACTTCTTGTTTTTAATTGTTAAAATTATTTATGTAGTTGTATTAATGAAATTATCCAATTGAATAATTTGAAACACTTTAGTCTTGAAGTTCATGTTCAGCCCGGTTACGTAATTGCAACTATTCTTTTTGATGAAACTATCAACACGTCGAGTCTAGTATCCCTGAGCATATCATCAAACTTTCTTGTAAAATTTGATGATATACGAAGGTTGATATCTAACCAAGCATTACGAATTAAATTGTTTGATGAAGAGTCATTACAGACAATATACAATTCTTATAACCTCAGATATCAAATTTTGAACATAGAGAGATTAGATTTAGTTGACAAAAAAATGTATGAGTATATCGATTATCGCCTGAATCAAGAAAACTTTGAAATTGAAAAAAAGCTGAGTTAGAAGATCTTTACATTGAGTATGGAGCAGGTCCAATTAGTAATTATCAGAAGATGGTTGAAAATTTTCAATCAGTTAAAAATGTAGTGCTAGTGAGTGATAAGGATTCTACGAGTTATTTTACATATCGTAATTTGATTACTGGATTGCCACGATTGTTAGATGGAGAAGGTGAATGTTTTTAGAGACTATTTACTTTTGAAAATAACCCTTTAGAATTAATGGTGAAAGGGGACGTATTGTAATATACACGTAAAGACTATGAAAAATATCGGAGTAATTATTGGGAGCTTAAGAAAAGCATCCTTTAACAGACAAGTAGCACAACATCTAGTAGCTGAGTTTGGAGACAAAGCAAATTTTGAGATTGTTGAAATATCTCAACTTCCACTTTATAACCAAGATCTTGATGATGAGGGATTGGATGTTTATACAGATTTTAGAAAAAAAATTAGAAGTTTAGATGCAGTAGTGTTTGTGACACCAGAATATAATCGTTCCGTTCCAGCAGCATTGAAGAATGCTTTGGATATTGCTTCACGTCCGAAAGTGGAAAACGCATGGGATAACATTCCTTGTGGGATAATTTCCTGTTCACCAGGTAGATTAGGAGCATTTGGAGCAAATCACCATTTAAGACAATCACTATCCTTTCTAAATATGCCAACATTACTACAACCTGAGATGTATTTTTCTGAAGTAAAGGCCTTACTAGAGAATAAAGAAAAGCTTAATCGTTACTTAGGTGGATTTGTAGATGCTTTATTAAAATTTATTGATGCGTAGTAACGTTGAAATACTATTTTGAATAGAATTTATGAGTTTATTGTGTGTGGGATAATCCTTCATGATGATGGGATTAAGACCATTTTATTTTAACAAGAGATAATGACCTGATAACATCGGGTCATTTTCATTTTTAAAAGTTTATAAACTTAATAAAAATATCTTGATTTTCCAATGAGTAAATGTATAATAAAGTGGGATTAAGTTATGCTAATCTTTAAGTTTAGTAATACTAAACAATATAAATGTAAGGAGACATGTTTATGAAAAAAATTGTAGTTGTTATTATGACTCTACTAGTGTTGGTAGGATGTAGTTCTGCTAATAATACTGATGGATCACAAAAGACACTTAAAGTGTTTAACTGGGGATCATATATTGAACCTTCTTTGGTTAAAGAATTTGAAGATAAATTCAATGCTAAAGTAGTTTATGAAATGTTTGACTCAAACGAGTCTATGTATATTAAAGTAGAAAGTGACCCTACTTATGATATTCTCTTTCCAACTGATTATATGATTGAACGTCTTCGTCTTGAAGATAAACTTGAAAAACTTGATTATTCTAAAATACCTAACTACAAAGATACACTCGATACAGTTAAGGGACGTGCAATGGATCCTAACGAAGAGTATACTGCTCCATATTTCTGGGGAAGTGTCGGTATTGTTTACGATAAAACAAAGGTCACATTAGAAGAACTAGAGAGCCAAGGGTGGTTAATCTTTAAGAATCCAAAGTATGCACATCAAATTTTCTTCTTGGATTCAGAACGTGATGCATTTATGGTAGCAACAAAATCACTTGGTTATTCAATGAATACAACAAATGAATCTGAACTTAAAGAGGCTTATGACTGGTTAGTTGATATGGATAAAATAACTCACCCAATCTATAACCGTGATGAAATTATCGATAACATGGTTGCTGGAGTAAAACCACTCGCCACAATGTATTCAGGAGATGCTACGTATGTATTAGCAGAAAATCCTAATCTAGCATTCTATCTTCCTAAAGAAGGTACCAATCAATGGATGGATGCAATGGTTATTCCTAAAGGTGCTAAAAACATCGATCTTGCTCATGAATGGATTAACTTTGTTCTCGATAAAGATAACCAAAAACGAATCACAGAAGAAATTGGTTACACAAGTTCACGTCAAGATGTTATTGATGAAGTGACTGCAGTTGGTGGTAAGTTTGAAGGGATTGAATCGTATTCAACTCGTACAAATTATGAAAAAGATGAGAACTATCGATTTGATGAAAAAACACGTGTTATTTTAGCCGACTTATGGCAACGTGCAAAGAATCATGATTAAGGATTTTACATTTAGATCAATTCTTTCGGATGAGTTAATTAGAACATATGTAGATAAGGTTGATGTTTCGTATGCTTACAATCTTGCAGTTGAGCTTACAAAATTTCGAAGTAATGAAGCCCTTGGATTTCGAACAGTAGGTTCAGATGCTGAACATGAAACCTGTGACTATTTAGAAAATGAAATGAAAAGTTTAGGATTAGAGAATATTGAAACGTATGATTATCCTATTCCTTCATGGACCTTCAAACATGCGAAAATGAGAGTTTCAGGATTAGAATCTCACATTGAGTTAAGTGCTTATCCATGTCACTACGAATCGGGAGGATACGAACCTGCTGTTCTCATTGATCTTGGGAAAAGTGATAAACAAGCATTTCTCAATCATGATGTTACTGGGAAATGGGTACTGTTAGATGTTAACCAAAGAGATGATTGGTGGATAAACTTCCCAGCAACGGAAGCTTATTTTAGAGGCGCTAAGGGAATACTGTTGGTTCAAGATGGAGGCTATGCTGAAATCAGTGATGAGGCATTAAATGTTCAAAACACCTCAATACCATACGGTGCTGTTGCCTTATCAATCTCAAGAAAAGATGCTCAGTTAATTCGCTCAATGATGCGTGAAAAATCCTCGAATGAATTAAAGGTGGAACTCGATGTATGCTCTCTTTTCGAAGCATCGTATGCACGTAATTTATTTGGCTCTATAATTGGCGAGAGTGATGAAGTGATACTAATGACGGCTCACTATGATGCATACTTTGAAGGTTTCCAAGATAACAGTGTTGCAGTTGGGCTTATGATGGGTATTGCAAAAGCAATAAAAAAACTTGGAATACTTCCCAAGAAAACACTCAAGTTTGGTGCTTTAAGTGCTGAAGAGTGGGCAAAGACAGACAGTCGCTATGATTGGCTGGTAGGATCACACACTCAAATGAGTGAACTTACGCCAGAGTGGAACGATACAGTCTTTGCGAATATTAATTTTGAGCTTCCAGCAATGTTGGAAGATGGGTGTGATTGGATTCGTTCTTCTTACGAGCTAAGAAAGTTCTTAGAAGACTTTGTCCAATGTGTACCTAATGATAGGAAAGTTTATCCAGAAGGAATTAAAGTATTGACCCCAATCGAAACATGGTCTGATGACTTTGCCTTTGAGATAGCTGGAATACCATCGGTTGTTTCTGCACTTAAACCTGAGTTTTCCAAGTCCCACTATCACTCGCAACTCGATGATATCAGTACGTACCATGAAGGTGCATTTCACTTTCATCACGTACTTTACGGACTTCTGATGCTTGGATATGATTCGTTATCGATACAGCCTCTTGACTATTCTGAGAGAATTATCGAAATGGATAAGAAACTTGATAGAAATCTTGCAAATAACTTCATTGATATGAAGCGTTATGATTGTTTAATTGATAACATACAAGAGAATTCTAAGGTTAATTGGGATAAGATGTTAAGCTACCAAGCCACTGAAGCAAGCAATGAGTTTATAACACTTCAAAAGAAACTCTTTAAGCTCATGGTAGATACATTAATATCCTTATCGTGGGATGATGAGATTCTTTTCCCGTTTGAAGGAAATCAGAATAACATTAGAGCACTTAAAGAAATGCTACAGAATCCCTTAGCGGATAATTATGAGTTAATATCAAGAATTGACAACAATCATACAGCTCTTCACTGGAGTAAAGACACCTTTGATTTCCATACGAATGATGTCATGGGACAAGGGATTAACCGACGTTGGGGAGAAGGTCGCATCCGTTCTCATTGTAGCCTGTTGAGCTATATAGATGAGCGTTCTGAGATTACTTTAAATAAAGCACTAATCAAAGAATATTGTCATTATGAAAAGGAACTCGTCGGTTTATTAAAAACTTTACGAGCAATAAATAATCTTTTAGTAGAAATTAATTCGCAGTAACAATACTCGTGAATAATGGAGTGATAATCACTATTACTCCTTTTTTCTTTGTTTATTTTGGTTTTCTCTGTGAGTAATGTATGAAAAATACAATATTTCCAAATACTTATAGTTTTGATTGCGTTATGATTAAAATAGAATAGAAAAGAGGAGGCAATATATGAGTAAAGTAGTATTAGTAGGAGCAAACCATGCAGGTATTGCAGCAGCAAACACAATTCTGGATCACTATCCTGACAACGAATTGATGATCTTGGATCGAAATACCAATCTTAGTTATTTAGGATGTGGAACTGCATTATGGGTTGGTCACCAAATTGATTCTTCAGACCAGTTATTCTATACAAATAAAGAAGACTTTGTAGCGAAGGGTGCAGACATTCACATGCAAACTAACGTTACAAGCGTAGATTATGAAAGTAAAACAGTATTCTATGAGGAAAATGGCGTAGCAAAAGAAACAAGCTATGACAAACTTATTCTTGCAACGGGATCTACACCGATTGCACCTCGCTTACCAGGTATGGATTTGGAAGGTGTGCACTTTGTAAAACTATTCCAAGACTCACAAAAAGTAGATGCTTTATTAGCACAAGAACATGTTAAAAATGTCGTAGTAGTTGGAGCAGGATACATTGGTGTTGAAATGGCTGAAGCAGCGCGTCGTCGTGGAAAAAACGTACGTATTGTTGAATCGGCAGATACATGCTTAAGTGGTTATTATGACCCATGGTTCTCTCATGATATGGACAAGGTTATGAGTGATCAAGGAATTGAATTAAACTATGGTGAAATGGTAACGTCCCTTGACGGTGATGGAAAAGTTTCCCAAGTTGTAACTAATAAAGGAACTTATGATGCTGAGTTAGTTATTCTAGCTATCGGATTTAAACCAAACAATGACTTAGGTAAAGACCATTTAACACTATTTGATAATGGTGCATATCTTGTTGATTTACACCAAAAAACAAGTGATGATAGTGTCTATGCTGTAGGAGACTGTGCAACGATTTACTCTAATGCACTTCACCAAACAACATATATTGCATTAGCAACCAATGCTGTACGTTCAGGAATTGTAGCAGGTCACAATATTGGTGGAACACCTATCAAGTCATTAGGAGTTCAGGGATCAAATGGTATTTCAATTTATGGATACAACATGGTTTCTACTGGACTTAACTTAGCGGCAGCTGAGAAAGCTGGCTTAGATGTCGCTTATACAGAATTTGAAGATCTACAAAAACCAGGTTTTATGGATGAAAACAATAATGTTAAAATTAGAATCATCTATGAAAAAGAATCACGAAGAGTTGTCGGTGCACAGATTGCATCATATACTGACATATCAATGGGAATTCATATGTTCTCCCTAGCAATCATGAAGGATGTAACCTTAGAAGAAATTCAACTCTTAGATATCTTCTTCTTACCACACTTTAATCAACCTTATAACTACATCACAATGGCTGCATTATCAGCTACAGAATAAGTTAGAGAATTGAGAGATATAATCTTAGGGTTATCTCTCTTTTTTTATTCACGTCGAAATAAGATATAATAGAAACAGAAGAATGCGACGAGGTTATTATGTTAAAACACATTAAGAAAAATACTCATGATTTCGATTATCCTGACAAAGTGCTTGATTTTAACATGCTGGATTTAGATTCTCCTGTCATCTTCTTTACTGGTGAAAACGGATCCGGAAAATCAACACTCTTAAAAGTACTAGCAGACTTATCAGGAAGTATCGATCTGGGTAAATCACGAGATTCTATGATGTATGATTTTTCGAGTGACAGCTTCTCGCTTGCTTGGTCGCGGGTATTAAGAAAAGGGTACTACTTCCAAAGTGAAGATTTCTATCTTTACCTCAAAGACTCATTTAAAGAAAGAGAAGATAATAAAGCGATGTTGAAGGAAGCTGAAGAACGTCATGGTGATCGTCGATCATTAGGATACTACTTAGAAACTGGACTGCATCGCGGTAATACGGAAGCGATGGATGGAATTGTACAAGAATATCTCTATGCATCACATGGAGAAGGATACATTCGTTTCTTCCAATCCAAGTTGAGAGAATCAACACTCTATCTTCTGGATGAACCAGAAACACCTCTCTCATTTCAAAATCAACTAACACTCATTAAACTAATTGATGAAACCGTAAAAAAAGGAAGTCAGTTTATAATTTGTACTCACTCCCCAATTTTATTATCGTATCCAGGTGCAAAAATAATACATTTTGATGAAGGTATCCAAGAAATACAGTATAAGGACCATCCATTAGTCCATGATTATAAAAGATTTCTTGAGAATCCTGAACGCTATTACCATTATCTCTTATCGGATGAGGAATGATTTATTTTCCATAAATAGATACTTGCGATAGTTTTATAAGGCGCAAATGTTTCCAAATAAGAATCAAACATCTCTCTGTCAATTTCTAGAACTGAGAGGTGTTTTTTTAATCCGTTTCGTAGTCCAATATCTTCATAAGAACTGATATCTAGTCGATTAAAGCTATGAATCAAAAGTATCTTAGCACTCCATAATCCAAAACCTTTTATCTGCGTAAGATAGTGGATAGCTTCGTCATCCTTCATGTCATAGACTAACTTAAAGTCAATGGACTGATTCTTGATAGATTGAGCTAAGTCAAAGATATATTGAGCCTTAGTGCGAGGTAGACCAACTTTCTTAATGTCCTCAACTGGTGAGTTTTGTACTGATTCAAGGCTTGGAAAAGCATCTTGAAATCTCTTGTAGATTGATCGTGCTGCTGCGGCACTAATGAGTTGTCCAATAATAGTGTGCACAGAGCCCCAAAAAGGATCGGGATAACTGGCTCTTTCCACAAATCCATATTTTGCAATCCAGAAGCGAATTGTTTCTTGATTAGGGATTGCAGCTAAGTCTTTTAATGTGTAGTCTACATTATCTTTAGAGGTATTTAAGGGGTCGTTCTCATAGTGTACTGGTGATTTAGGCAAATATTTCTTTCCATACTCTACAATAAGAGCATGGTATTCCTGAAATAAGGAAACATCGTGTGGAAGTGTATCCATCATCAATTTCTGAATTGATGAATAAGATCTTAGTTTAGGATATGACAGCTTATCTAAGAGTCTTCTTAGGTAAGCATCAACTACAAAAACGGGACGATTAAACGCGTAAAGTATGATACAATCACAAGTTTCTTCTCCAATTCCGTGAATGCCTAGCAAGCTCTTTCTAAGCGTGGGAGTATCGATGGTGTTTAGATTGTCAGGATTGAAGTCATATTCTTGATACCAATTCATAAGTTCCAATATAGATTGGGTCTTTCGTTTATAAGAACCACTGGCTTGAATAAGTTCTGCAAGGGTATCAAAGGACATGTCACAAAGAGCTTGCCCATCAAAGTGTTCAAACTGAGATAAAACATTTTCTACATTTTTCCACGAGGTGATCTGAACTAATATAGCGCCTAGCATCATTTCTATATCACTTTGAGCAGGCCACCAGTTCTGTGGACCAAAATGGTTGTAGAGTTTGTAAAAAGTACGATCGATTTGTGTCATACCAATATAATAACACAGTAATGAGGAACAGTTATTGTATGAATGGTTTGTGACTGCATGGTTGTTCGTGAAATAACGTGAAAACTTATACAAAAATGAACTAAAAACCGTGATAAATAACTTTGACTATCGTGATGTACTTTGTTAAACTTATATACATAAAGGGAGTAGAATGCTGATTCAACCCAGCTCACGTTTTCGTCATTACGATCTCTAAAGATCCGGAACGTGTTTGATTCGAGACTTTATCCGTGTTTGGATAAAGTTTTTGTTTATCTAGCACACAAACGATGCGTGAGAAGAGGTGAATGCAGCAATAAAAATATGATTTTATTGGTATAAATTACAAAACTAATATAAAGGAAGGTTATATATTGATGAAACAATATTTTAGTAAGAGTGTTGAGGAAAGCACTCAAGATTTAGATGTAAACATTACTCAGGGTCTATCCACTAAGGACGTTGAGGCTCGTAAAGCGAAATTCGGTGAGAATGCTTTACAGGGTGGAAAAGAAAAAAGTATGCTTGAAATGGCATTGGAACAACTTAAAGATTTTCTGGTTATTATCTTAGTTGTTGCAGCTGTTATTTCGATTGCATTGGGTGAAGCTCTTGAAGGGGTTGTTATTCTAGCGATTGTTGTCTTGAATACAATTCTTGGAGTGTATCAAGAAAATAAAGCAAGTAATGCATTGAAGGCATTGAAAGAAATGGCAAGTCCTCATGCAAAAGTACTTCGTAATGGAAAAATCGAAGAAATTGCATCTAAGGATGTTGTTCCTGGCGATGTAGTAATTCTTGATGCAGGAGATTATATTCCAGCTGACTTACGACTTATCGAGTCTGTAAACTTAAAAATAGATGAAGCTGCATTAACTGGTGAATCTGTTCCAGTTGAAAAAGATGCAAGTGTTATTTTAGATGATGAAGCAAGTCTAGGTGATCGTATTAACTCTGCATACATGGGAACAGTTATTACTTACGGTCGTGGTCGTGGATTAATCACTAATATTGGTATGGAAACACAAATGGGTAACATCGCAAACATGTTAAACACAAGTACTGATGAAGCGACTCCATTACAACGTAAACTTGACTCCTTAGGTAAAACATTAGGAATTATCTGTATTGCAATCTGTATTATCATCTTTGGTATTGGCTGGATGCGTGGCGACAATATGTTTGATTCATTTATGAATGCTGTTGCATTAGCTGTTGCTGCTATTCCTGAAGGACTTACAGTTGTTGTTACTGTTGTTCTTGCAATGGGTATGCAAAAGATGGTTAAAGTTAATGCTATTATCAAGCGTTTAAGTGCTGTTGAAACTTTAGGTAGTACAACAGTAATTTGCTCAGACAAAACGGGTACTCTTACACAAAATAAGATGACCATTCAAAAAATGTACAATGGTAGTGAAATCTTTGATGTTACAGGAACTGGATATAGTCCAGAAGGTAATATCGTCGATGAAGAAGGCAGTATTAGAAATGAAGATGTAGCACGTACTTTAGATATTATAGTTCTATGTAATGATGCTAAATTCAATGCTGGTGAAGAGTCAATCATTGGAGATCCTACAGAAGGAGCAATGGTTGTTGCAGCTTATAAAGCTGGTATTGATAAAGACGCTATTGATGCTAAATATCCACGTGTACAAGAAATTCCATTCGATTCAACTCGTAAATTAATGTCTACAGTTCATGATGTCGATGGTAAGTCCTTAATGTATACAAAAGGTGCACCTGATGAATTACTACGTCGTTGTGACTTTGTAGAAATCAGTGGTGAAGTTATTGAATTAAGCGATGAAAAACGCGAAGAAATCTTAAGTGTTAACCAACAATTTGCTGAAAATGCACTCCGTGTTATTGGAGCCGCATACCGTGAAGTTGATGATATTCATGTATCATTCGATGATGAGAAACACTTAGTTTTCACTGGTTTAGTCGGAATGATTGACCCACCACGTGAAGAAGCAAAAGATGCTATTGATGTATGTAAACATGCTGGTATCCAAGTTAAGATGATTACAGGAGACCACAAAATCACTGCTACAGCTATTGGACGTCAACTCGGTATTGTTGGTGATAATGCAGTCGCTGTTGAAGGTCGTGAAATTGATGAAATGGACGATGCACAATTACGTGAAGTTGTTAAAACAGTTAATGTCTTCGCTCGTGTTTCTCCAGAACATAAAGTTCGTTTAGTTGATGCTGTTCGTGATAATGGAAACATTGTTGCGATGACAGGGGACGGTGTTAATGATGCTCCTTCCTTGAAACATGCTGATATTGGTGTTGCTATGGGAATCACAGGTACTGATGTTTCTAAAGAAGCAGCAGATATGATTCTTACAGATGATAACTTCGCAAGTATTGTTAATGCAGTGTCTGAAGGACGTACAATCTATAGTAATATTCGTAAAGTTGTTGGATTCCTATTATCATGTAACATTGGGGAAATCTTAGTTATTTTCCTTGCTATGATCTTTGGATTACCAGCACCGCTTGTACCTATTCAACTCTTAGCCATTAACTTAATTACCGATGCATTCCCAGCGTTTGCACTTGGTATGGAAAAAGCTGAAGAAGGGGTTATGGATCAACAACCACGTGATCCTAATGAATCCATTGTTGACCCAGTAATGCGTAATTCAGTAATCGTTCAAAGTATCTTCCTAGCATTAGGAACACTTTCATCATTCCTATATGGTCTCTATGTTCACGATAGTATTGAAGTTGCACAAACATCTGCTTTCCTTACAATCGTATTAGGAGAACTTCTACGTGCATACTCTGCTCGTTCAGAACATGTTTCAATCTTCAAGATGAATATCTTTGAAAATAGTTACTTAAATAAATCGGTATTAGTGTCAGTAATCTTTGTGTTTGCTGCAGTATTTATCCCATTTATGCAACCAATCTTTAGCACTACAACTCTTCAATTTGATGAGTTAGCAGTAGCTGTTGTATTCGCAATTATTCCATTAATTGGTGGAGAATTCGCAAAACGATTTGCTAAATAATGTAAAGAGCATCCCTTAACTTGGATGCTCTTTTTTCTAGAGTATAAAGAAAAGTTCGCAGTTAGCGAACTTTTAGTCTAGTAATTTTGGACACCATTGAACAGCAATTGTACCAAGACCTGCATGTGTTGCTACAGCAGCTGGTAAATTGATGACATAGTAATGGAACTCTCCAAGTTTTTCGAATAGGAAATCTCTAAATGCTATAAGGGTTTCCATTCCTTCACTCTCTAAGAGGTAAAGGTCATGTGTTGAAGGCTTTACGTTATATTTGTTAAAGTCATCAACGAGTAGTTGGAATATTTTCTTATCGGTACGTCCGAGTCCTAGTTTTTCAATAGACTCACCTTTATTCTCTAATACAAGAATTGGTTTGACACGTAGTAAAGAAGCAACTTTTTGTGCACTACGAGACATTCTACCACTCATTACAACTTGATCTAAAGTATGAGGATAGACGTAGTTAACTTGGTTACTAAAGAGATAGTCAAGGTACTCTTCAATCTCTTTAATTGATTTACCTTTTTGATTCATATCTCGAATTGCACGTACTCCTTGTTGTACAGGACCTGTGATAGAGTAAGTGTTAATAACCGTTATGTTATCAATTCCGACATCATTGACAGCGTGTAAGAAAGCGGCATAAGAACCGGATAATGCTGTACCGATTGATAGAATAAATGTATGATCATAATTTTTTTCTTTTACTTCAGTTAGGATATCAATCATTGTTCCTAAGTTTGGTTGAGACGTAGTGACGATTTGCTTATTGCGTAAAAGTTCGTTCACTTCACTTTGAGTGATTGTTACTTGGTCGATATAAGCAACATTATTATGAGTGATTGTTAGTGGTGCGATGTAGACATCAAATTCTTTAACCTGTTCAGGTGTGAAAGAAACTGAGGAATCGCAGATAATAGCTATGTTTTGCATAGTGCTCCCTCTTGTCACTAAGTGACTTATCAAAATATCGTTGAATGCTATTGCATTATAATATATATACAGCCTCATTACAAATCAATTATAGCATGCTTTAGTGATTGTAAACGGTATCTTAATATTTACATGATATAGATTATACCATTTTCTAGTATAAAGCTAGTTAATTTATACGAAATGGACAAATACTTATTTTCTGATGAAAAAAAGGACGATGAGTCATAAGCTCAATCATCCTTTGTGATAATGCTAAATAGTATTGCTAACAACC
>RCMY010003555.1_pt1 | contig 13762 bp, 14 predicted proteins | sample 2041341 | NCBI WGS metagenome assembly RCMY01 (sample SAMN09708234, study PRJNA481090) | Marine sediment metagenome, whole genome shotgun sequencing project. | reverse complement strand
GGTGACCTCGCCCAACTCGTCGACTCGTACGGGCACCGCGTCGACGTAGACCATCGGCACGCGGCCTCGAACGGTCTCAAGGTCCTCGTTCGTTAGCCAGGTATTCGCGGTCTCTGTGGTGTCGCTCACGGCGGAGATTCTCGCGCCCGGACCGAGGCGCGACGGGGACCTACCGGAGATGTCGTTAAGCGAAGAACTCTTTGGTCTCGTCGCGCCGCCGACCTATCGTTCACCGTAGCCCCCGCTCAGGAGACCCATGACGACAGCCGAACCTGAAGTGGAGCCCGGACCTAGCGATCCCGCGGGCAGCATCGCCCCCGGCCGGATCTATCTCGAACGGTTCGACATGACCCTCGGACCGTGCCTGCACTTGGCGGATGAGCGGCAGCGTCTGGCTGACCCGCAGTTCGATCACATCTCCGTCACACCGCGCGGAGCGACGCTCGGTGCCGAGCGCGTGGGCCGACCACTGCTCGACCTCGGCGACGATCTCGTTGGCGTTGTCGCCGAGCTCACCGATGATCGGGCGCTCGCTCGAGAGCGCGGCGGGCCAGGCCTCGGACCAGAGGCGACGGTCGTCGGTGGGCCGGACGTCTGCTGCGGGACGACGGCCAGCACGGGCACAGGCGTCGGCGATGGCGTCCAGGAAGGAGCGGAGCACCTCGTCGGCCGTCAGCAGCGTGCGGTCGTCCTCGAGCGCACGGACCGCGTGGGCGGAGACGGGGAACGCCTCGGCGAGACGGCCGATGCGGGGGTCACCGGCAACGGATGCCCGCCATGCCGCGACGGCGGTGCCAGCGCGGTGCCCGCCGCGGGCGGTCGGGACGAGATGGCCGTCGGCGACACGCTCGAAGGCGAGCTTCGCCGCGAGCGACCAAGCGAGGACCGCGTCGCTCGGACGCGACCATGCCGGCCAGTCGCTGCCGACCGGCAGCGTGGCCAGGGTGCGAGCGACCGGGATCAGCGGCGCACGCCGGGCGACGAGGTCGATCGGGATGAACGAGTCCCCCTCAGGACGCACGGTCCGCAACGTGTCGGGCTCGCCAGCGGGCAGGCCGATCTCCGCCGCAGCTCCGGCAAGGTCGTTCGGCCCCCAGAGCAGGAAGGAGCCGGACGCCGGCACGAGCGGGTCAGCGAGGAACGTCAGCTGGAGCCGGTTGGGAACGCCGACGGGACGTGGGTCCACGAGGGTCATCGAAGCAGGGGTCACCGGAGGTCTTTGCACGGGAGGGGCTGGACCGATGCAGCGTAGTCAGAGATCGTTGCTGATGGCCGTTCCGCCGGCACGCCGGGGGTCCGCGTGCGCCTCGAGCATGCCCGGAGATGAACCGCTTGGGCCGCGCACGGCGGCGCCGACACCGCCGAAGAACATGGCGTTGGCTTCGTACTCATGGGTGGTCCACCACTCTGGGATCACCCCCTCGAGGTCCGCTTCGTACCCGACGACGACGCCGTCACGATGCTGGACGTGGAGCCTCGGCGCAGCGATCGCGGCGCCCAGGTCGCGGCCTCCGTGCTCGTGGTGGATCAGCGTCTGGAGGATCGCCGTGGTGATCCGATCCGCGCCCGGTGAGCCGAGCGCGAGGACCCGCCCGTCATCGTGACGTCCCACGGTCGGCGCCATGTTCGACGGAAGCCGGTCCCCCACCAGCGGGGCGTGCAGCCCTCGTCGGGTGAGCTCGGGCTCACCGAGGCTGTTGTTGAGCCACATGCCGGTCCCGCCCGGGACCGCCCCACAGCCATAGCCAGCAGACACCGTCACCGAGCACGCTCCGCCGAGGTCATCGACCGCCGAGGTGTGGACCGTGGACGAGGACATCAGCGCAGGCTTCCACGTCTCGTCGTCGATCGCGGCCAGAAGGGCCTTGGTGGCCGCGTCGAGGTCCTCTGCGAGGTCGAGCACGTCGACCCGGTGACCGAGGACGGCGTCCTGGACGTCAACGAGCCGCGCAAGACCGTGCGGGCGATCGAGCAGCTGGAGCATCGCGCTCAACGTGGTCCCGCCGATCGCGGGCGGCGGGTTGGTGGCGAGGTTCCATCCCCCGAACCTCACCGGCTGGGCTCGCCGCACGATCGGCTCGTACGCCCGCAGGTCCGCCTCGGTGACCAGCCCGCCGCCGTCACGGATCTCTGCGACCATGGCGCGACCGACCGGTCCGTCGTGCAACGCCGTGGCCCCGTCCCGTGCCAGCGTCTCGAGCGTCTCCGCCAGCCCCGGCACGATGACGGTGCCGCCCTCGGGGATGAGCCGTCCGTCGGCATCGTGCAGCGCCGCGAACGAGACCGGGTGCCAGCCGAACAGGTCCAGATGGACGTAGCGGAGGTAGTACGTCGACGCCGAGCCGAGCTCGAAGCCCGATCGCGCGATCTCGATGGACGGCGCCAGGAGCGCCGCCCACGGCACCGCTCCGTACCGCTTCGACGCAAGCTCCAGCGCTGCGATCGTTCCCGGCACGGCCGCCGATCCGTAGCCGATCGTGATGTCGACCCCACCGCCGTACTCGGTGTGCAGATCGAACACGCCGCCACCGCGCGCGGAGAGCGGCAGCCCCATCCCCGGGACGGCCACCTGTCCGTCGATGGTCTCGGCGGGACCGCTCGGGGGCATGATGGTGAGGTAGCCACCACCGAGCGGACTGCTGATGCCAGGTTCCGTGATGCAGGACACGAGGACCGCCGCGATCGCAGCATCCACGGCGTTGCCGCCCGCGGCCGCGACGTCCGCGCCGGCCCGGGCTGCGAGCTCCGAGCTCGAGGCAACCGCACATCCACCCATGCCCCGACGCTATCGCCCCTCGTCCCGGCGAAGGATTCGCCGACCTGCCAAGAGGACAGTCAGGTTGGGAATCCGAGCCACGGGTCCCCCGTTGTCCTGATCCCGCCCCGTCGACACGGAGCCCTGCAATGACCAACACTCCCGTCACCGACGCTCCCGACGTCGCCCTCGCGGCCGGCGAAGCAGCCGATCCACGCCATGACGCCACGCTCTCGTGGCTCCAGGGCGAGTTCCCCGCGTGGTCATTCGACGTTGACACCGCCACGAGCTGGCATGGTCACCCGAAGACCCTCTGGGTGGCTCGCCAGCAGGGACACCATCAGCAGGCGTCCCTCACGCCGGGTGGACTGCACACACGGCTGGACGAGTATCTCCAGCGCCTCTCGCGCCGAGGGGTCGCGAGCAACTAAACTCCCGTCAGGTCGCCTTGCGCGACCTGCTCGATGTCGCATCGATCCCCTCCGAGGCGACGTCACATCAACGTCGGCGCCGGTCGGACCCCCTCCTGACCGGCGCCGACGTCTTGTGGCCCCACGAGGCTGGCCGCTCAGGCCTTCTTGAGGAAGAGCTGGATCTCCAGCTCACCGGCATCGCTGATCTCGAGGACCGGGCCGGCCTTCGGCGGGGTGATGTCGTAGTCGGCCATCACGATGGTGACCGTGCCGACGACGACCATCCGGTTGGCCACGAAGCGCGCCGCGAGCGGGAGCGAGATCTCGTTGGTGACACCATGCAGCGTGAGGTCGCCGACGACGGTGACCTCGAAGCTCTCACCGTCGAGCGCCGCGTCCGGGATCGTGACCGCCTCGGTGAGCGCGAACGTCGACGTCGGGAACCGCGAGTACTCGATACCACGCGTGGCGATGGCGCCGTCGCGGAGGCCGCTGTCCGACTCGAGCGTGGTCATGTCGACGGTCAGGTCGACCGCGGTGAGGCGCCCCTCGACGATCGTGAGGGAGCCCTCGACTTCGGGGCTCCGGCCGGTGGCGCTCTTCTCGCCGATGTTGCGGAGCTCCTCGGTGACCCGATAGCCGACGTAGGTGCCCGTGTCCACCTCGTCGCCACCAGCGTCACGGTCGACGGCCCAGGTCCCTTCGACGGAGGTCACGGGCTCCTCGACGGCCTCCGTCTCGGCGTCGTCGGCCAACGATTCCGAGGGCTCGTCGTCGAGCTGCGCCACCGCGTCGTCGAGCGTCGGCGCGGCCGGCGCAGTGTCTCGCAGCACGAGCAGCCAGACAGCAGCGAGGACGGCGAGGATCGCGACGGCGACGCCGGCGCCTGTGCGGGCGGATCGGGACATGAGCAGGCTTCCACGAGGTTCAGTCAGGTCACCTGCCCAACGGAAACCTGGCGCCCCGCACTCCCATGCACGACTCCGTCGCGCAGCCTGCGCGCGGAATCGTGCGATTGCGCGAGCAATGATCGCCGGGCTGCACCACGCCGGACGCGGGCCGGCGACAGCGTCGACCCCTGCCGGCGCGGCCGATCGGACGTTGCCCAGCGGCCGAGCTGTCTGGTCCGAACGGACCGTTACCGACGAAGCAGGGCAGCCTCGTCGTCGGTGAGGTGCGCGCGGATCTCGCGGCGCGCGATCGACATCTTGTGCACCTCGTCCGGCCCGTCTGCGAGGCGCAACGTCCTCGCGTGGCTGTAGAGCAGCGCCAACGGGGTGTCGTTGGACATCCCCGCGCCGCCGAACGACTGCATGGCCTTGTCGATGACCTCGGCCGCCATCCGCGGGGCGACGACCTTGATCGCGCTGATCTCGATGCGTGCGCCCTTCGCGCCGACCGTGTCCATCAGCCATGCAGCCTTGAGCGTCAGCAACCGGGCCTGCTCGATCGCCACGCGGGCCTCCGCAACCCAGTCCTGGAACACTCCTTGCGCGGCGATGGGCTGACCGAACGGGAAGCGCGTGACGCTGCGCTTGACCATGAGGTCGACGGCGCGCTCAGCCATCCCGATGAGGCGCATGCAGTGGTGGATGCGGCCCGGCCCCAGCCTGCCCTGCGCGATCGCGAAGCCCTCACCCTCCGCGACGAGCATGTTGCTGGCCGGGACACGCACGTTCGTGAAGCTGACCTCGGGGTGCCCGCCGTGTCCGTCGTAGTGGCCGAACACCGGGAGCTCGCGGACGATCTCGACGCCTGGCGCGTCCATGGGCACCAGGATCATCGACTGCTGACGATGCGGCTGCTCGGACTCGTCGGTGCGCCCCATGAAGATGCAGACCTTGGCGCGCGGCGACGCCGCGCCCGACGTCCACCACTTCCGGCCGTTGATGACGTACTCGTCACCGTCGCGGACGATGGAGGACTGGATGTTGCGGGCGTCCGAGGACGCCACGTCCGGCTCGGTCATCCCGAAGCACGAGCGGATCTGGGCATCGAGCAACGGGACGAGCCACTCCTCCTGCTGCTCGGGCGTACCGAACGCGGCGAGCACCTCCATGTTGCCGGTGTCCGGCGCCGCGCAGTTCATCGCCTCCGGAGCGATCTCGGGCGACCAGCCCGAGAGCTCCGCGATCGGGGCGTACTCGAGGTTCGTGAGCCCGGCGCCCCACTTCTCGTCCGGGAGGAAGAGGTTCCAGAGCCCGCGTCGGCGGGCCTCGGCCTGGAGCTCGAGCATGACCGGCGGGTGGAAGTGCCGCTCGCCCGACGCCTCGATCTCACGGCGGAAACGCTCCTCGTTGGGAAGCACGTGCTCGTGGAGGAACTCGGTCATGTTCGCGATGAGTTCCTCGGTGCGAGGGCTGTGGGCGAAGTGCACGTGGGCTCCGGAAGGTCGTGGTGTCGTCGCATCGAACCCTGCGGCGGCGCGGGCTGCCACACTTGTGGAGCAACCTTCCACAGCTGACCACCGGAGCAAGCCGTGCTGTACGCCGAGGACCCCGCCCTGCGTCGACGGCAGATCCTGCGTGACCTGGCCGTGGCGATCGCGATCGTCGTGATCGTGGCGGTCGCCGTGAACCTGTTCCGCTCGATCCGCGAGCTCCGCGGGCCGGGCGTCGTCCTCGAGCAGGCTGGCGCGAGCATCTCCTCGGCAGCGTCGCTCGCCTCCGGGCTCGGCGACCTCCCGTTCGTCGGCGACACGATCGTGCTGCCCTTCGACGCGCTCGTCGACGCGGGGACGACGCTCGCCGAGGCTGGGCGGGCGCAGATCACCGCGGTCGACGATCTCGCCCGCTGGACGTCGCTCGCCGTGGGCGGCCTTCCCATCGCGGCGCTCCTCGGCGCGTGGGTGCCGCGCCGGGTCCGGTGGTCGCGTGACGCTCGGGGTGGACGCGCGCTGCTGGACGCTGGCGCCGACGACCTCGTCTTCGCCCACCGGGCGCTCACCATGATCCCGCTGGACCGCCTCGCCGACACCGTGCAGGACCCGGCCCGCGCGCTGAGCGACGGGCGGTCCAGCCAGCTCGCCACGCTCGAGATCCAGCGTCTGGGCCTCGTCGTCAGGTGATCTCGAGGAACCCGGCACGCACCCGCGCTCGGTAGTCGTCGATCTCACCGTCGCCGTAGCGTTCTCTGGGCCAGAAGAAGCCTCGGAGCCCGTCGCCCTTCGTCCTCGGGATCACGTGGACGTGCACGTGCGGGACGGACTGGCTGACGATGTTGTTGTTCGCGACGAACGCGCCCTGCGCCCCCAGGACATCGCGCATCACGCGGACCCCACGCTGCACCACGGCCATCACCGCGGACATCTCGTCGGCCTCGAGCTCGTCGAGCGTCACGACATGTCGACGCGGGCACACGAGGACGTGTCCGCGGAAGACGGGGCGCGTGTCGAGGAACGCCACCGTCAGCTCGTCGCGCCAGACGAGCACGTGCTCATCAGCATCGGCGATGATCGCGCAGAACACGCACGGCGTCATGTCGATGTCCCGGTCACCAGCGCGACGAGCGCGTCACCATCGTTGCCGGTCAGCGCGACGAGCTCGTCTCCGGCATGCAGCAGCGTGGCCCCGGACGGGACGACGGTGTCGCCGCGGCGACGGATCGAGGTGATCACGGTGCGCTCCGGCCATGACACCTGACGCACCTCGAGGCCGTCGACCGGTGCACCCGGCTCGATGACGAGCTCCACGAACTGGACGCCTGCGAGATCCCGCAGACGGGAGCGATCGCGACGCTGCTGGGATCCGGCGCTGCGCGTCACCGCTCGCTGGTAGGCCCGGACGAGGTCCGGTCGTCGCAGGATGCCGACGATCACGCCGTGGTCGGTCGGGTCGACGACGGGGAGCCGGCCCACGTCGAGCGACGCCATGCGACGGATCGCTCGGAAGACCGGATCGGTCGGGGTGACCGTCACCGGCTGCCTGGTGCAGATGTCAGCGACCGTGAGCGCGCTGACCCGCAGGTCCTCGCTGACCTCTTGGCTCGTGCGCGCGAGGTCGGACCGGGTCACGACCCCGAACAGCCGACCCTCGTCATCGACCACCGGGAAGCCATGGTGGCCCGTCTCGACGAACAGCCGACGCAGCCCCTCGGCGTCGAGGCCCGCATCGACGGTCTCCACCCGCCGCGTCATCACCTCGCCGACCTGGACGGTCTGCATGATGTCGACGTCGTCCGGTTCCGAGTAGACGATGCCCTCGCGCCGGAGCGAGGCGAGGTAGGAGCCGTCGGTCTTCAGACGGTCCGCGACGATGGTCGCGACACCCGTCGCGAGCATCAACGGCAGGATCATGCCGTAGTCGCCGGTGATCTCGAAGGCGAGGATGGTCGCGGTCAGCGGGCCACGCGCCGTCGCGGCGAACATCGCCGCCATGCCGACCAGGGCGAAGGCGCCGGGCTCCGTCCCCGGGAAGATCGCCTGCGCGACGACGCCGAACGCAGAGCCCAGCGCAGCGCCCATGAACAGCGTCGGCGCGAAGGTGCCCACCGCGTTCCCTGACCCTGCCGACAACGCCGTCGCGAGCATCTTCGCCCCGAGCAGCGACAGGAGCATCGGGAGCGCGTTGAGGTCGTCGGCGCCCTCACCGTTGAGCAGCGCGACGATCGGCTCGCGGAGCCCACGGATCTCGGGCAGGTGCTCTCCCGCGCCCAGCACCTCCGGGACCATGAGCGCGATCAGACCCACCCCGAGGCCCGCCAGGCCAAGACGGACCGGGAGCGGAGCAGCGATCCGCGCGAACGCGCGGACAGCGACGCCCTCCGTCCGGACGAACGCAACCGATGCGCCCACGGCAACGAAGCCGAGCAACGCGTACAGGAGCAGCTCCCGGGGGTCCTCGAGCGTGTGGACCACGTCCGGCCGGAAGGTGATGTCCGGACCGATGATCACCCGGGCGACGGTGGATCCCACGACCGAGGAGACGACGACGGTCTGGACCGACGACCGCGTCCGGAACCCTCCGACGATGAACTCGACGGCGAAGATCATGCCGCCGATCGGCGCGTTGAAGGAGGCACCGATGCCGGCGGCCACGCCGGCCGCGACGAGCGAGCGCATCCGCTCCTCTCCGACCACGAAGAGCCGACCGAACAACGAGCCCATGCTCCCGCCGATCAGCGCGATCGGCGCCTCGCGCCCGCCTGACGATCCCGTCCCGAGCGCGATGCCCGTGGCCATGACCCCCGCGGGTGGCACCTCGGCGGTGAAGCGCCCACCACGCAGCGCGATCGACCGCATGACCGTGACGACGCCGCTGCCGCCGACCTCAGGCACCCGCATGATGAAGAGCCCCGCGATCGCCGCGCCGATCGCGGGCACCACGACGATGGCCCAGCTCGGGATGAAGCCGTCCGCGGCGAGCGGGAACGCGTAGTGGCTGACGAGGTCGGTCACCTCGATCAGCGCTGCGGCGAGCAACCCCGTCGCCAGGCCCGTCGCCGCCCCGAGCAGGAGCATGAGCGAGGAGCCCTGCACACGCCCGACGACGCGAGCGCGCAGCTCACGTGAGCGTTGCTCGAAGTCGTCGAAGCGCGTCGTCACGGTCATGACGGCGCAGCCTACGGCCACGGGCATCAGGCGCCGATGACGCCGAGGACCGCGAGCCCCTCACGGCCGCCAGCCGCGTCCAGTCCGACGACCAGATCGACGGGCTCGAGGATGCCGAGCGTTTCGGGAAGGTGCTGCCCTCGGGGCAGCCGCTCGGGCAGCCCCTCGCAGAACCCACGGTCGAAGATCGGTGCCTCGATGATGGCCCCGTCGAGCTCGAAGAGCGCTTCCACGCGTCGCTCCTCGCGGTTCGCCCCCAGGATCAGGAACGCGAGGTGCTTCGCGCGCACGATCCGGGTGCTCGGCCGGCCGTCCGGCGAAACGGCACGGTCATCCGCAACGTTGAGCAGAAGTCGGGCGGCGTCGTTCGGGCTGAGCCGATGGACGCGCGTCCACGCGGCCGGGTCCACCCGGATGACCTCGTCGTCGTCGCCTGCCCAGCGTGCGTCGACCGGACCGAGGTCGACGATGTCGAACACTCGGAGCTCAGCGGTCAAGGGCGCGACCCGGCTCATGCCGGAGGGGCGCGGTGGCTGCGGCGTGCCGGAGAGGAAGGTGGTGGACCGGCCGTCGGATACCGCGGGCGGCTGGAGCGCAGCCGACACCATCGGGTTCGACAGGCTCGGCGCGAAGGGGTGCGCGACCGGACGGATCCACCCGAGGGTGTCCATCCGCAGCCCGACGATCCCCGCGTCCGCTGTTCCGCTGGTGTGCCCCATGCAGGCGACGATCATGTTCACGCGTTGCTCCCCGGGTCGTGATGCTCAACGAGCGTGCCCCGACGAAGTTACGGCGTTACCTGAGGATTCCTTGAGGATCCTGTGCTGTGCGCACGACCGGCCTGATCCAGCGCACACACAGATCCCGAGCGGCTCCTCAGCCGCGCTGGCGCAGGTGCTTCTCGAGGCCCGCGAGGCCGCGCCCCAGTCCGAGACGGAGCCCGGGCGCAAGCGCCTTCGCCAGAAGAGCGGGCACGACCGGCTCGACCGCCATCGTGTAGGACACCTCGGTTCCCGTGGTGGTCTGCTCGAGCAACACCCGCTCGACGCCTGCGCGCGCCATCGGCACGCTCGTCGCGGTGAAGGTGAACGCGAACAGGTGCCCGGGTTCCCACGCGATGAACTGCTCGTCGATCACCGCCGGGCCGACGCTGACCTGGCGGGTCGACCCCACCCCGAACGGGGCCTCGCTGGTCCAGCGGGCTCCGGTGAGGGGCTTGAACCACGACGGCCACGACGGGGCGTCCGCGAGCACCGCGAAGATCGCCTTGGGCTCCGCCGCGATGACACGGGTCGCGGTGACGCTGAGCGGCGCCCGGTCGATGAAGTCGAGCGTTTCGAGTCGCGTCCGGCCCATGTGCGTCTGCCTTCGTGTGGATGGTGGGAAACCTAGAGCCGCCCGGCGCGAACCTGCCAGTCGTACTGGTCACGCAGCGTGTCGACGGCTGGCCGGAAGTTGACGCCGAGGCGGGCGGTCGTGCTCGCGTTGTCGGGCCGCATGACCAACGAGGACAGCCAGGCAGCCTCGGACGACACGAGCATCCGTCGCTCGAACCGCTCAGCCAGCAGCTCGCTGAACGCGCCGACCTGCCGCAGGATGGATCCCGGAACCTGGACGGTGGGCCGGTGGACCCCGGCGAATCCCGAGACGGTCGCGACCATGTCGCGGAAGCTGACGCCCGCTCCCCCGCACATGAAGCGCCGCGGACCCAGGCCCGGCTCGAGCGCGGCGGCATGCACCTCGGCCAGGTCACGGACATCGACGACCGCGACGGCTCCCGAAGGAGCGGCAGTCAGCCGGCCCGCGAGGATCTGCTGGAACAGCAACGTGGACTCGCCCGTGTACGGGTCGTCCGGTCCGTAGACGCCGCCGGGGTTGGTGATGACCACTGGGACGCCGCGATCCTGGAACTCCCGGGCCAACGCCTCCTGCGCCGCCTTCGATCCGGAGTAGGGGTACGTCGAGGTCCCGACCGGAGACCGGTCGGACAGCTCCTGCACACCATCGCCGCGGAGCAGCGCCACGACCGACGACACGTGGATGATCGGGTCGAGTCCCAGCGCCTCGGCGTGGAGCAGCACGCTGCGCTGACCGGCCAGGTTCACGCGGGACATCTCATCGGCGTCCGCAGGGTCCAGCGAGTAGACGCTCGCCGCATGCAGCACGGCGTCGCAGCCCTCGAGCGCCCGGCGGATCGCGTCATCGTCGGTGAGGTCGCCGGTGACGATCTCGACGCGAGGGTCGGTGTCCGGATCGATCGCGAGCGGCGCGAACGTCGTCGCGACCTTCGCCGGGTTGCGGACCATGAGGCGGACGGTGTGGCCGGCCCGCAGGATGGCCGCCACGCTGTGACTCCCGACGAAGCCGGTTCCTCCAGTGATGCAGACGTGCATGCGGGTGACTCCGAGTCGATCAGGATGAGTCGGTGCGGCGGAAGCTGCTGGGACGGGTCAGCTCCTCGAGCTCGGCGAGACGCTGTTCGAGCTCCTCGTCCGAGAGCTGCCGCGTGACGTGCCTCGAAGGCCGGCGGCGCCCGACGACCGCGAGCAGCGCCAACGACGTGACGATGAGCAGCCCCGCGCCCCCTGCCAGCGGCACGTTCCCGGTCATCAGCGACGTGAAGGCGAGCAGCAGCCCGACGACCGAGAGCACGAGGGCGGTCGGCAACACGTCCGGCTGCTCCTGGCGAGGGTGGTGGTCGGCGACCGAGCGTACCGACGGCCGGGCAGCGACCGCGCGGTCAGGCCCGGAGGTCCTTGACGACTTCACCGCCCTTGATCACCAGCACGACGCGGCTTGGATCATCCAGCAGGCCGGGGTCCCGGAGCGGATCACCGTCCACGGCGATGACGTCGGCGAGCAGCCCGGGCACGAGCGTCCCGACCCGGTCAGCCGCCCGCAGGATCTCGGCGCTCGTCCGCGTCGCCGACACGATGGCCGCCATGGGCCCGATGACCCCGGCCTTCAGCGAGATCTCCAGCCCCCGTCGGTTCTGGTTCGGCCCGAGCAGGTCCGTCCCCGAGCCGATCCGCACCCCGAGGTCGTGCGCCATTGCGAGCGAAGCCTCCATCGCTGCCTGGACGCCCTCGAACCGCGGCACCGTGGCCTCCGGGATCCCCCACTCGCGCCACATGTCCTTGGCCAGCGCGATCACCGAGATCGTCGGCACGAGCGCAGCACCGGCGGCCGCCATGCGGGTGGCCGTGGCCTCGTCGAGGAACGTCCCGTGCTCGAAGCACTCGAGCCCCGCGTCGAGGCCGTTGTTGATCCCCTTGACGTTGTGGGCGTGCGCGGTGACGTAGCTGTCCCGGGCCTGCGCCTCCTCGACCGCAGCCCGGAGCTCCTCGACGCTGAACTGCGCGTCCTCGAGCGAGTCGGTCAGCGAGACGACGCCACCCGAGACGCACATCTTGATCTGGGTCGCCCCTCGCTGGAACGCCTCGCGGACGGCGATCCGCACCTCGGTCGCGCCGTCGGCGACGCGGGACATCTGGCTGAGCCCCGGCGAGCCGTGGTACTGCGGGAAGTGATGGTGGTCGACCCATGGAGAGAACGTGCCGTGCCCCCCGGTCTGGCAGATGAGCGGACCGGACGGGTACAGACGAGGACCGGGGATCAGGCCGGCGTCGATCGCCCGCTTGAGGCCGCCGTCGGCGCCGCCGACCTCTCGGGCAGTCGTGTGCCCGCTGAGCAGACAGAGCTCGGCATTGTGGAACAGGTGCGCGGCCGTCTCAGCGATCGAGATGTTGCCGGGTCCGGCGACGTCGATGATGCCCATGTGGGTGTGCAGGTCGATGAGCCCGGGCAGGATCGTGAGGCCGTCGCAGTCGAGGACGGTGACGTCGGCACGTCGCGGTCCGAGCTCGCCGACCGCGACGAGGTGCTCGCCGTCGGTCAGCACGTCGCCTGCCACCGGGTCGTGCCCCGTGCCGTCGATCAACGTCCCGCCCTGCATCGCGATGCCGACCACGTCCCGCTCCTGTCGTCCGTGGCGCCGAGATTGCCCGACGGAGGCTGCCCTGTCGCGCGGGACGTCCCGTAACGTGCCGGCCGACGACGCGAGGAACGACGTGGCGACCGCACCCGCAGCGAGCACCAGCCCGACGTGGGCCTGGCGGCTGGTCATCCGCATGATGATGTGGCTGCTCCAGACGGTGCTCGGATGGGACATTCGCGGCCGGGTTCACGGGAGCCCGCCAGCACGATCCCGCCCGATGGTCGTGGTGTTCAATCACACCTCGAACGTCGACGCCTTCCCCGTCGCAGACATGGTGCTGAGGACGACGGGCCGCTGGTGCCAGCCGCTGGTCAAGGGCGAGCTCTTCGAGATCCCGGTCATCGGCACGGTCATCGCGCGCGCCGGGGCGATCCCGGTCGCGCGCGGCAGCGGGAGCGGGCGCGATCAGGCGTACGCCGTCGCGGTCGAGCGGCTGCGCTCTGGTGCCACGATCGGGCTCGCGCCCGAGGGGACCGTCACCCACGACGGCACCCTCCTGCCACTGCGTCGCGGGGCGGCGCGCCTGGCGATCGACGGCGGGGCCGACGTCCTCGTCGTGACGCACTTCGGGGCGCAGCGGGCCTTCTCCCCCGTGGTACGGACCGCCGAGCGCAACGTCGTCGTCGAGATCGCCCTCGACGTGGTTCGCCTCCATCCTGACGAGGATGCGGAGGAGCTGACCGGTCGCATCGCCGCGACGTTCCTCGACCGGTCAGAGCAGCTGCGTCTCGACTACCCCCAGCGCGACGAGTCCGCGGTCTGGTGGCCGCCGTACCCGGCACCCGCATCTCCGACCGCCACCGCCCGCGCGCACATCGAGCAGTACGGCGCGAGCATGGCGGCCGCCGTCGCGGAGGCGAGGACGCGCATCGAGCAGTACGCGGACGACCACGACCTCGAGCAACGCCTCGCGAGCGCCCGCGCCCGCGCCCAGACCTGGGCTGACAGCATCCTCGACCGCGACGGATGAGCCCCTGCTCAGCCGAACGCGGGCCGCCGCGACCCCCTCAACCCGTGAACGATGGCGCGACATCACCCGACACGACCTG
>RCMY010003554.1_pt1 | contig 13764 bp, 14 predicted proteins | sample 2041341 | NCBI WGS metagenome assembly RCMY01 (sample SAMN09708234, study PRJNA481090) | Marine sediment metagenome, whole genome shotgun sequencing project. | reverse complement strand
GTCCGGGTACGTGTTCCCATTGGTCAGGAGCCCAAGCCGGTACTTGTTCTTCAATCGCTTGATCACGGGGGCCACGTCAGGAAACAGGCGAATGTGATCAAACCGCTTGGCGAGAAAGTATTCGGTGATGCGGGTGGCGGTCGAGGCCGGAGTCGCATGGTCGCTGATCTCCAGGAAGCGGGCGAATGACGCCTCCCTCACCTCTTCGAGTCGATGAGGCCGGCCGCGAAAATTGATGACGACGTCCTGGCGAATGCGCTGCAGATCGTCAGGCGTGACGCTCCCCTCCTCGACGATCCCCTCGGCAACCATCAGGCCGATTGTCGATTCGAGCGCCAGCTGCTGCACCGCGCTGAAGTCCCACAACGTCTGGTCAGCATCGAAGCTCAGCGCCGCGATTTCCACCCGGGCAGTGTTGCACGGTCGCCGAAATCTGCACAGGTCCACGGCTCCGGCTACCTAGAGTCTCGACGGTGACCTTCACGTTGCTGCCCGCCGTCGATGTCGCCAATGGGATGGCCGTCCGCCCGGTCCAGGGCCGAATCGATTTCGACGCAGGCAAGTCATCAAGCGAGCAGGCCATCGGCATCGACGCTTGTGACGCTGCTTTGCGCTGGCAGGCAGAGGGGGCCGACTGGATTCACCTCGTCGACCTCGACGCCGCATTCGGGCGCGGCTCCAACGCCGAGTTGCTCGCTGCCGTCATTGGTGATCTGGATGTGCGCGTTGAGCTGTCGGGCGGGATCGCGGACGACGTCTCGCTGGAGCGCGCACTGGCATCTGGATGCGACCGAGTCATCATCGCCACCCAGGCGCTCCAGGACATGGGCTGGTGCCTGACTGCGATCGAGGCGCACGGCGAACGAATCGCGATCGCCCTCGATGTGCGGATCGAAGCGGCAGCCGACGGCTCGATACAGCACCGACTCGCCGCCCGGGGCTCGGCTGATGCGGGCGGCGACCTGTGGGAGGTCTTGGAACAGCTCGATGACGCCGGATGCGCCCGCTACGTCGTCACCGATGTCACCCGGGATGGCATGTTGAGCGGCCCCAACCTGGAGCTGTACCGGGCGGTCACCGCCGTGACGCCGGCACGGGTGATCGCCTCGGGCGGCATCTCCTCGATCACGGACCTTGTGGCGCTTGCGGAGATCGCTGAGACTGCCGCGAACCTGGAGGGGGCGATCGTCGGCAAGGCGCTCTACGCCAACCGGTTCACGCTTCCAGACGCGATCGCAGCCGTTCAGCTCCACGACGAACGCTGAAGCCGCGCCGATCGAACCGGATCGGATTGAGCCCGCACCGCTAACGTCCGCGTCATGTGTGGTGAGGCAAGGAACCGTCGTTGACCGCCACGACACCAAACCCCCGGGTCACGCTCGCGCTGGTTGTCCTCGTTGCGCTGCTGATCGGCGCGAACTTCACGGCTCTGAAGTTCGCGCTCGACCACACGACGCCGTTGCTCCTCGCCGGGCTACGCACCGTGGTGGGTGGAACGTTCCTGCTCTGTTTCGTCACGCTGGTCCGCAAGGAGCGGATCCCGACCGACCGGTCGATGCTCGGCAAGATCTTCGTCGTCAGCTTGGCGATCACCACGATCTCGAGCGGCCTGCTGGTCATCGGTGTGAGCCGTGTGCCTGCCGGTTTGGCGTCGCTCCTCAGCAGCACGATGCCGCTCTTCACAGCGCTCCTGGTACTGCTCCTGATGGGCACGCGACCGACGCGCCTCGGCGCCATCGGGCTGGTCGTTGGTTTCTTCGGAACGGTCGTCCTGGCCTCCCCCTCGCTCGACGGAGAAGCCACCACGATCGGCATCATCGCACTCGCAGTGTCCGCACTCGCCTGGGCGTTCGGCACGGTGTTCATGCAGTGGCGCGATTTCAGTGGTGTGTCGCCGGTGATGATCGTCGCAGTGCAGCTCCCAATGTCCGCCGCTGTCTTGATCCCGGTGGCGTTGATCGCAGAGGGGACCGCTGACACCGATTGGTCACTCGGGCTCTTCGTGCCGCTGGCCTACGCCGCCATCCCGGCGAACGCAGTCACCTTCGCGCTCATGGCGACCATCGTGAAACGCGCCGCTGCGACACAGGCCGCAGCCACCGCCTACCTCATCCCGATCTCGGGTGTGTTCTTCGGCTGGTTGATCCGTGGCGAGCGGCTCGGACTCGTCGAACTGATCGGCGGGGTACTCGTCGTCTCCGGCGTCTACCTCCTCGTCACCGCCAACGCCCGAGCCAAGGTGGCCTCATCGGGACCGCCCGCCGAACGGTAGCAACCACTCCGACGAGCGTTTAGGACGTATAGACCTGTTCGACTTCCACTGCGACGCCGTTCTGCACCTGTACAAAGAGAAGATACGGAATGTACGAATAGCCGTCCGGTGCACTTGCAGCCGGCGCTTGGCCACTGACCAGACGGGCGAACTCGGCGGCGCTGATACCGACCTTGGCGGAGGTGTCCAGATCGCCGACATTGACCGTGACCACGGCGTTGGCCGCGACCTTCACCTTGGCGCTCGGATCCTCGAGCGTTCCGAACCCCGAAACGCAATCGAGCGTCGGATGCTCGGCCAACACACCGTCGTCACAGGTGAACCATTGTCCGAGTGTCAGGGTCACCTGCCCCCCGCTGGCCGATGCGGTGCCCGCGTAGTAGAGGCCGTCGGCCAAAGGCGTAACAACTGGTGCCGTCCGACCGCCCGTGAACTCGATTGTGGTTGCCATCGGCCCGTACTCTGCGCGGCCCGCGGCTGTTGCATCGCCATTCCCGCCGCCTCCGGCAGTGATAGCTGGCGTCGACACCTCGGCGCCGTCCGGCAACTGGATCACGTCACCCGGCGTGATCAGATGGTCGAGACCGTCGGCCCACTCGTTGGCAGCGATCAGCTCGTCAAGACTCACGTTCGCCCTGCCAGCGATACCGCTCAGCGTGTCGCCTGCGGCGATCGTGTAGGTCGGGGCGTCCGGTCTGGCGGCCGGCACGTCGGAGTCGGTCGGCCCGTCAGCGGTGGCCAGACTGTCGACCGGTACGGCGGTTGCCCCTGTCGCCGTGGATGCGTCGCTGCCACCGCAAGCACTCAGGGCCACCAGTGTGGCAACCATGAAAGCCGCCGAGCAGCGGGTCGATGTGGACTGCCTGATGAACATACTTCACATCTTATGACGAGTTTTCATAGCGTCGCAACGAGTTCCGCTGTTTCGGGATCTCCGTGACACCCGATCTCCATGGTGGTGTCCATGGAGGTGTTGGAGCTCGAAGCGTGTGCAGCGAGTTCGCTGCGGCAAGTGATCCGACACCGATTGCCGACGCCGCGACACGTGCGGATGCACCGCTACCTCGCCGACGCTGCCGGGCACGTCATCGACTGCGGCCGCAAACGACGACTCGTCTCCGACGTCCAGTTCGACCTCCTTGTCATTCGCGATCACGGATGCCGCTGGCGCGGCTGCTCGATTCCCGCAGCCGGCTGCGACGCCCACCACGCCACACACTGGCTCGACGGCGCCCCACCAACACTTCCGCCACCTGTGCTGCCAATCGCTTTCTGATTCAACATGCCAACGAGCTCAATGCTGGCGACGCGTGCCGAGATCCGCCCCTCCGGTCTGACATCCTTGACCGCGTGAGTGCGCTGATCCACGACGACGAACCCGACACCGGTGAATCCGTCGTCAGGAGCCTGCTGCGCACCGAGTGTCCGCAGTGGGCGAGCTTGCCGATCGAGTATCTGGCGACCTCTGGAACGGACAACGCAATGTGGCGTGTCCGGGTCGACGGCGAGTCCGACCTCGTGGTGCGACTTCCCCGCCGTCCGGGGGCTGCTGCGGGGGCACGGCAGGAGGTCGAGGTGCTCCAACAGCTCGGTGGGTCACTCGGTTCGACCGTTCGAACGCCGATCGTTCGACACGTCGGTGAGCCGCACGACGTCTTCAACTCCCGCTGGTCGGTGCTCGGATGGATACCGGGCATCGATTGCTGGTCCGGCCGCGACCATCTCGATTCCTCAGCAGATTCATCGCTCGGCGCCGACCTCGCTACAGCCATCGCGGCCGTCGGGCGGCTTGATCCGCAGAACGTCCAGCAAAGATCGGCGGGGATGCGTGGCGGGCCGCTGCGGCCGCTCCTCGAACAACTCCACGGATGGCTGGACAATCCGGAGTGGAACGCCGCTGGCCTGATTGACGTCGCTGCCGCTCGACGGCTTGCAGCGGAGGGCCTCGAAGTTGCGGACGAAACAAGGCGCGACGGGTTCGTGCATGGCGACCTGATTCCTGGCAACCTGCTCGTCAAGGACGATCGGTTGACGGCGATCATCGACTGGGGAGGCGCCGGTCGTGGCGACACTGCCCAGGATTTCGCACCAGCGTGGGCCGTGCTCACTGCGGCGGAACGTCCGGCGTTCAAGGAGGCCGTGGGCGCCGACGACGCAGCCTGGCTTCGCGGCCGCACGTACGAACTCGAACATGCCGTCGGAGGAGTCCTCTACTACTTGCCGCGCCAACATCCGCTCGGCGATGTCATGGCACGCACGCTCGAACGCATCATCGGGGACCCATGACGTCAGCCCGAGCAGTAGTCGCCGCGACTCAGCTCGCCATCGGCGAATCGTTGCTGGCGAACCTGGCCTTGATTCCGATCGGCGCTGTCAGCGTGTAGCCGGCCAGATGGCGTTCTTCCTCGGACTCGCCGGCCCAGAACCCGTATTCACGATTGTCTCGGGAGAACTCAAGGCAATGGGTTTGCACTGGGCAAGCGGCGCACAGTTTGGCAGCCTTCGCCTCTCGGCGAGCGCGAGCCTGTGGACGTTCAGCTTTGCGCGCAAAGAAGAGCGTCACCTGACCCTTGCAGACAGCAAAGTCTTGCCAGTCGGTATGTCGGTCGACCTCGAACTCCTGGATGTCGGCTTGGATTTCGGCGGCGGTCATCATGTTCCTTTCAGGGGGTGTCGCTACACACGTTGAGCTTGAGGTTGCCCGATTTTAGCATCGTTACACATCTTTTAGCACTCCTAGGCAAGATTTCTCTGCAACAGCTATCATTCGCAGGTGACCTCGACCGGCGGCGACGCGCTTGATCTCGATGAAGTCGCACGTGAAGTCGGCGTGCACTACCAAACCGTCTATCGATGGGTGCGTTCCGGCAAGCTCGCAGCAGCGATGGTCGACGGCCGCTACCAAGTGCAACGCCATGACCTGTCCAAGCTGCTCGAAGCGAAGAACGCACCGAAGCGTCCGAAACCCCCGGGGGCGCAACGGCTGGGCAGAACCGCCGAGAGGATGCACGCTGCCCTTGTCGCCGGGGATGAACTCGGCGCCCGGGACCTTGCTCGAACGATCGTCGCCGAGCAGACCTCGATCGCCGAACTCATTCAGCAGGTGTTGGTTCCCCCGCTCCGTCAGATCGGTCAAGAATGGTCCGATGGAAAGCTGTCGGTCTGGGTCGAACACCGCGCATCGGCAATCACGGAACGGATCCTCGGAGAGATAGCGCCCCGCCCACGGGGCCGGCGCCGGGGTGAGGTCATGGTCGCCGCGGTGTCAGGTGACCGGCACTCGCTGGCGACCACCATGGCTGCCGTCACGCTCCGCGAGAACAACTGGTTGGTGCATCATCTCGGTGCCGACATGCCAGCCGAAGAACTCGTGACGTTCTGTGCCGAACACCCGCTCGACGTCGCCGTGATCACTGTCGCCAACCCGGAATGCCTCGAACTCGCAGAGGCAACCAGCAGGCAGATCGAAGCCTTGGGCACCCCCACCATCGTCGGCGGGCCCGGTCGCACCCTCGACGAGTTGCTCGAGCAAGTACTCGAGGCCTCTCGTACGACGCACTGATCGCGGGCCCAGTTCAGATAGACCAGAAGCATGTTGATCGTGGTCTCACCTGCCAAGGCGCTCGACTTCGAGTCGCCGCTGCCGACGTCGAAACACAGCCAGCCTGTCCTGCTCGAACGCTCCGAGGACCTGGCGGGCATCATGGCGCGCAAGTCGCCGGCTGACCTGTCGAAGATGATGTCGATCTCGAACAGGCTTGCAGAGTTGAATCACGAACGCTTCCAGGACTGGACCACGCCGTTCACGACCGACAACGCCCGGCCGGCCGTGCTGGCATTCAACGGTGACACGTACATCGGGCTCGATGCGCCAGCGACGTTCAGCGCGCGCGACTACACCCACGCTCAGAAAGTGCTGCGCATCCTGTCCGGACTCCACGGCGTACTTCGCCCCCTTGATCTCATCCAGCCGTATCGGCTCGAGATGGGCTCCAAGGTGAAGCATCCAAGCGGCCACGATCTCTACAGCTACTGGGGCGACACAGTGACCGACGAACTCAACACTGCGCTCGAGGACTCCCCCGGCGCGAAGGTGCTCGTCAATCTGGCATCGAACGAGTACTTCGGAGTCGTGCAGCCCGAGCGCTTCGACGGTCGAATCATTTCGCCCCGCTTCCTCGACGCCAAGGGCGATGGCGAGCACAAGATCATCAGTTTCTTCGCCAAGCAGGCACGAGGCGCCATGGCTGGCTGGATCGTGCGCGAACGGATCACGGCTGCCAAGGCACTCACCAACTTCGACATGAACGGCTACCGCTACGCCCCGGCCGAATCCACACCCGACGAACCCGTCTTCAAGCGGAGGAACGCAGCATGACCGACATCAACACCGTCGCTTGGGACATCGATTCGATCCTCGAGGGGCGCTCCGTCGACGAGATCTTCGACGCCGCCGAGGCAGCAGCCACCGAACTCACCGGGCTCCGCGGCCGAGTCGGCACGCTGGACGCCGTCGAACTCGCCGAAGCAATGCGGGGGCTCGCATCCCTCATGGACCTGCTCGCCCGGGCCGGATACCACCCGATGCTCTCCTTCAGCACCGACACCAGCGACCCTGCCCACGGCGCCGCAATGGCGCATTCCCAGCAGCGAGCGACCGAGATCAACACCATGTTGATCTTCTTCGATCTCGAGTGGGCCGCGGCCGATGACGACCACGTCGCCAGCATCATCGGTGACCCCCAACTCGACTTCTGCCGGCACCACCTCGAACAGGTCCGCCTCGAACGACCACACCTGCTCAGCGAAGCCGAAGAGACCGTGCTCGCCGACAAAGCACAGGTCGGCGCAGCCTCATGGGTGCGGCTGTTCGACGAGCTCACGTCGGCCATCGAGGTCGACGTGCCAGAAGAGCACGGCGGTCAGGGCGTTTCGCTGATGCAGGCCCTCTCGTTGCTGTCCCACCCAGACCGCAACGTTCGTCAGCAGGCCGCCGACGGCGTCACCGCCGGCCTCGCACCGGGCCTGCGCACCCGGGCGTACGTGTTCAACACACTCCTGCTCGACAAGTCGATCACCGATCGCCAGCGTGGCTACGACACGTGGATCTCGTCGCGCAATCTGGCGAACGAGGCCTCCGATGCGTCGGTCAACGCACTCATCGAAGCCGTCGTCGACAACTACGACCTCCCCCAGCGTTGGTACAAGCTCAAGGCACAGGTCCTCGGCATCGACAAGCTGGCCGACTACGACCGCATGGCCTCTGTGGCCGAGACCGAGCAGGAGTTCGACTGGGACCAGGGCGCCAGCATCGTGCGTGATGCCTACGCCTCGTTCTCCCCCGAACTCGCCGACGTCGTCGGACGGTTCCTCGACGAGTCGTGGATCGACGCCCCCGTGCGCCCCGGCAAGCGCGGCGGCGCCTTCGCCGCACCCGTCACCCCGTCGCACCACCCATACGTCTTCCTCAACTGGACCGGCACATCACGCGACGTCGCGACGTTGGCCCACGAACTCGGCCACGGCGTTCACTTCTATCTCGCCCGCGAGCAGGGCATCTTCCACCAGTCGACGCCACTCACCGTTGCTGAGACGGCGTCAGTGTTCGGCGAGACCGTCACGAGCAACCGCCTCCTGGCGACGATCGATGATCCGACGGAACGATTCGCACTCCTCGCGAGCACGCTCGAAGATTCGATCGCCACGGTGTTCCGCCAGGTGGCGATGAACCGCTTCGAAGACTCGTGCCACACAGCACGGCGCACCGAGGGCGAACTGTCGGTCGAACGCTTCGGTGAGCTGTGGGCAGTCAGCCAGAACGACATGCTCGGCGATTCGGTTGAGGTCACCGAGGGCTACCGCAGCTGGTGGAGCTACGTCCCGCACTTCATGGGCACACCGGGCTACGTGTACGCGTATGCGTACGGCCAGCTCTTGGCACTGTCGGTCTACGCCCGCTATCTCGAAGAGGGCGATGGGTTCGTCCCGGCATACCTTGACCTGCTTCGTGCCGGCGGGAGCCGCTCACCTGAGGAGCTCGGCAAGATCGTCGGCTGCGACCTCGCTGACCCCAACTTCTGGGCCAACGGCATCAACATCGTTGCCGGTCAACTCGATGCTGCTGAAGAAGCCGCGAAGGCTGCCGGTCGCATCAGCTGACAAGATGACCGCCATCCATCCGACTCTCTAGCGGAGCAGGAGTACCGGACAGGGTGCGAGGCGAGCCAGCTTGGTCGTCAACGAACCGAGCAGTCCCTCGAAGCGACCGAGGCCGTGGGTGCCGACGCACAGCAGGTCCGGGTCGTACTCGCTTGCCGCCTCGAGCACTGACTGCGCGGCGCTCTCGCCTTCGACACCGACTGCTGTGGCATCGACGCCTGCCTCCTGCAGCGCAGCGACGAGGTCCGTCGTGCGGCTGGCAACAACACGATTCACGTACTGCTCAACGAATGCGTCGTCGCCGATCCAACTTCCTGTTGCAAGGTCGCCAGCCTGCTCACGGCGGAACGAAACATCGAGGTGTGCCGGGTCAGCATGACGTGTCGACGCGCTCCGCAGATCGCTGAGAACCTGGCGCGGCACCTCCACCACGGTGAAGACCGTGACCCGGCCCGCCTCGCCAGCCAGTCGCGCCACCATCTTCGTGGCCAGGGGGATGTCAAGAGTGCCGTCGGTTGCGACCAGTACATGCATAAGCACGACCATAAGGCACCCGATCAGGTGCACCGAACCGCAGCGTGAATCACGGGATCGTGACGGAGGACCCTGGCGCACATCGTCCGCCTCTTTCAAGCTGGAGGAATGGACACCGAGATGGTTCCCACGCCCGACACGCCCGACACCCGGAAGTGGGTGCTTCCTGCCGCCGCTGTCGCAGGTGTGGCGGTACTGATCGTCGCCCTCGTGATCGTTGGTGTCCGAGGGGGCACCACCGGCGACGATGCAGCCGACACCAGTACCGCGATCACTGACGCGACCACCATCTCGTCTGAACCTGCTGGTGAACCGACGACGACCGAGATGGCCTCGACGTCTACCGCAACCGAGACCACCGCTGCGGTCGAGACAACAACACCCGCGACCACTGTGGCAGCGGGGCCCCCAGCCACATTCACCGCCGAAGCCCCCTACTTCGGAGAACCGACGACGGTCACGCTCGACCTCGTCGGGATTCAGAACGGCCTGACCGTGTACGACGGCCTGGTGGAAGTACCCGAGCTGCGGTGTGTCGCCATGCTGGCGCCCGGTATCAACGGCTGGAACGAGTGGTGCGGCGGCCCGAACAACCCCGTCCGGTTCATCACCGGTGACGGCACGACGATCTGGCTGGTTGAACTCGGCGCCGACGTCGGATCGGTCACCGTTAGCGTGCCGCCCACCGACTGGACGCTGACCGCGAACGGCTGTAACACCCCCGTCATCGACATGTTTCAGGCCGCATTCCCCGGCCCTGCGGTGATGACGGGCGTCATCTGCGTCCCTGGGGAAGCCTTCGTCAACAACAGCGCAACGCTGCTCCAGCCCGGGTCACCCGACGGTGGCGGTTCCGTTGTCCAGCAGGCAGCCGATGGCACGTGGACAACGCCGGGCGGTGGGACGAGCTACCCGTGCGACGACGCCGTCAACGACGGCGTCGACCGGTGCGGTGCCTACGGCTTGGACGTCGGCGAGGAGTTGTTCGATGCCCTCCTCCCGATCCCACCAATCGGCGGCGGCTCAGCCCCTGCGGATGTCGTCGGGGTGCGCGACGTGACCATCGACGTTCGTGGCGTGATCGGATCGTCCACCAGCGCCGCCGACATCGGGGCCGCCGTCGCAGCAGCGTTCCGCATCGACAACGATGATCCGGCGCCCACGGTCGCGACCATCGGCCAATTCGGATCGTGGAACGTGGAGCTCGTGATCGTCACGATTCCGGCCTTCGACGACTCGGTCCGCTCAACGACCTATGCCGTCTGGGTTGGCCTGGCCCCGAATGAACCAGTGGTACATGCCGTTGCGTTCGAGACGTGTGCACGCGGTCTTGCCGGATCGGATCTGTGCATCTGACCGGTACCTGCTTGGCGTCGGCCCTCAGGTCATTTCAGGCGATCAGCTGAAGCTGTGACTGCTGGGGACTGCGGGTGATAGCGCTCGACGAAGATCTGCTCGTCGGCGGCGCCGAGGGAGCGTGCAGCTTCGGCTGACGCGTCGACGAAGTCGGGGCTGCCAGCGATGAAGATGCTGTGCCCGCTCAAGTCCTCGAACGCGTCGCCGAGCATGTCGGGGATGCGGCCGGTGAACTTGGCGTCCTGGGGCGGATCGTCACCGGTGTAGGTCACTCGGAAGTCGAAGCGGCGATGTTTCGCCCGCCACCAGGCCATGAGGCCTTCGTCGAACACGTCGGCCGGCGTCCGAGCCGAATAGAGCAGCGTGACCGGATGTTTGAAGCCCCGCCGAAGGGCACCATCTGCGAGCGCCAGGATCGGGGCGAGACCCGAACCCGCCGCCAGACACAGGACCGGCGTATCGGTGCCAGGGTCGCCGATGAAGGTGCCGTAGGGACCGGCCACGGCGATGCGATCGCCCACCGCCAGCTGATCATGGATCCAGTTGCTCGTCGCACCGTCGGGGACGCGAGCCACGAGCAGCACCACTTCACCGTCGGGCCGTGGCGCGTTGGCGATGGAGTACGGGCGTGGCGGAGCGCCCGCTTTGTCGTTGCCGACCATCAGGTACTGGCCCGGCCAGTAGCGAATCGGGTCGCCAATCGGCCGGAGCCGCAACTCCACGATCTTCGGTGTCCGCACAATCTTCTCGGTCACCACCGACAGCACCCGATCACGTGGCGGGAACAACTTCGGCATTGCGTCGTCAGTGCCGAACTCGATCTCGACGACATCGGTGATCGGCTTGGCCATACACATCAGTCGATAGCCATCGGCGCGTTCGTCAGCCGAGAGCGCCATGTCGAGCACCATGCCCTGATCGACCTCGCCGTCGAGCACCTTGGTTTTGCACTCGCCGCAGGCCCCCGCGCGACAGTTGTTCGGCAGGGCGTAGCCACCCCGCTCCAGCGATCCCAAGACGGTGTCACCCGGCTCGCAGCGAACGTCCTTACCGGACGGCGCGAGCCGGATGACCCCGGGTCCCGAGGCCGACTCCCCCACACTCATCAGAAGACAGGAATGATGTCTTCGAGATCAATGTCATTGACCTCTTGGCCACTGATCCCCAGCTCGGGGATCGCCGGGAACGGGATGTCGTACTTGTCGAGCACCGCCTTCAGATTCAGGATCGCCTGACGCCAGTTCTCCTTCTTCTGCTCGTACTCCGGAATGTGGAACCCGGCATCGCGGGCGACTGCATCGCACTTCCGCTGCACCTCGATGAAGTCGGACGGCAGGTCCCAGAAGGATTCCGGTGGCTCGAACAGCACGGCCGACAGGAACAGATAACCGGCTCGGATCTGCTTGGTGATGAGCTCCCGATCGGTGACGTCGAGGTTCGGGTAGTCACGCTCCATCAACGCCATACAAATCGCCATGTGACGACCCTCATCGCGACCGATGTTCGTGAAGGCCTCCTCGAACACTGGCTCGCGGGCCCCCTCGGCCATCTGGTGGAAGATGGTCGCCGCGGCGATCTCCCCCATCAGGAACGACGAGAACAGGACGGCGAGTGAATACTTCGGAACCGCCTGCTTGAAGCCATCCCAGTAGCGACCGCCGTTGAAGTACAGCCACTTCACGTTGCGCTGGGCCTGCATCCCGAGGTCAGTTTTGGGTTCGTAGGTCAGCGGGTCGGGCCAGCCGAGCATCTTGGTGATCGCCATGCCGCACATCTGCTCGTGGTTCTGCTCGTCACGGGTGACCGAGAAGAAGCACCGACGCACGGCGTCTTCCTCATGCACCTCATAGGTCTTGACGAACGCTTCGGCGAAGACCGGGGGCGCCGATGCATCGAACACGGAGAGCAGCGTCCACCAGTATGCGATTGCTTCGCGCTCCTCCCAGGTGTACGACTCGGGATCGAACGTGTCCCACGACAGCTGAGCGGGGTCCCACACCTCACGCTGGCTTGCCGACCAGATCTCTTCCATCTTCTCGGTGCCGGCGTGCCAGCTCAACGGGAACACGTTCGGCTGCTCCGTGGTGGGTGGAAATTCCATCTCGAGTGCGAGTTGCGTCTTTGGGGCCATAGCGTCAGCGTAATCGTTAAGGGCTTAACGATCGAAGGGCCTTTAGTCCCAGATGACAGACTCCTCGACATGAGGCTCGTTGCTGGAACGTTGGCGCGACTCGATCGGAACCCAACGGTCCGCGCCGTCATGGCGATCGAGGCGTCGTGCAACGAGTGACGATCGTCGGAGCGTCCGGCTCAGGGAAGTCGTCGCTCGCGGCGTTACTCGCCGAGCGGTTGAACGCTCGACATGTCGAACTCGATGCGATCTTCCACAAGCCTGACTGGACTCCGACGCCAACGCCACAGTTCCGCGCCGAGGTCGCCGACGCGCTCGACACACCGACGTGGGTGGTCGCCGGGAACTATTCGGTCGTGATGGATCTGACGCAGGGCGGCGCCGACACGATTGTCTGGCTCGACATGCCCCGCTGGCTGGTCACTTGGCGGGTCCTCAAGCGGAGCATTCGACGGGCCGCTACCCGTGAAGAACTCTGGAACGGCAACCGGGAACGGTGGCGCAACTTCGTCAAGCGTGACCCGGAAGCGAACATCATCCTGTGGGCGTGGACATATCACGGTGTCCACACGCAGCGCTACACAACCTTCGCCGAAGGCAACTTCTGGGCACACGCCGACGTGCGCCGGCTGACTTCGGCGAAGCAGGTCGCGCGCTTCCTCGCGTCAGCGGGTGACGGGGAACCCGAGGTCGACTGAACTCGTGGCCGGGTCGGGCCAGCGACTCGTGACAACCTTGCCACGGGTGTAGAAGTTGATGCCCTCGGGCCCGTACATGTGAGTGTCGCCGAACAGGCTCGCCTTCCACCCACCGAAGCTGTAGTAGCTGACCGGCACCGGGACCGGCACATTGACGCCGACCATGCCGACCTGCACGTCGAACTGGAACTGGCGAGCTGCGCCTCCATCGCGGGTGAAGATCGCCGTGCCATTCGCGTACGGGTTCGAGTTGATGATGTCCAGACCCTCCTCGAAGCCCGACACGCGCATCACGCCCAGCACCGGGCCGAAGATTTCGTCGCGGTACGACGCCATGTCGACCGTGACGTGGTCGAGCAACGTCGGGTTGACGTAGAAGCCGTCGCTCGGCACGCCGACCCGGCCATCGACCACCATCGTGGCGCCGTCAGCAGGAGCACCTTCGATGTAGCCGAGCACACGGTCACGTGACTCGGCGGTCACGAGCGGGCCCATTTCGCTGTCGGGCTCCATGCCCGGACCGACCTTGACCTTGGGGATGCGGTCCGCAATCGCTGCCACGAGATCGTCGGCGATGCTGTCTGCCGCGAGGACGACACTGATCGCCATGCACC
>RCMY010003552.1_pt1 | contig 13764 bp, 12 predicted proteins | sample 2041341 | NCBI WGS metagenome assembly RCMY01 (sample SAMN09708234, study PRJNA481090) | Marine sediment metagenome, whole genome shotgun sequencing project. | reverse complement strand
ATCGTGAAACCTGCCCCCATATAGGCCGCACCTTTCTTGTAGGTGACCGGCTCGTTCCAGATATCCATGCCCCACTCATTGGATGGGACATAGAAATTTTCCGTGTTCTGCGAATAGGCCATCGGCATCCAGTTCTTGCCACCCAGAAAACTGGGGACAGAGTAGATCGCCTTGCCTTTTTTACCATCCGCACTCTCGGCAGGATCACCAGGTCGGTTGTCAGGGTTGTATAACGGTCGACCATTCTCGTCTATACCCTTCGCCCACGTTATGTTCTGAACGAAAGGCGTGGCCGAGATGAATTCACCGTTGGTACGATCGAGTACGTAGAAAAAGCCATTTCGGTCAGCGGTTGCACCCGCCTTGATGGTTGCGCCGTCTTTCTCCATGTCAAAGGCTATGAATTCATTGACGCCATCAAAGTCCCAGCCATCGTGTGGCGTGGTCTGAAAGCCCCACTCTATTTCGCCGTTTTCCGGGTTGATTGCAAGGCGAGAAGACGACCACTTGTTGTCTCCCGGACGAAGGTAGCTGTTCCACGGTGCGGGGTTACTGGTGCCAAAGTAAGCCAGTTTGGTATCCGGATCGTAAGTGCCACCCAGCCAGGGTGCGCCGCCACCGTTCTTCCAGGTATCCCCTGCCCAGGATTCATTTCTTTCGCCGGTCATGGTGGACTCTTCACCGTTGAGGGTTCCCATATGACCTTCGATAGTGGGCCGGGACCAAACAAGTTCTCCGGTATCAGGATTACGTGCATCAACCTGCCCGACGATACCGAATTCACCGCCCGAATTACCCGTCACCACCAGAGGACCGTGTGCTTCGGTAGGTACGATAAGAGGCGCCGCCGTGTAAGAATAACCGGCTTCGAAGTCTCCTATTTTCTTGCGCCAGATGACCTTGCCAGTCTTGGCATCCAGTGCAACAATCTTGGCATCCAGCGTCCCGAAGAATACCTTGTCGCCCAGTATTGCGGCGCCCCTGTTGACCACGTCACAGCAAGGCAGAATACCTTCAGGTAGTCGAGCATCGTATTGCCACAGTTCCTCACCGGAGGCAATATCGATTGCCCACATACGGCTGTAGGAACCTGTCACGTACATGACGCCATCCTTGATCAATGGCTGCGATTCCTGACCGCGTTGCTTTTCTCCACCAAACGAAAACGACCACACCGGATAAAGGTTCTTGATGTTTTCCTTGTTCAAGGTTGACAGCGGACTGTAGCGTTGCGCACGAGGACCCAGTCCGTAGGAGAGTACGTCTTCTCCACTGGCCTGATCATTCATGATTTCGTCGATTGATACATCCAGCGCCATGGCGGATGTGGCGAATCCCGCAGCACTGATTGCCAGTGTGCCGGCAAACGCCAGCATGGTCTGTTTTCGCTTCATTAACTGCTCCTAGAGTGGAAAATCATTGCACGCAACTCAATGGTGAATGCGGCGTTACACTGCACGGCGTTTAAGCGGACGCACCGATTTCTACAAGTTTAACTGAGCGTGCAAATTAGCCATAGTGGCCATAAGTACACCTTGAATGGTACAGGCTAGCGGGTGACTTCGACTACGGGATAAAGTGCATCTTCCATCGCTGGATAAAGATGCACCACTGATCGTTCATACTCAGTTCGCACGACACCCAAACCTTCAAACCGAGCCGGAATACTCAGCACCATGGCCTCGTTCATGGTCAAGCCCCGCATCACCGAATCACTGATGCTGCCATACAACCAGTCAAGGTAGTCGGCAGTTTGTACCAGGGATTCATCCTTGGCATCGCTGGGACCATGACCCGGTATGAGCAGTGCCTTGTCCATGCCAGACAACAGATCCAGCGATGCTCGCCAGGTCTTGATATCCGCATGCGGCGTTGTGGGGGCCCGGTACAGAAAGGCCAGATCACCCGCGAAAAGCACGCCGGTCTCGTCATCTCTGATCACCAGATCACTACTGGTGTGACCCGCAAGATAGTACAGCGAAAATTGCCTGCCACCCACGTCTTCGCGATCAGCCTCCAGGGCCACGGTTGGCGATACCGGATACGTACCACGCATCCAGTCGCCAAGCAGGCGGTACATGTTGTCCGCGAAACCATTACCTTCCAGTGCGATATTGTCGATGACCTGTTGTGGTGCTGCAATGGCAGATGAATCGAAAGACTGATTGCCTAAAAAATGATCGGGATGATGATGCGTGTTGTAGACACGGAGGATGGGCTTGCCGGGCACCGTTTTACTGATCAACGCGTTCAAGGCATCGCCATAACGCTTCGAAGGACCGGTATCGACAACGACGACACCATCAGGGACTTCAATGAACGCCACGTTGACGATGTTGCCGCCATTGTCCATATTGAAGTATTCGGTGCGACCCAGCACCGCCCACGTTTTCGATGCCACTTCGACCGCCATCAGGTCAAAGTCAAGCAATCGTGCTCCAGCGGAACCACAAACAGCGCACCCACACCCGGCCGCAAACCACTGCATCACCTGTCGGCGAGATCTGGATGCCGGTGCAGCACTGGCTCTCTTACCGGCGGTTGAATCCACTGACATGGAAGTGCTCATCAAAGTCCGTTCGCTGCGGGTACATTCAGTGGGTAACTGAATGTATTGCCTTCGGTGTCGCGGGATGAGACATGCAGGACCGAACTTTCCCGACCTACCTGTGATTTCAGGGTGAGTGTCGGATTTTCACTCACCGGCTCGTACAGATCCAGCTCGGCGATTGTCCTGCCCGTGTCATCACTGACAGTGAGTTCATTGAGATAGAAAGCCGGTATTCCAGCAGCTAACCCGGTATCCATCGGATGGCGCATGCGCAGTGTCATACGGATACTGTTGTCTTCGTCACGACTGACGAAGGCGCGCGTCTCACCCAACGTCTTCATCCAGTTGGAATTGCCGTGCGCTGCCGCCGGAGCAGTACATCCTCCCCCGGCCGCGTCCACTATCGCACCGCCGACATGCCACACACCATCAGCGGTACGAACCCCGACATGGATGGGTGAGGTCTGCTGCAGTTTGAGTCGGATTCCAATATAGGCCAACGCCTCTGCAGGGCGTAGACTCATCACCAGCGGAATCGGATTCAGATCAGCCACTGCCACGATTTCCACGACGTTATCAAGAGCCGTCGCATCAATAGTGACAGGTACCTGGAACTGATTCTCGGCGGATAACGGCGCCATGACCTTCACACGATCATCGAATACGATATCGCCACCCGGCATGAATCTCTCCGCCATGGCTTGCCACATAACGGACTGCAATGGGTCCTCCGGCAAGTCTCTGGCCATAGCACATGTGGAGGCTGCGGACAAAAACACGGCAACAACAACGTTCAACCAGCCCTTCATCCGCCATACCCTCATTGCAGCAGCTTTGCACGTAGCCACTCTACTCCGTACTTGGCATAGAGCGCCTTCATATCACCCGACTCGACCATCTCTGTGAGTACGTCTCCCAGTGCATAGCCCAGATCCCGGCTGTCGTGTTTCACGGCAATACCAATGGGCCAGCCGGTACGCACGATTCCAGGCATGGGTGGACTGGTAATCTCCGACTCAATATCCGGTGTACTGAATGCAACCCATTCGGCCTGAGCCCTTGACCCAAGCAAGGCGCCAACCTCACCCGATGAATACAAAAGCTGCGCATCCTTGAAAGTTCGCCCACGCCGGATACTTTGCTGAAGTTGTCCACGGAAAGCATTAGACAGAAAGAAGTCTCCGGCGGTGTCCAGTTCAACGGCAATCGGATTTGTCACGAATCGGCCAAACGTTTCAACTGAGGGGTGCACGGCTGTGTTGAAAATCAGCGCTATCTGTTCCTGGAAATAGGGGGAACTCAATACCGCGAATTCATTGCGTGCATCCACCTCACGATCGAAAGGAACGTGCATCATGACATCAGCGACTTTCCCGTGAATCAGATCACCCTTCCAGATATTAACTCGCAGATCATCATCCAGATTCTCGTCAGCGCCGCGAATCAGAAATTCGACATCTACCCCCAGAGCCTCACCGAGGCGGCGGCCGATTTCGATGTCGATTCCGTGTGCTTCTCCGGACTCATCTTTCCATGAATAGGGGGCATAGTCGCTATAGGCAAACACCACCAGCTTGCCACTGTCGACAACATCGTCCACCGGACGTGCTTGTAGAACCGATGAATATATTCCGACAAAAAGTGCATAAAAAAGTGATAAAAACAACTTGAGCCGCTGGTATCGGCAATATATTGCCACCATTTATTCCGGTCGGGGTTGTGCTTCTGTGTATGAGCGGATTGCCCACATCGCCTCCTGGTTCATTATATTTTCGAATGGAGGCATCTTGTAAGTACCGTTCTGGTTGTAGCCTTTACGGATTCGCTCCATGAACCATTCATCGCCAAGTTCACCATCTTCCAGCAAGCGCAAGTCCGGGGCTATGCCTCCTGAAATTACTTGCAGCCCATGACATCGGGCGCAGTTCGAATTATAAGCTGAGGAACCAATGCTCTTCGCCAGTTCGTACTGCTCGCCACCCATGGCACGATAGGGATTCTCAAGTGCAATCTCTTCGGGCAAGGGATCAAGACCTGTCGTATCCACCGCCTGCGGTGTTACATCACCATGTCCAAAACTGGTCTTTGCAACCATGAACGGTGAGAGCACCAACAGAGAAACTACGGTGGTCAACAATATTTTTCTCATTAATTTACGGCTCAAGTATCTTGTTAAGACCTACAGAGTATCCTAATCCGACCCAACGTCAAAATGGTACTTTGGGAACATGGCTCTCATTGAACTTTAGTACCACTGTGTTTGATTCTTGCACAGCGCATACTCCCTATTATGCTGCATAAAATTCTGCTAACGCTTACCTTGCTGCTTGGCAGTGCCGGCCATGCCGCTGAACAATCAGTGAAACAGTATGATGTCGATCCGAAAACCGGCCTGCGCATGGAGCGCTACCGAGCACCGGTTCCAGTCGACGTGCCGGGTGGCACAACGCTTGACTCAGCTCAGGCCATCGCGGCCCAGACGCAGGGTAAGGCAATATTCATCGATGTTTACCCACCCAAAGGTCTCGGGCCAGACCCGTTGGATGGTCACTGGGTGATCACGGAAGAACGCAACTCCATACCCGGAGCAACCTGGCTGCCAGAGGTAGGTACAGGCACATTGAGCGCTGAGGCAGAAGATTATTTCAAGCGTAACCTGGCACGTCTGACCAATAACAAACCGGAATCGAGTCTCGTTTTTTTCTGCACCTCCGACTGCTGGCAAAGTTGGAATGCGGCAAGAAGGGCGATTAACTGGGGCTACAGTAGCGTGCACTGGTTTCCGCTCGGCACCGACGGTTGGCTGGAGGCTGGCCAGGAGACAACCACCGTTCAGCCGGTGAATTTTCAGGACGATTCCATGCCAACCATCGTTCCTGTCGAGGCTGCGACCAGTCCAACAGGCAAACCCGCGTTTCCCGATTCTGCCCGCATATTCCTGCTGGACCAGCAAGGTCGAGAGATGGATATTGGCAGCGTCGTGTTTTCAGCCACTGATACGCAGGATACCGGTGTCAGCGTTGAACTGGACAGTGACCATTTTATCGACCAGTTTTTATCGATGCGACCATTCAAATGCCTGACCGACCCAGCCGAATGGTTCTGCTATCTGCCCTACCCCTACGAACTGACACAAACAGTGACACCTGCGGACCTTACCGAACTGGAGTACCAGCTGTTGTTCATCTGGAAATCTTCGAGCAGTTTCGGCATCGATGCCTGGAATGGAGTGTACTACCAGCTTTCATGGCAAGAAGACGGCACCCTGCAGGGCAAACTGTTGCAGGGTGATCTCAATGTTCTGGCCAACCCTCCAGAGCCTTTCAGCCACCCGATCGACCTGGATGAATTTATTACTGAGGATGCTCAAAGCCGTTTGTTTCCTTCACTGATCATCCGATAATGAATTGCGACCCTGACAGAACAAAGGACCTGACTGCAGCATTTACAACCTTGCAGCAACTCAGGTCGACCCTCTCCGTGCAACTGGTCGGGCTTGATGCTCTGGTCGACAGACTGCTGGTTGCCTTGCTGACGGGTGGACACCTTCTCATAGAGGGACCACCCGGTGTCGCCAAGACCCGCACCATCAATCGTTTTGCGCAACTGCTGAATGTCAGGTTCGTCCGCGTTCAGGCAACGCCGGACTTGCTACCGGCGGATATCACGGGTACCGATATGTTTCAGCAACAAAGTGGGGAATTCAAGTTCAAACCCGGACCGTTGTTCAACCACATCGTACTGGTGGACGAGGTAAATCGGGCACCTCCTAAAGTTCAAAGTGCTCTGCTTGAAGCCATGGGGGAACATCAGATAACGACCAACGGTGTCACGCGCAAACTTGAAGAACCGTTTATGGTGGCGGCGACTCAGAACCCGATTGAACATGAGGGCACCTACCCACTTCCAGAAGCACAACTCGACAGATTCATGTTCTTCGTCAATATCGAGCTGCCCGGTATTGAACAGGAACGCATGATTCTTGACCAGGTATTGAGCGAGCCCGACCCCTTGCTCAAGAACCCAGAGATAATTCCGCTAGGTGACGGCAATCTTGTTCTGCAAGCCAGAGAGGCAGTACAGCAAGTGTTTTTGTCCGAAGCCGTACGTGACTACATCGTACGCCTCGTCAGCGCCTCACGCGGACATGGTCCGGGTGCTGGGATCGATGGCAAGATTGCTGCAGTCATTTCTCAGGCAGCCAGTCCTCGCGCATCGATCAACCTGGCAATTGCCTCGCGTGCCGCAGCCTGGCTGGATGGTCGGGATTTCGTGACACCGGACGATGTTGCAGCACTGGCACCTGATGTCTTGTGTGGACGAATTGCGCTTGACTACCGTGCGCGAGCAGCCGGCACAACGACGCGCCAGGTTGTCAACGATCTGCTGGACGCGACTCCACGCGTGTAGCCACTTATGCAGATGCCCGCACCTGAATTCATATCGATCATACGAATCGCCCCGGTCACGATCAATCTTGAAATACTCTGCCGTGAACGCAACTGAAACTGACAAGCCACACGTTGCCGCCGTGACAGTCAGCATTCAGTCACTGCTGGACGAGCGATATGCCTTGCAGGCAAGCACACTCCATCAGCCTGCAGGCTCAGGCTTGTGGGCAGGCAACTTTCGAGGCGCCCGACGCGGCCATGGGACCGATTTTGATGATCTGCGCCATTACAGCCCGGGCGATGAAATGCGATACATTGACTGGAATGCCAGCGCCCGTACCAACATTCTGCACACCAGGCTCTATCGGGAGGAACGCGAACACCGTGTCACACTGATCGCTGACCTGCGCAGCACCATGTTTACCGGTACGCACGAATTGCGTTCGGTCCGGGCCAGCCTGCTCACAGCACGACTGCTATGGCAAGCGATTGATGGGGCGTGTCGAGCGAGTGTCATCATGGTCTCTGATACGGGTATATCTGTCAGCGAATATGGTAACGGCCATCGTGCAGCCATCAATGCCTGCGGGCTTCTGGCACGGCGCTTCCACGACACCCAGCAGCAAATCGATTCTCCCGAACAATACGCCGCGCGGAAACTGGCGAATCCGGAAACACCTGATGATGTGCAGATCCCGCTGCCGGCTCACCAGGCCGACACGGTTGCACCAAATGCAACCTGCGAAAACGTTGCTCGTTGGCTTATCACGCAACGCCAGCTGCACGGGACCGTGATATGGGTAAGCGCGTTCGACCACTGCGGCGAAGGTTTCAATGAGGCGATGAATACCTTGTCGCAAGCCACCCGGCAAAGTGCCGTCTATGTACACGACGAGATGCTTGAGCAGGGTCTTCCAGCGGGTCGTTACGGTTACCGATCTGGTGACGCACTCAACAGGACCAGTCATGCGATAACGCTAAGTCACACACAGAAAAATCGCCTGCAACAACAACTATTGCAGCAGAAACAAGAAAGAATGAGCCGTTTCTCTGATTTACAGGTTCCCCTGTTGAGTACAGAGACAGGCAATACGGAAATTGTCTTGGCGCTACGCCAAAGTGGTCACCTGCCTTGAGCGCAGTACCGAGTGATGCATCCATGATTTGCCGGGCTCTGGCATTCATGTTACCGCGCGAACACGAATGAACCAGACGGAGCAACTACTCAGCCAATTGCACGACATCCGGATGCCGCCTGCGCCTGAGGGTGTCTCTCTCTGGCTTCTGGCAGCAAACCTTGTCTTACTGGTGATAGTGCTGATAGCGCTCTACCTCCAATGGCGTCGAAAACGCGAACAATGGCGACGCGACGCACTGAAGCAGATAGAACATGTCCGCACTCTGGAACCTGCAACCGCGATCCTGACACTGGCGAAGCTGCTTAGACGGATCATGCTCTACCGACAGCACGATATCTCCACAGACGGCCTTCCCTGGCTGGCCAGTCTGGATGAGGCATTTGACACACACTGGTTCTCGCACGAAGAAGGGCAGGCATTCGGTGCCGAACTGTACAGAAAGACGACAACCACTGAGGCAGAGCTGCACCACTTGTGTCAACACCTGGCCCGATTGATCCGGAAACTCCCAGCGAAGCCGCAAGATAGAAGTCGGCTAGATGATCACCGGTCAGTCTCATGATTCATTTCAACTGGCCGTGGGTATTACTGCTGCTACCCTTGCCGTGGATATTACGGAAACTGTATCCAAAGCCTGTCTTGAAAGCCATCAATATTCCACCTGCGATGGAAAAGGCATTGCAGACTCTGAGTGCAGACCAACAGCCGCGTATTGGACTTCGACAAACCCTGCTGTGGCTTTCCTGGACGTCGCTTCTGCTGGCAATAGCACAACCCTGGCTGCCTGGAGACGCAGTGATACAACCCGTGAGTGGCCGGGCCATCGCCGTCGCTGTCGATATTTCAGGCAGCATGGAGCGCGAGGATTTCACCCTCAACGGGCAAACCAGAAATCGGCTCAGCGTCGTGAAAGAGGTCGCAGGCAACTTTGTCGATCAACGCAAGGGCGACCGGATCAGCTTGGTGCTGTATGGCAAGGAGGCTTTCATAGCCTCACCCTTGACTTTTGACCTGTCGGCACTTCGCCATATACTCGACAATGCAGACATTGGCATGGCGGGACGATCGACAGCAATCGGTGATGCCATTGGCCTGTCAATTCAGACTCTTCAGAATGATCCCGCCGACCAGAAGGCCATTTTGCTCCTATCAGACGGCACCAACAATGCAGGCTCGGTTGAGCCGGAGAGCGCTGCGACACTGGCACAAAGCCTTGGAATTCGTATTCACACCATCGCCATGGGTAGTGTGGATGGAGAGCTCGGTGGATATCGCACTGCCCAGTCTGCGGACCTGGATGTAGAGACACTCAAAGCAGTGGCAGAGAAGGCCAATGGTGAGTTTTTTCGAGCTACCAGCAGTGACGATCTGCAACTTGTCTACGACGCCATTGATGAACTTGAGCGTGCAGAGGTAGCAGCACCGCCTGTCATCCTGCGACAGGATTTTCGTCAGTGGCCACAAGCCGTGCTGCTGCTCTGCCTGTTGCTACTGGTAGTCAGACAGAGAATGCCTACATGAATACCTGGCATATCGGTGAGTTGGTGATTCTACGTCCACTGTGGATTTTACCGGCAGTGCTACTACTGATTGCCTCATTTGTGTCGCGGCACGATGCCGTGCGCAGTCACTGGAAAAACGTTCTGTCACCCGCGTTATTCGATTATCTGGGCGCTGAAAATCATCGATTGTCCCGCTGGAACCTACCACTACTGATAGCCGCGCTTACAGCGCTTAGCCTTAGCCAGCCAGTACTGCGACAAAGTGACGATGACACTTGGCGACATAGCATCGGCTGGATCATGGTTGCCGATGTCTCACGTTCCATGACACTGGACGACACTGTACCCTCACGCCTTGGTGCCATGCGAGAGGCGCTGGCAGAATTGTCCCGCCAGGCCGATGCCAGACCCATTGCACTGATCTTGTTTTCCGGGGATGCATTTCTGGTCGCGCCGCCTGCTTTTGATCGATCGGTATTCAATGAACACACCGCTCTGCTGGAACATGGCCTTATTCCGATAGAGGGCTCAAACCTGGCCCGTGCCTTGTCATTGGCAACGTCCGTCGTCGAGGAAAGTCAATTTCGCAAGGCCCGCGTGTTCGTTCTGGGTGATTCTGGTGGCATCAGCAAGAGTAGCATCGCCGCAGCACGATTCCTTGCTGATGCAGGCCATCGGGTCGATATGCTGGCATTCGGCTCATCAACAATCAGCGAGGCTGAAATACCCGATGAGCGCAAGCCTGTCAGCAGCAGCGCAAGCTGGGGCCAACAACAAGGCACTGGCAATCAGACCTCCGTAGACTGGAAGCGGGTGCGCCAGCTTTCCGATGCTGGCAATGGGGTCAGCGTCAGGGCCAATAGCTTTGGCGTTGTGGATTACAATCAGCTTGATCTGGACAAGTATTCCACAGCCTCAACTCACGCGGAGCTCAAGAGTCTGGTGTGGCAGGAACAGTCGCACTGGCTGCTGTTGGTAGGGGTACCCTTGCTGCTAATGCTGTTCCGCCAGGAGTCGATGCACTGATGCACAGGCTCATTGCTGTCATGTATTCACTACAAAGGTTGCTGATAGCCAGCCTGATAGCTTGTTCTACCCTGCCCGTCCTGGCCACCGATGACAATCTACTGGCCCATCGGTTGTTCGCAGCGGGTGACTTTGTTCGTGCGGGTGAAATTTTCACCGACCCAGCCTGGAAAGGCGTTGCATTGTATCGCTCGGAACAATGGTGGCGTGCAGCCGAGGCATTTGTCAGAGCCAGTGACCCGGTATCAGCTTTCAATCTGGGAAATTGCTACGTCAAGCTTGGCTATTATGAACTGGCACTGGACGCCTACCTGCAGGCACTAACGATGGACCCATTGCTTGAAGATGCCGCTTTCAATGCCGAATTGATACGAAAACTGCTGGCAGAGGATAGCGAGCAGAAGCGTCAAGGCGGGCGCCAACCTTCAGGCGAGGAAATAGACCGGCTTGAATCGCAAGAAGAAAATCGCGAAAGCGGCAGTGGTGAAGGCGGTGATGAGCAAAGCGAAACTGATGATTCCGCATCTGCCAGCGAGTCTGATGAGCAAGGCAAGCAGAGCATGGACAGCAGCGACGAAGCCAAGGATGGCAATGGCGGTCAAGCTTCCGAGCAAAAAGAGCATGCTTCTGATCAAGAAGGAGGCGGAGCAATCAACGGTGAGACTAGTGAAGAGACGCCGGCCAACAGGGCCTCCGGTGGATCAGAGGCAGAGCCATCACCGGGTGATTCTCAGTCAGCGGGCCTTCGCACCACACTGGAAACCGAACAGGCCACCACACAGTGGTTGAATCGAATCAATCACGATGCAAGCCTGTTTCTGCAACGGCGCATCATGCTCGAACAGCGGCGCAGGCATGCCAACGGGCAATCTGCACCTGAAGGCGGAAGCGTATGGTAACGCGACCGCTTCTATTGTTTTTCACAGTTGTTCTGCTGTGCTTCAGCCTGATCATCGACACGGTGGATGCAGCCGACGTCGACCCTGCCATTACCTTGATCGGCAGCAATGAAACCGTGTATCGCGGCGACAGTGTCATCATCGAACTAGAGAGCGTAGGGATATCCGACCCTCTTGATATGGCCCCGCTGTTTCAAGATGCGGACCTGTTACGGGAAACGACCGGCACCCGTATAACAGTCATCAATGAACGAGTCGCCGAGATGAAAGTGCGGCGCATGGAACTGATCCCTCGCCATGAAGGGCGCGTGATATTCGGCCCTGTGACGGGTACCAGCAGCGCAGGATTAGTGACATCGAATACGATCGTGATCGAGGTTCAACCACCGGTACAATCAGATTGGGAACCCGCACCAGATGACTTGCAGATTGATGTGGTGCTAACAACCGGTGATGGACCTTACATGGTGAAGCTGCTGGATTCCGAGCATGCGTCGGACTCCAAATCTCAACCTTTTGTAGGCCAGCATATCATTGCCGATATCGAGCTCAGACACCGTCATCCCATAGCGGACGAACAAGTATCGTTGCCCGATTTCAACGGTTTCGATGTACTGGAGCAGTATGTCGAACGCAGGACTGTGGACACCCGCGAAGACAAAAATTCATGGCGTATAACCGCCTGGCGCTACCACCTGTTCGCCCAGCGCTCCGGCAAACTGACCGTGGGCGCTGTGAGCTGGAAAGGAACGTCGATTCGTTCGCGTACACAGCGTTCAACATTTGACAGGCGTTCGCCATCCTATTCACTGCACATCAAGCCCGCAGCTGGTAGTGCTCAATGGTGGTTGCCTGCCAGCGAGGTCACACTCAATGATGACTGGTCAATGGATCCAAGGGATCTCTCGGCGGGTGATGAAATCTTGAGAACCATTACCATCAGCGCTCGCGATGTGCTGGCCAATCATCTTCCGGACATCGTTCCACCCGAAAGCCGCGCTTTGACAACAACACCGATCAGGCAGACCCGCTCCCAGCAGTTGACTGGCAATCACATCACTGCCACGGGCATCTTTGAATTTCGCATGGTTGCCCAGAGCCCGATACCCGTGTTTCTTGATACGGTGCGTGTTCCCTGGTTCAGCACTGTGGAAAACGAATCCAGGGAGGCCATCATTCCGGCACGGCGCATCAATGTCGGGTTACCCGATCGTGCGGATTTGCTGGCAAGCATAGCGCTGGAAGATAGCTGGAGCGACCGGGTTTTACTGAGACTGGAAGGCAGTACGGCTCAATGGTTGCCCTGGCACGTCAGTTTTGCACTATTGTCTCTCATCGCCACCTGGCTCTGGTTCCGGGAACTTCGTCACTGGTTCAGGGAACGTCGCAGGACAAAACAAGGAATTGGTTCGACAGTGCTCCCCGATTTATAAAGACACAAACGCACTCACTGCGGGATTTTGTCTTCAGGCAAAATGGCAATACCCCACGGATATCGACCCACCTTGATTGTCTGGATGGCCTTGCGACTCGCAACATCAATCATCGTGACATCACCTGACACACCATTGGTCGTATAAAGCTTGTCTTGTTCTGGAGTCAGAGCCATATGCCAGACACGTCGACCCACCAGTATGTAATCTTGCACTTCGAAGGTTTTCCGATCAACCACGGCCACATGGTTTGAAGGACCCAGTGCTACAAAAGCGGTGAGCCCGTCATCAGTCAGTTCCATCCCTACCGGTTGGATAAGGTCTCGTGAAATACCGGGAATCTTGAAATTGATTTTATGTTTTATCTCCTTTGTTTCCGTATCAATCACCGCAACGGTTCCACCGATTTCTGAAGAAACCCACAACTCCTTGTCATCGGGCGTGAATTCCGCATCCCGTGGTCGTTGGTCTACCAGCGTGTTGGCAACAATAGCGTGCGTTGCTGTATCAATCCAGTGTGCCATGTTGGAAGTTTCCGAGGTGACGATGGCATATTTGCCATCATGGCTTATAGCCATGCCTTCGGGTTCCACGCCGACATCAATTTGCGCGATCACCTGGTGCGATTCGATATCCACCACGGTTGCTATCGCATCATCTTCATTGGCGATGTAAAGATGCCGGTTGTCCGGATGCAAGGCGAACTGTTCCGGATCTTCACCACTGGGCAGTTCGAAGATAATCGAATCATCACTGATGTCCATTACCTGTACTGTGTCAGAATCCGAGGCGCATATGAACAACCTGGAAAAGTCGTGACTCA
>RCMY010003551.1_pt1 | contig 13765 bp, 14 predicted proteins | sample 2041341 | NCBI WGS metagenome assembly RCMY01 (sample SAMN09708234, study PRJNA481090) | Marine sediment metagenome, whole genome shotgun sequencing project. | reverse complement strand
GATGCTCCGGGCAGGGCGAGGATGGTGGAGGGAGTGGCGATGGTGGTGGTGACGAGTGTCGCGACGAGTGCGGTGGCGGCCGCGATCGCACCGATTCGGGTCCGGGTGCGGGTCAGGGTGAAGGTCATGGCGCCATCCCAACAGGGGGGCGTGACCCGACCGTGAACGAGGCTGCAGACGATCAACTCTGCACGCCGCGCTCTTGCTGCTGGCTGTCAACTGGGTCGCAGGCGTGCATTCGGGCCGCTGTTCAGGCAGGCTCGGAGCATGCGCATCGTGTTGATCGTTCTCGGAGTACTCGCCGCGATCGCGGTCGTCGCAGCGGTCATGGTCCGACGACTCGATCACGATGCCGGCGTCTGGCACGTCGATCCGCTCACTGCACCGAAGCCGTCGACGCCGAACTCGTACCGGGCGGCTCCTGCGGATGCAGATGTCGACGCCGACGCCATCGCCCCGATCTTCCAGGTCCCGGTCGCCGACTTGGCAGCGAAGTTCGACCGGGTGGCGCGCGACAGCGGCAGTGTCGGCGTCGTCGGCGGATCGCACGAGAGCGGCTTCGTCACCTACGTCCAGACCTCGTCGCTCTTCGCGTTCCCGGACTACATCTCGGTGCGGTTCATCCAGATCGACGCCATGACCAGCACGCTTGCCGTGTTCTCACGCTCACGCCTCGGCCAGGGTGACCTCGGCGTGAACAAGAAGCGCGTCACCTCGTGGCTCGAACAGCTCGCCTGAACAATTGCGTGAACTTCGACCGAGCATCATCGGTGCACAAATCGCCGTCGCACCGCGCGCTCGGTAGCCTGCCCTGGTGCCAGAGCCGCAGAACGTCACGTCACCGTTGCTGGAGCTTCCAGCGATGGACGTCGACCGCTCGCGGATCGAAGCGGCCATGCACGAATCGGTGCAGACGCCCGACTCCTATCTCAACGAGATCGCATCGCACCTGATCGTCGCCGGCGGCAAGCGTCTCCGCCCCGTCCTCGCGGTCGTCGCCGCCCAGATCGACGGTGAAGTCGCATCGGACGACGTCGTCCGCGGTGGCGTCTCGTGCGAGCTGGTCCACCTCGGTTCGCTCTACCACGACGACGTCATGGACGAAGCCGACACCCGCCGCGGTGTCGAGACCGTCAACGCCAAGTGGGGCAACCTGCAAGCGATCCTCGCTGGCGACTTCCTGCTCTCGCGGGCCTCAGAGATCGCTGCATCGCTCGGTACCGAGGTCGCCGGGCTGCTCGCTCGGACCATCGGCTGGCTGTGTGAGGGCCAGATCGAGGAATTGCGCCACACCTACGACGTGAGCCGCCCCGAGGCGTCCTACTTCGCGTCGATTCACGGCAAGACGGCCTCCCTGTACGGCACCGCTGCACGGATCGGCGGCATCGTCGCCGGGCACGACCGCTCGACGATCGATGCGCTCACCGAGTTCGGCAACGCCTACGGCATGGTGTTCCAGATCGTCGACGACATCTTGGACATCACGGCGACCGACGAGCAACTCGGCAAGCCGGCCGGTCATGACATGGTCGAGGGTGTCTACACCCTGCCGGTGCTCCGGACCCTCGCCACGGGCAGCGCTGCGGCTGACGAACTGGCCGCCCTCCTCGGCTCGCCGCTCGACGACGCACAACAGCGCAAGGCGTTGCAGATCGTCCGGTCGAACGAGGGCGTCGCATCGGCCATGGTCACCGCTCGCGAACATGTGCAGCGCGCCGAAGACTCCTGCGCTGGGTTCGCGGACTCGCCGGCCACCGAAGCGCTCCGTGCAGCGTCGCGGGCGCTGCTCGACTCCGCCGCAGTCCACGCCTGACTCGAATTCGCGACCTTCACCCACGCCGCGACCTGAGTCCCCGCGAGTCTGTTCCGTCCCCGAGGAGTCCTTCGCGCACGCCGGGCCGGGCCGGGCCGGTGAGAGGTGAGAGGTGAGACCACCCCTGCGCCCTGGATCTCACCGGTGTCGCGCCGACGCGTCTGCCGGTGAGCGTTGGGTGTCGACGGTCGTCTCACCTCTCACCGCCGGGCGCGCCGCTTGCCGACCGCAGCCGGAAACTTCGTCGCGATGACCGATTGAGCACCGCTGATCGGGCAGGCTGACACGATGCATGTCGTGATCGTCGGGGCCGGCGAAGTCGGTTGGTACCTCGCACAGCGTCTCGGCGCCGAGGGGCACGACGTCGTCGTCGTCGAACAGAACGAAGCGATCGCGGCAGCCATCGGTGCCGAACTCGACGTCCAAGTCGTCGTCGGAAGCGCCACGTTGCCGTCGACGCTCGCTGCGGCACGGATCGATCGCGCCGACCTGCTGGCCGGGGTCACGCAGAACGACGAGGTCAACCTCATCGCCTCGTTACTCGCGAAGGAAGCCGGGGTTCCGCAGACCGTGGTCCGCATCCAGACCGAGGAACTGCGTGGCGAAGCAGGAGCACCGCTGCGTGCAGCGATGCGCGCTGACGTGGTCATCGACCCGGACGCCGACACGGCAGACGAGATCATGGAACTCACCCAGGCATCAGGTGCCGATGAGGTGTATCAGATGTCGGGGGGCGATCTGATCGTGCTCGGTTGCACCATCGGCGAAGGCGCAGCGCTCGCCGGCAGCACGCTGGCCGAGATCGGTGCGAGTTATGAACCGGATTGGAGTTTCCTGTTCGGCGCGCTGACCCGCGACGGCGAGACGGTGATCCCGCGCGGCGACCAGCGCCTCAAGGTCGGCGACCATGTCCGAGTTCTGACGAGTCGTGAAAGCCGCAACGAGCTCCTCGAACTCCTGGGCGCGGCGCACCGCCGGGCGAAGCGAGTCATGGTGCTCGGCGGCGGTGCCGTCGGCTCGCGGGTCGCTGAACGTCTCGAAGAAGCGGGCGCCGACGTGGTACTCGTCGAACGCGACGCCGACCGTGCCCGCGAGCTCAGTGAGAAGTTGCCGCGGATCACCGTGGTGCAGGGTGACATCGAAGACACCGACATGCTCAACGAGGAGTCGATCAACGACAAGCATCTGGTGATCGCTGCAACCGGTGACGACGCCGCCAACGTGCTCGCCTGCGCGTTCGCCGCGACCGGACGCGACACGTTCACCGTGGCGGTGATCCATCGGCTCAGCCTGCTCCCGCTCGTCCGCCAGTTCGGCATCGATGCAGCACTGAGTCCGCGTACGGCATCGGCGAATGCTGTGCTCCGCCACGTCCGCGGTGGCACGGCGTCGGTGGCGACCTTTCTCGAGAGTGACATCGAAGTCGACGAGATCGCCATCGAAGCAGGTTCGGAAGCCGACGGAGCCGTGGTGGCCGAACTCCACCTCCCACATTCGATCGTGCTCGGCGCCGTCATCAGGCCGGGTGAGTCGGGGCGGATCGTGCGCGGCCACACCGTGCTCAACGCCGGTGACAACGTCGTCGTCTTCGCCCGTCCGGATTCACTGCCTGCACTTCGCAAGGCCTTCAGCGCGTGACGGACGGGTCCGGCTCCGCCGAGTCGCGTGGCAGGGGTGGCCGCAGACGCCGGCCCGTGCTCCATCACCCTGACTTGCATGCGGTCACGAACCCGCGCGCCGCAGTGTTCGGCGCACGCGGCGAACGTTTCCTGGCGGAGCGCCGCCGCCCGTCATTGGCGCTCAACGTCGTCGGTCTGTCCGTGGCGGTGGTCGGCATCGGGATCTTCGTGTGCGGCATCGTCGATCTCGTCGACGGCGGACCGGACGTCGTCGAGCTGTGCATCACGGGGCTGATCACCTGGATCATCGGGTCGATCCTCTGGCGCCGGACGGTGGTCCCCGGCCAGATCCGCGTGCTCGACGTGTTCACCACGGTCACGATCGCCTGGGTCACGATCGCCGCAATCGGAGCGATTCCGTACCTCGTCACCGGACACTTCACCCGGATCGACGACGCGCTGTTCGAGGCGATGTCGGGCTTCACCACCACGGGTGCCACGGTCACGCCGGACATCGAGTCGACGTCCCAGGGGCTCCTGTTCTGGCGTTCGATGACCCAGTGGATGGGTGGAATGGGCGTCATCGTGCTCGTCGTCGCCGTGCTGCCCACGGTCGGTTCCGGAGGGATGAGCCTGCTCGAAGCCGAAGCACCGGGCCCGACCGGGGAGCGTCTGACGCCGCGCGTTCGCGAAACAGCGCGGCGATTGTGGGCGGTCTACATCGGTTTCACGATCGCGATGGCGGTGGCGTACTTCGTGGCGGGCATGAGCGTGTACGACGCCGTCAGCCACTCGTTCACGACGGTGTCGACCGGGGGGTTCTCGCCGTACCAGGCGTCATTCGGTCACTTCGAGTCAGCGACTCTCGAGTGGATCTGCATCGTCGGCATGATCCTCGCCGGCGGCAGCTTCACGCTCTACTACCGCGCCATTCGTGGCAACGTGAAGCCGTTGCTCCGGTCGACCGAGTTCCACGTCTATCTCCTGATGGTCAGCGGCATCACCCTGTGGGCCTTCGTCACCGCGGCGAACGGTGCCGGCGAACCGACCGGCTTCCGCGACGCGTTGTTCACGGTGTCATCGACGGTGACGACGACCGGCTACGTGACCACGGAGTACGGCCGGTGGAGCCAGACCGCCCAATCGCTGCTGCTGATGGCGCTGCCCTTGGGCGCAATGGCCGGGTCGACGGCGGGCGGCGTCAAGATCCTCCGGGTCATGGCAGTTTCGTCGTTCGCTCACCGTGAAGCGCTCAAGCACCTCCACCCACGGCTGATCCGTCCGGTGCGAGTCGGCAACGCGATGCTGTCCGACCAGGTCGCCGGCAAGGTCGTCGGGTTCCTTCTCCTCGCCCTGGTCATCTTCGGTGGCGGCTCCTTCGCCATCGCGGCGACCGGACCCGACCTCATCACGTCGTTCTCGGCCTCGGCGACCGCATTCGGCAACGTCGGCCCGGGCCTCGGGGCGCTTGACCACACGGGTGACTTCCTGGTGATCCCACGCGAGGGACGGCTGATCGCGATCCTGCAGATGCTGCTCGGACGGCTCGAGATCTATCCGGTGATCCTCGCCCTGAGCGTGATCACGCTGCGTCTACCCAAGGCCATGCTCCCGCGCCGTCGCAAGCACTGACCCGATTACCCGTTACCAGCTGGGGGCGAATTTTGCGGCCAACTCGGCGAACCGGTAGGCACGTTCGGCGCCCGCGGCGCTGCGGTCGTCGCGGAGTTCGTTCGTGGCGATCCGCAGCACGGCACCCATCGCGGCATCGCTGTGGGTTGCCAACCGGAGTGCCGGTTTCAGGATCGCAGGCCGGCCGAGGAATCGTGCCGACAGTCGACCGACCTTGCGGTACCGCTCGAGCTCGTCGTTGATCATCATCGGGTACTGCTGGAGCGTGGTCGAGTTGCCGGTCGTGAGCGCCTCGTGCAAGACATCGGCGGCGAGCCGACCGCTGAACAGCGCGGCATCGACACCGTCACCGTTGAACGGGTTCGCAGCACCTGCAGCGTCACCGACGACGAGGAACGTCGGGCCCATCTTCGGTCCGACCGAGCCGCCGACCGGGACCCGCAGCCTGGTGGGTGACTTGAGCTGCGCAGCCGGATCGATGTCCCAGTCGGTGGCGATCTGATCCGAGAACGACATGAGCAGCTTGAGGGTGTTGAGGCTCTTGATGTCGCGGTGGCTCGACAGCACGCCGACGCCGACGTTGACGTTGCCGTCACCCATCGGTGTCACCCAGCCGTACCCGGCGATTGGATTGCCGTGCTGGTCCGGCAGGCCGAGGGAGGTCTCGACGAGATCTTCATCGTGGCGCGGCGACGCGAAATAGGTCCGAGCAGCGATCACGTACGGCCACTTGCGTTGGCGGCTGGTTCCGAGACCCCGTCCGAATCGGCTGCTGGCACCATCAGCGACGACGATGAAGCGAGCAGCGATGTCACGTGTCGCGCCGTCGACGGTGGCCACGGTCGCCCCTCGCACGAACCCCCGAGCAGAGATCGGCGTGGTGGCTTCGTGACCCATCAACACCGTTGCGCCCGCTGTCCGTGCGCGCTCTCGGAGCGTGTCGTCCAAGATGTCTCTTCGACACACGACACCGTGGCCGGGGAATTCGGGATGGTCGGGCCATGGCACCTCGATGCGACGGGTGTCGTGTGTCATCCGGACACCCCTGACGGGATGACCGCCGCTCGCTTCGGGGTCGACGCCGAGCCGAAGGAGTTCGTTCACGGCACGCGGTGACAGCAGGTCTCCGCAGGACTTGTGGCGACCTTCGGCACGCTTCTCGACGACCATGACGTCGTGGCCCGCATCGGCCAGCCGTGCGGCCACGGACGAGCCCGCCGGTCCGCCGCCGATGACGAGGACGTCGGTTGACAGGGAGTCAGCGGTGGTGGTGGGCATCGTTCATCAGTCTGCCCGCTTCGATGTTCGCTGGAACCGCCGCATGGCGGAACGGCTCATTCTTCGGTTTCGAGTGCCTCGGTGACGATCTCACCGGTGTCGGTGATGTCCTCGTTCGTCGTGGAGCCCACGGTGTTTCCGCCCTGGCTCGTCGGCTGGCCGGCGCCACCGATGGCGCCACCCTTGACGGTTCCTGAAATCGGCATCGGACCGATCGGGGACACGAAGAATGCCTCACCGTTGATGTCGAAGGGCTCGATCGAATCAGCGGACGTGATGTTGATCGTGCCCTCCTCGATCTCGCGGAAGACCGGTGCGTCAGCGGAGCACCATGCTTCGAACTCGGCTGCGTACTCTTCGCTCATCGGGTCGGCGCCGGCGAGCGTGTAGCGCTCGTGACAGATCACTTCGACGATCTCGTAGTCGGTCAGTTGGCCACCGAAGCCGGGCATCACACCTTTGACGCCGGTCTCGTGGACGCCACCTTCGCGCTCGGGGTTTCCGTAGACGCCGACGCCGGCGAGGTTGTACTGCTCGGTGCCGTAGTAGACGTAGCGGATCTGGTCTTCGATGTTCGGGAAGGTCTTGAGGACTTCACCCTCGGCGAAGGCATAGCCGACGCCGCCGCCACCTGCGCCGCCATGGCAGCTGGCACAGTTGCCATAGATCTCGGCACCACCGGCGAGCGGACCAGCGGCGACTTCGCCGCCGTCGGTGAGCGCTCGGACGTACATGAAGCCCCAGACCGGCATCAACGACAATGTCGCCATGGCCCAGAACGGGACCTTGCGCCGCTGCTTTGCGGCCGCGACATAGTGCGGGTCAGGCTTGGGAGCCTTCGGTGCCGGCGGCTCACTGGCAGCGGTGCGTGGAGCAGGACCACTCGGCGGCGGCGGTGCAGCAGCAGGCGCAGCCGATGCCGACTTCTCGACGGCGGTCGAAGGAGCAGAGGCGTCGCTCGGTGCGTCGCCGCCCTGCCCGATTGCGCCGCGCCGTTCGCGCGACCGCTTCAGGAGATGTTCGGGGATCTCAGTCACTGGGCAGAGGATAGATGCAGAAGCGGCACTCGCGTGAATCCATGCGGCCAGGAATTGTTCCGGACGTGTGCACTTTCGCACAACCTGGCGCGCGCGTCGCACTTGCGTGCCAGACTTCGCTCCAACGCCTTCGCCGACTAGAGTCGGCGAGTGAATCGACGAACATCGGTGGTGCCTCGCAACTGCTGTCGTGTCACACGAACCAGCGAAGCACCATTCAGCACACCGAACACACCAGCGAACGAACGATCAATCGAACGAAATGGAATCCACTACTGCGATGATTGCCATCGATGTCTTGAAATGGCCTGGGGTCAACCAGGCGTTCATCGTGTCCTTTGTGGCGGCGGTCGGACTCACCCTTGCCGTGATCCCGCTCGGCAAGCGCCGCAAGCCGGGCCACAAGGCGACCTGGGGTGAAGCAATGCTGGGCAGCACCTACGCCTTCGGCGTGTTGTTCTTGACCTACGGCATCCTCCCCCACCAGTTCATCGACCATGCCGACAAGAACCTCGGATGGAGCAAAGACAAGTTCCTCATCGGCTGGGGTGGCTTCCTGAAGCCCGAGTCCCAGGGCGGCTGGAATCCGATCACCCTGCAGTACGAAGCGCTCCGTGACATCGTGGTGGTGCTCCTCCACGCGATCTTCTTCGGCCTGAACATCTTCGTCGTCATCTGGTGGCAGAACCGCGGCAAGGCCGTGCAGAAGGAACTCCCGACGTCCACCTACGGTCGCCCGTTGGTCAAGAAGGCCTGATCGATGGCGAAGACCGACGCAAATCCCCCGATGATGCCGTTCACCGACGATTACTCGTTGGTGGAAGTCGATGCCGACTACCTGAGCAAGGCCGTCAAGCCGAAGCAGTTCATCCACATCGACCAGTCCGAATGCATCGCCTGCGAGGGCTGCGTCGACATCTGCCCGTGGAAGTGCATCCACATGGTCAGCACCTCGGCGGTCGACGAGGCCGAAGGCACCGAGCTGCCGGGCACCGATCCGTCGGATGCGTTCCTGTTCATCATCGACGACGACGTGTGCACCCGCTGCGCACTCTGCGTCGATCGTTGCCCGACCGGGGTCATCATCCTCGGCAAGGTCGGCCCCGCAACGGCGGCCGGCGACTCACACATGCGTACCAACAACCATGGCTATGGCTATGGGATGAGGCTCTGAGAGAGATTCATGTCCAAGACGATTGATGACAAACCCCGCCCGACCGTGAAGGATCGCGTGAACCAAGCGGTCGACGCGACGCAGGGCAGCCAGGCCTGGAGTTCCATCTTCCGGCCCGGTTCCATCTTCCGCAAGGGCTACACCGACAGCCCGCGCAACCGCTCCTACGTGATCATGAACTCGGTGCTGTACCACTTGCACCCGGTCAAGGTGAAGCGTCACGCTGTGAAGGTCAGCTACACGCTGTGCCTGGGTGGCCTCAGCTTCTTCCTGTTCATCCTGCTCACCGTCACCGGCATCTTCTTGATGTTCTTCTACCGACCCGAGGCCACGGCTGCCTGGAACGACATCCAGAACCTGCAGACCTCGGTCACCTTTGGTCTCCTGGTCAGGAACATGCACAGATGGGGCGCCCACCTGATGGTGCTCGCCGTGTTCCTGCACATGGCTCGAGTCTTCTACCACGGCGCCTACAAGCCGCCGCGTGAGTTCAACTGGGTGATCGGCGTGATCCTGCTGACCCTGACACTGCTGCTGTCGTTCACCGGCTACCTGTTGCCGTGGGACCAGTTGGCGCTCTGGGCGGTGACCGTGGGTACCAACATGATGGGCTACACACCGGTCTTCGGCAACGAGGTCAGATTCGTCTTGCTGGGTGGTGCCGAGATCGGCTCCGAGACCCTGCTGCGCTGGTATGTGCTGCACGTCTTGTTCCTGCCGTTCGTGATCGTGATCTTCATGGCCATCCACTTCTGGCGAGTCCGCAAGGACGGCGGCATCTCGGGTCCGCTGTGATCGCGACGATCACGAATCGCGAGCTGGTTGACGACGTGTTGAGAATTTCGATGTTGAATGTGTGTACGAGTAACGACGAGGAGCGACTGAGTGAAATGGTGAACTCATGACCGAGATCCCGGAACACCTGCTGAAGCGGGCCCAGGCGGCCAAGGCCTCCAAGTCTGCGGCCGAACCGGCCGCTGAGCCGGCGGCAGAAGCTGCCGCGCCTGCGGGTGACTCGCGCATTCCTGAAGCACTGCTGAAGCGCAGCCAGGCCGCCAAGGCGTCCAAGGCCGGCGGCGATGCTCCGACCGCCGAGTCCGGTGGTGGTGGCGTGGCTGTTGCCGAGAAGGTCGGCGCAATCGTCGCAGCTGGTCCAACCGGAGGCGGCGTCCCCGTCGGTGCCGGACCGGGTGGTCACACCCAGCGCCTGCTCACCGTCGTCAAGTCCGGATCGATCCAAGACGTCAAGGCGACTCCGGTCGACAAGGTCCACACGTGGCCGCACCTGCTCGCTGCGGAATTCGTCGCAGCACTTGCGTGTACCGCCTTCACGTTCTTCTTCTCGATCTTCGTCAACGCTCCGTTGTTGCAGCTCGCGAACACCAACGCCACCCCCAACCCGTCGAAGGCCCCCTGGTACTTCCTCGGACTGCAGGAACTGCTCACGATGTTCCACCCGATGGTGGCCGGCGTGACACTGCCGGGCGTCGGTGTGATCTTCCTCATGCTCGCCCCGTACGTCGATCGCAACCCGTCGAACAAGCCCGAGGATCGCAAGTTCGTCATCTCGCTGATGACCGTGCACCTCATGTTCTGGGCCGTGCTCGTGATGATCGGTTCGTTCTTCCGTGGTCCTGGATTCAACTTCGTGTTGCCCTGGGTCGACGGCCTGTTCTTCGAGCTCTGAGCGGCTCGTCACATCATCCAATTCGTCCACAGGGACGAATCAAGTAGTACAAGAAGTAGTAGAGAGACAGCAAAGGAGTACCCCCCATGAGTACCGCAGCAGTCATCACCATTGCACTGGTCGCCATCGTCGGCCTCGGCGCCGTCTCGTTCTTCGCGCTTGCGCGCAAGAGCGATGTACGTGGCGCCGGCGCACTGTCGGGCGAAGCAGTCAAGCGCGACAAGAGCCGTCGGAACGACGCCAAGAAAGAGGGCGGAGTCGCCGTCGAAGAGGCTGTCACACGGACGGCTGCCGATGCCGAGGCAGAAGGTGTCGTCGCCCGCACACCGAGCCAGGAACTCGTCTCGGTCGGCGCAGAGAGCACGCTCGTCCCGTGGACGCCGCCGGATCCCGAGGCCATCGGTGTGTCACGCCGCCAGTTCTTCAACCGCGCGACCGTCACGCTGATGGGCGCCGGCATCGCCGGGTTCGCCGCAGCCGCGTTCGTCGGATTCCTGTGGCCGTCGGGCACCGGTGGCTTCGGCGGTTCGGTCTCGGCCGGCAAGCTCGACAACATCAAGGCCGGCATCAAGCAGGGTGCTGGATTCTTCTACGTCCCCGAGGCCAAGTCGTGGATCACGGCGTACCCGGCCGAGGCGGTACCCGCTGCGAAGCTCGTCTATGAAGACAGCCTCCTGCCCGCCATGGAGGCCGGCATCGTCGTCCTCAGCCAGAAGTGCCCGCACCTCGGCTGTCGTGTGCCCGAGTGCAAGACCAGTCAGTGGTTCGAGTGCCAGTGTCACGGATCGCAGTACAACCGTGTCGGTGAAAAGAAGGGTGGCCCCGCGCCGCGCGGCATGGACCGCCACCCCGCCACGATCTCGGGAACCGGCGATGTCGTCATCAACACCGGTGTGAAGGTCGCGGGTCCTGCGATCGGCGTGAACACCACCGGTCAAGAAGCTGAGGGCCCGCACTGCACGGGCGGAGGCGAACACTGATGGTGCCGATTCTCTCTGCCGCACTGGTGGGTTCGACGACGTCGAACATCGCCGTCGTCAGCCTTTTCCTCATCGTCGTCGGCTGGGTCGTCTACGGAATCTTCAATGTCGTGGCCGGGCGCAGGGAGGTGGGTTCGGAACTGGAGCTCGCCGCCAACCGCAAGGAGTATTACGACGACGAAACGCTCGAAGGCTCACGTCTCGAGCGCGTCCAGCTGCTCGGTGTCCTGTTGCTCGCCACGGTCGTCGTCGGTCTGCCGGCGGTGTGGATCCTGGAACCCGGTCGCCAAGAGGGCGCCGCGCTGGGTTGGAACAATCGCTATGCGAGCTGGGGCTCGCAGCTGTTCGCCCCCACGGCCGAGGGCGGGTTCAACTGCGCCGGCTGTCACGGTGGCATGGGCGGCGTCGGTGGCGCTGCACCGTTCACCGTCACCGACCAGCTCACTGGCGAGATCACTGCCGTGAACTGGAAGGCACCGGCGCTCAACACGATCTACTACCGGTTCGACGAGTCCGAGATCAGGTTCATCCTCAACTACGGACGCCCGTTCTCCCCGATGTCGCCGTGGGGGCTCGTCGGCGGTGGCCCGATGAACACCCAGCAGATCGACAACCTCCTGGAATACCTCAAGTCGATCCAGCTGCCGCGAGAAAACTGTGGCGAAGGCGAAGTCGAAGGTGCTGATTTCTACGGCCAGGAGCTGTGTGAGAGCGGCACCGTCCCGACCAACATCGCCGAAGACATTCAAGCCTCGATCGACTCGGCCGTCGCGTCTGGTGATGCAGGCAGTGTCGGCGAAGCGATCTTCAACCTCGAACTCGGCTCCGGTGCCTACAGCTGCGCGCGCTGCCACACGCAGGGATGGAGCTACGACAACCCGGGCGAAACCGGCCAGGGTGCCTACGGCTGGAACCTCACCGGAGGTGCGACGAACAGCCACTTCAACGACGCGGCGAGCATGGTCACCTTCTTGAAGAACGGGTCTGAATTCGGCAAGGTCTACGGCAATCAAGGTCAAGGCAGTGGTCGTATGCCAGGATTCGGTGCGCTGCTCACCGATGAGCAGATCGAAGCAGTCGTCGAATACGTGCGGAGTTTGTGAGCAAATGTCATTGTTAGCTATTGGATGGGACCCCGAACTCCGCGGTCTCCTCACCGTCATCATGGGCGTCGTCGTCCTGATGGGCAGCATCTACATGATCCTGGCAACGAACATGGGCTCGCGCCTGTCGTTCCTCGTCACCATGACCGCCCTGATGGGCTGGATGATGCTCATGGGTATGACCTGGTGGATCTACGGCATCGGCCTCAAGGGCCCCGAGCCGTCCTGGGCTGCAGTGCCCGGCCAGACCATCATCCAAGATGTTCCTGCACTCCGCTCCGCTGGCGCGCTCGACAGCCTTCCGCCCGATTACCAGGGCGCCGAGATCACCGAGTTGCATCAGCTCGTGGAGCAGCAGTTCTTTGACGAGGGCTACGTCAAGATCGAGACCGACAACCCGGCGTATGGCCAAGCGCAGGCCGCGGCGAGTGAGTTTCTCGAAGCCGACGGTGCCCTCGCCGCTGGGCAGTACGAGGTGACCGAAGTGTTCGACATCGGTGGCGAGCGATACCCGCTCCTGCTGAACAACGACTCGCTCGACTTCGTGGCGTTCTTCCACAAGCCGCACTACACCGTCGTCGAGATGTCGTCGCTCATCCCGGTGCGTACCGAGCCCGGCCGCGCACCAGCGCAGCCCGAGATCGACGAGACGGCACAGAAGCAGTACGTGTACATGGTCCGCGACCTCGGTGCCCGACGTCAACCGGCCGTCGTCCTGACGCTCGGTGGCGGTGCCATCTTCTTGGCGCTGTGCTTCCTCCTGCACCGCCGTGAGCGCATCCTGCAAGAGAACCTCTCGACCACCGCAGTCGCAACGGCCTGATCGATGGGTCAGTACCTGCCCGTCATCGTGCTGATGATCCTGGCGATCATCTTCGGTGCGCTGAGCTTCACTGCGTCGCGACTCCTTGCTCCGAACCGTCCCTCGACGGCCAAGGAAGCGCCATACGAGTGCGGCATCGTGCCGACACGCGAGCCCCCGGAGCGCTTCCCGGTCAGCTTCTACATCGTCGCGATGTTGTTCATCATGTTCGACATCGAGATCATCTTCCTGTACCCCTACGCCGTCAGCGCGACGAGTGCCGGCGGGCTCGGGTTCTACGGGTTCTGGGCGATTCTCGCCTTCTCGGTGGTCTTCTTCCTGACGTTCGTGTACGAAGTGGCTCGAGGAGGCCTCGACTGGGGCCCGATCCAGAAGTACCGCAGCCTTGCAGCGGACGCAGCGATGGTTTCACCCGAACGTACTGCAGCATCGACGGTCCGTCGTGTCGGCGCCGAAGGGCGTCTGCCCGACGGCGACTCGGCTGGCATCGAAGCCGCATAACACCAGACATTCGACCTCGAACATCACGGGCTCGACAATCGACCCGACAATCAGGGGAGTCACAACATGGGCATCGTGAACGATGTGCTCGACGACGGTCTCGGCGGACTCACACACA
>RCMY010003550.1_pt1 | contig 13767 bp, 12 predicted proteins | sample 2041341 | NCBI WGS metagenome assembly RCMY01 (sample SAMN09708234, study PRJNA481090) | Marine sediment metagenome, whole genome shotgun sequencing project. | reverse complement strand
CTCTCGTTGCTCTGATGTTGGAAGCAACTTGGCTTTTACAGTTATTTGCACAGTTTCACCCCCTCGTTTTTTGTTCTTCGACATACCGCCTTATCGTTTCGCTTGATACGTTTCCTGCGGTATCTAGGGCAGAATACAAAATGATACTTGATTAGCGATACAGTTGTTTGAGTTCTTCTATATGTTTGGCTCATAAACACATTGTATTGGTATGAGATTCAAACTGCAATATGTTTTGCCACGCAAGCGCCATTCATCCCACGGCTGAAGCCAGGCAAGCTCAGTATGGGCTTTCTGGCGCAATTCCTGTAAGGTTTCAATCGATATTGATCTCGGAAAGAGTGGTTATCGGAACTTCTTGGAAGCCAAGTGATTCATAAAGCCTTAAAGCGTCGCGATTTTCTAAGGTGACATACAAAAACAAAGAGTGATAACCAAGCTCATAGAGTCTCTGACAAGCTAGCCCAATCAGCTGTGTCGCATAGCCAAGCCTCTGTCTGGACTTTCGTGTGAAGGTGTAGGTGATCGTAGGTTCTCCTCGATACAGACAGGTAAGGAGTCCTGCATAGACCATTTCATGCTCCCGGTATATAAACGAGGCTTCTGTCATAAAAGGTCCATAGAATCCTTCATAAACGCGTTGTACTTCTTCGATGGTTTGTTCCAGGTTTTCTCCTTCGTAATCAATGGTGCCTTTGTAAGCATCCAAAGCGCAGGAAGCAATCTCCTCAAGATACTGTCGCTCTGCGGATATAACCTCATGCGGGAAATCAAAATCTGTCTTTGAAAGTCGTAGACTCATACGAATTCGTTTTGGCATGAATGACACCTCCTAAAATCATTTTACACCAAAACAGACGAATGAACAGACTTATCAGACAATTCAGCGTCGTATTTCAACTAAAATATGTGAGATTTTTTCCGTAAAGTCAAAGGCTCTAACAATTGCTGTAAGAACCAGAAAAAACTGGCCATTGTGCGGCTAATCGGCGAATAGACAATCTCCATAGGGTTTCCTCTCGTTGAACAGATGAAAACCTAGTCATAAGCATTGAACCGTTAAGGGTTAAAAATAGGCTGATAGAATCATAAGCTGGCAAAAGTCCATCTCGGACGCATCTTTGTCAGCTTTCATCAGCATGCTTATTTTTAAGCAGCATGGTATGGAATGACCAAAATGCGTCCACTAAAATGACGCCACTCATTTAAGCGGGGAGTAGTTCACTAGAATGCAGAAATTATGTTAAGATATTTCTAATAGAACCTGGCTAGTAAAAAAACATCTTTATTTCAAAGATGAATTTGGAAGCAGGAGAGTTCTGTAACTATGGAAGGAGTTGTATTTTATGAAAATACTTCACGTAGCGGATTTACATATTGGCCGCTATTTCAATGGAGTATCTCTTCTTGAGGACCAGCGAGAAATGCTTCAGGATATTCTAAGGATTATTAAGGAGCAAAACCCTGATGTTGTTCTCATTGCCGGGGATCTGTACGACAGGTCGATCCCCCGGGAAGATGCCGTGAAGCTGAATGATTATTTTCTTACAGAACTCGTCAGACTTGGGAAGAAAAACCTGGTGATTACTGGGAATCATGACTCCCATGAGCGGGTTGGCTTCTTAAGCAGCCTGCTGGAAGATAAGGGACTTATTGTAGAAAATACGGTTAGAAGACCTTTACGATGTATTACACTGAAAGATGAGTTTGGTCCAGTAGAGTTTTATCTTTTTCCATACCGTGACACCTCCATTCTGAAAAGTATATATGAACTGGAAAGCTTTAAGGATGACTCCATGGTCTATGAGAGAATCTTCAAAGAAAGCAGAAAGGTGAACTCAAACAGAAAGGTCCTTGTCTATCATGGATTTGTGGCCGGAAGTGCGAAAGAAGAAATGGAAGAGTCTGACTCCGAACGGCTGCTGTCTGTAGGTGGACATGACTATATTAAATCCAGTGTTTTTGAGGGGTTTCACTATGTTGCACTTGGACATCTGCACAAAGCGCAATGGGTAGAGAAAGGAAGGATCCGTTATTCGGGTTCTCCGATGAAATATTCTTTTTCTGAAGAAAATCACAACAAAAGTGTGAGTCTGATTACGCTTTCTGCAGAAGGTACCGTAGAGGTATCTGAGATCCCGATCTACACCAAAAGAGATGTTGTGACTCTGGAAGGACACTTCACAGAACTTATGAACCTCCAGTATGAGGGGAATCCTGAAGATTACATCAGAGTATTTCTGAAAGATCAGGAAGAGATTCTTGATCCAATGATGCGTCTTCGAACTAAATATCCCAATATACTGGAGCTGAGAAAAAAGAGAGACGAAGAGAATCTTTTTAATGAGCAGGCTGAATTTTCTATGATTCAGCAAAATGATGTGACAGCGTTGTTCCGGGATTTCTATAAGCTGAAGAATGAGCGGGAGATGGATGAGAGCGCAGCAGTACTCTTTAAGGAGATCCTTATTTCGATGGAAAGAGGTGAGAAGGAATGAAGCCATTGGAACTGAAAATGAAGAATTTCCTTGGTTTTAAAGAGGAGACCACGGTGAATTTCAAGCTCCTTTATGAGGACAAGATTTTTCTTATCACTGGTCCGACAGGGGCCGGGAAAACTTCCATATTTGATGCGGTCTGTTTTGCATTATATGGAGAAGGCAGTGGAGAAGAAAGAACCAAAGCCAAGTGCTTCAGAAGCCAGCTTGCTGATGAGAAGGATGAAATGGAAGTTTCACTTCTTTTTGAGGTACGAGGAAGACAATATTTCGTGAAGAGAATAGAGAATGCCAGAGGTCTTAATAAGGCCTATTTCACGAAGATAGATGATGATGTGGAAGCCTTGGTGAAAATCAAAGAAGTCAATCAGGAGATTGAGAACATCATCGGACTAAATCTGGACCAATTCAAGAAAATTGTGATGATCCCTCAGGGAGAATTTCGGGAGTTTCTTACAGCTGGAACCAAAGACAAGTCAGAAATACTTAAAAAGCTCTTTGCCACTGAGCAGTATGAAAAGATCCAGCTTCTTATCAAAGAGCGGTTTGATGAGAAAAGAAGCGTTGAAAAAGACCTGGTGACGAGGTTTTCTGAGATTTTACGAGAGGCTCAAGTTGAAAACAGAGATATCGAGCTGGGCAAAGATGTCTTGAATGAGGCGTTGGAAAAAGAACAGACTGAACTGAATACTCTGAAAATCCAGAAGAGCAGTAAAGATCAGGAAGTGAAGCAGACAGAACAGGAGCTTCTCTTAGGCCAAAAAGAGAACGAGGATCTTCAGCATTACCAGGCTGCAAAGAAGCAGTACGAGGAGCTTCGCTCCAGAAAGAGAATTTATGATAAAAAAGAGCAGGAGCTGAGGCTGCTTCGGAAAATATCAGGTATCACCCACATTGAAATTCAAATGGAGGATCTGGGTAAAGAGATTCAGGAGAAGGAAACAGAAAATCAGAAGCTTCTTCTGGAACTGAAAAAAGTTGGAGAACTGCTTACTCGTCAGGAGAGAAATCTCATAGATGCCAGCAGAAATGCAGAAGAAGTAGACAGCTTGAAAGAAAGCCGTACCAGACTTCTAGATCTTGTGGATAAATCCAGAAGGCTGAAAGAGGTTTCTCAGAAAATTACCATCTTTGATACTGAGCTGAAAAAGCTTAGGGAGCAGATGGATTACTACAGTAAAAAAGAACAACAGCTGAGACAGGTTCTGGAAGAGGAAGAGCAAGTTAGAAAAGGATTATCTGAATCAAATCTGGAAGCTGAAAAACTGAAGAGCAGCCAAAAAGAACAACAGAATTATCTGAAGGAACTGGGGAACCTTTTTAAGAAGATGGAGAAGCTGGAACTGCTTCAAAATAACCTCATTCAGACCGAAAGGGAGATGCTTTTGGCTGAAAGAGAGCTGCAGCAGAAAGAATCAAAACTTGCGGAGGAAAGCAGAAAGAAAAGTGGCCATTATGCACTGATTCTCCGGCAGGGGTTACAAAAGGATGTACCTTGTCCAGTCTGCGGTTCCTTGGACCATCCTCTTGGCATCAAGGAAACACAGGGGTTTGATGAAGACAGGTTCTTAAAAGCAGAAGAAGAGAAAAAAATGGTGGAGAGAAGACTTTCGGAACTCCAAGCCAGCATCAAGAATCAAAATGCAAATATCAGAGACGTTCATGAAGAAGTGGATGAACTGCGTCAAGAAGTGAAGATTGAAGCGGAGAATGCTGTATCGACCTTTAAAATCGGACAGGAAGAGAAGCAGAAATTTATGCTGGGAGAGAAAAGACTGGCAGAATGCCTGAATAAAGTAAAGGGTTTTTCTTCAAAGGACATCCTTCTGAAGGACCTCATAAAGTCTCTTCAGAAGGATCTTCAGGAAAAAGAGAAGGTCACAGAGCTTTATGAAAAAACCAGAAGTGCTCTGCTGGAGCTTTCCGGTGAGCAAAGGGGCCTCTTGGAAAGTGGTGTACCTAAGGAACCCATGGGACTCACAAGCAAGGCAGAAGAGATTGAAAAGAGAGTTCAGATGCTTCTTGATATTGTCCTAAAAGCAAAGGATTCGTATGATAAATCAAGACAGTATGAAGAGAATCTCAAAGGCAAGGAGAGCACGCTTCGGGAAACTCTTGAACAGAATAGAGTCAAATATGTAGAGCTGAAACAGCACCTTCTGGAGAGGCTTCAGCAAGAGGAGCTCTCCGTTGAAGTCTATTCTGCTTATCGGGAGCAGGTATCTCAGATGGACATCATAGAACTGGAGATTCAGGAATTCTTTCAGGCTTACAATAAATCCAAAGGAGTATTTGATGCGTTGAAGGATCGGGGTGAAACTCTTCAGTTCAAGAGCCTTGAACCAATACAGCAGAGTCTTCAGAACCTTCTGATGGAACAGAAGGCTCTTCAGGAGCAGGTGGAGGCGAAGTCCATTCTACTTCATGGATTGACCAGAGCCCATGAACGTCTGGGAAGACTGTATGATGACTATCTGGAGAACAAAAAGGTGCTGGCGCTTTATCAGGATCTTTATGATACGGCATATTTAGGAATGAATTTTGAGACCTTTGTTCAAAGCTACTATTTTGAAGGGATTCTGCTTCGAGCAAATGCACGTCTTAGAAAGATGTCCGAAGGAAGATACCAGCTGAAAAGACGAAATGAGACAGAAAGCAGGCGGGAGAAAATTGGACTTGGACTTAATGTGTTTGATGAATATACTGGAAGAGAAAGAGATGTGCAGTCCCTTTCTGGCGGAGAAAGTTTCAAGGCATCCTTATCTCTAGCACTTGGACTTTCGGATTTCATCGAAAGTCATAAAGGATCTGTGAACCTAGAGACCATCTTTATTGATGAAGGCTTTGGATCGTTGGACCAAGACTCTCTGGAAAATGCGTTAAGCTGTCTGATGGAACTGAATGTAAGCGGGAGAATTGTTGGGATCATCTCCCATGTTACAGAACTGAAAGACAGGATTCCTGGCAAGATTGAGGTGAAAACCACACCAGGAAATGGAAGTGCAATTAAAATAACTGGAGGCACCAAATGGAATTAGTATGTTATGCAAAATGCGGAACTTGTATGAAAGCTAAAAAATTTCTCATGGCAAATAATCTGGACTACGAGTATCGGGAGATTATTATAAAGCCACTGAGCATTGAAGAACTTCACGAGGTATACAGAAAGAGCGGTCTCCCTATAAAAAAGCTGCTCAATACCAGTGGACTTGTCTACCGGGAGCTGGAGATGAAGGAAAAAGTGAAAACTTATTCAGATGAAGAAATCCTAAAGCTTCTTTCACAGCATCCGATGCTCGTAAAGAGGCCGGTACTACGCTATGAAGAGGTCGTGCTTATCGGGTTTGATGAGAAGGAGTGGGTTGAAAAGCTACTGAAGTAGTGGTGCTTCTCTTGAACTAGAAAGAATCTGGCTCAAGGAAAATGAGCAGAGTTTTTGATTTCATTTTCCGGAAAACCAAGTTTTTACGTATAAGTGATAAAGTGGTGAAATTTCCCAAGGGGAATTCTTGCCTCATTTTTTAAAGTGTATTTGAAGCAGTAAAATCTGTGTAGAGTACACTTTTCTACTTGTGGAGATAAAGTGGTACAATGGACATAAACAAAAAGAAAATCAGGAGTACTTGGAGGAATTGAAATGTGGGTCTATTTTTTGCTTGGCACCATCATCATCGTCATGGGGCTTCTTGTTCATAAGGGCAAGGCTTATTTCTTGATATCAGGGTACAATACATACTCAAAAGAGAAAAAGAAGAATGTAAATATTGAAGCGATTGCCAAATATATTGGTTTTTACAGTTATCTCAATGGTTTCATTGCATATATCGGTGGTATCCTCACGGCATTGGATGCGAAAAATCTGATGCTTCCTGTCATTGGTTTTTTTGTCATTTCTACGGTGGTGCTGATTGTGAAACTGCAGAAATATGATGGAAATATGTTCGATGAAGAGGGGAAACTGAAGAAGGATGGCAAGAAACAGCTGTTGGTTGCAGGAATCATTACAGGTCTTAGTCTGATTTTTGTAGCGTTTGTGATGTTTTTTTCCACAAGACCCACCACTGTGGTTCAATTTGAAGATTCCTTTGAAATCAAGGGCATGTATGGAGAAGAGGTTCAGTATGAAGATATAGTGACAGTGGAGCTGCTGGAGCATTTGCCTGCGATCACGATGAGAACCAATGGTTCTGCGGTAGGTCCAAAACTGAGGGGGCATTTCAATACAAGAGAGTATGGCGCTGTCAAGCTGTTTCTGGACAAGTCCAAACCACCCTATATCTATATTGAAACCTCCAAAAGAAGATTTGTGATGAATCTTCAAGACAAGAGTAAAACATCAGATTTTTATGAGTTTCTAAAGAGTAAAATAGAGTAAGAGGCGGGATGAAGATGAAAAATGTTGAGGTGCTTGAAAAGTTATCCAATGCGTTCGGTCCGGGAGGATTTGAGGAGGATGTGATAGAAGCTGTTCGTGAAGAACTCTCCCATTTCCAGGTTGATGTTGATGCGATGAACAACGTATATATCAGAAGATCAGCTCATGACGGAAACAAACCGGTGCTGATGCTGGATGCCCATCTGGATGAAGTAGGATTTATGGTTCAATTTGTAGATTCAAAAGGACTCATTTCCATTGTCCCGTTAGGAGGATGGGTACCTAATAATTTGCCTGCCCACAGTATGATTATCAAGAACAGCCGCGGAGAATACATCAAGGGAATTGTCGTGTCCAAACCGCCTCATTTTATGTCTGCGAAGGAAAAAGCCTCATCAGAACTGACTCTTGAGGGGCTGCGTATTGATGTGGGGTGCACCAGCCGTGAAGAAGTGACAGAGCTTTTCGGGATTTCCACAGGGGATCCTGTGGTGCCTGATGTACAGTTCCATCGAGAGGAAAAAACAGGGATTCTACTGGGGAAAGCTTTTGACAACCGGATTGGATGCTATGCGGTTCTTGAAACTCTGCGCAGATTAGAAGGACTGGATCTGCCGGTGGACGTGGTAGGTGCTTTGGCATCTCAGGAAGAGATAGGGACCCGGGGAGCCCAAGTCACATCTCAAATAGTGAAACCGGATTTGGCCTTTGTTTTTGAAGGATCCCCTGCAGATGATATGTATTATGACACTTTTGAAGCACAGGGAGTTCTGAAAAAGGGTGTACAGATCAGGCATTTGGACCAGAGCTATATCAGTCATCGGGGGTTCATCAACCTCGCTATGAAGAAGGCAGAAGAGAAAGACATTCCATTCCAGAGCGCAGTTAGAAGAGGGGGAGGAACCAATGCAGGAAAGATTCATCTCTCAGAAAAGGCTGTTCCAGTTCTGGTGCTGGGTATACCTTCAAGATATGTGCACACTCATTATGCCTATGCGGCAGAGGAAGACATAGATGCAGCAGTAAACTTAGCGGTGGAAGTCATCAAGTCATTACAACCGGAGAAGGTAAGAGAGCTTCATAAATCTGACTTTCTAAAGAGAGAAAAGTCATGATGGCATTCAGCCTTGGAATAACAGGTCTACTTATGGGCACGATGCTGTTTTTTGGATGGATTTTCATCAAGCATCCACCAAAAGACATTAACTTTATATATGGGTATCGAACGCCAAGATCAACAAAAAATCAAGAAGTCTGGATGTTTGCTCATAAGACAGCAGGTCAGATATGGTTGAAATCTGGTGCAGCAGGCGCAGCAGTTTCAATTCTACTGATTGTACTTTTTGACCGCTATGGGTCCCTTGAACGTTTTTCGCTGTATCTTGTTTATATACAGCTGATGCTTCTTTTACTCGTGATTCCACTGACAGAGTGGAAAATAAGCAGAAATTTCAATAGGGATGGATCTAGAAAAGAAGGAAGTTAATTAAAAAAGCTGGCCAATGGCCAGCTTTTTATCATACATTCAGTTTCATATCTCCAGGTTTGATGTATCCTTTTTTTCTCATAATCTCAGATATAAGTAAGGTCAGTAGAGCAGGCAGGATGATATGCATAAGCATAATCAAAAATAGTGTTCTAGGGGTTGAACCCATGACACTTACCGCATCAAACTGACCAACGAGGCCTGAAGTTCCCATTCCTGCACCTAATTTGGAGCCTTCCATCTTGAACACAGCACTGGCGATAGGGCCTAATATGGCAGAAGCCAATGTGGGTGGAATCCAGATTCTTGGGTTTTTGATGATATTGGGAATCTGAAGCATGGATGTTCCTAGTCCTTGGGAAAGAAGTCCGCCGAATCCGTTTTCCCGGAAAGAAGCTACTGCGAATCCTACCATTTGCGTTGCGCATCCGACAGTTGATGCCCCTGCAGCGATGCCTGATAGGCCGAGTGAAACGGAGAGCGCAGCAGAGCTGATGGGGAGAGTAAGTACGACTCCCATGACTGTGGAGACGATGATGCCCATGGGGACAGGCTGAAGTTCCGTGGCTTTATTGATGAAGTCGCCTACAAGGGTCATAAAGGCGGTAATGAAAGGAGCGATATAAGCGCCCGTAAGACCACCGACGACAATTGCCGCCAGAGGCAGGATGACGATATCAACTTTTGTTTTGCCTTTCAGAAGCTTTGTGAGTTCAGCTGCCACGAGTGAAGCAACCAGGGCTCCAACAGGTTCACCGATCCGTGCCACGGTTTGGCCATCCACCAGGGTGAAGGTGCCTGCGCCTATGGCGCCTACGGCAACTGAGGCAAATATGCCAAGAGGCGGAGCGCCTACGCTAAAGGCTACGGCTGCACCGATGGCGGGTCCCATAAGAACCTGAGCGGCACTTCCAAAAGTCACCAGTATATCCAAACCAGTTAATGTACCGATCTGTTTGATGATCAGTCCGATGAGCAAGGATGCGAAGAGTCCCTGGGCCATACCGTTCAACACTTTTATGGCATAGGCTGAGAGTTTGCTTTTTTCTTTTCCTTTTTGTTTCAAATTAAACACCTCAAAATTATTCTTGTCTCAGAATTCTTGGTGCCTCCGGATCCACATACAAGGTTTTGTTTGTTGCGTATATGACCATCCCTGGTTTTGCGCCAGATGGTTTTTTGATGTTTTTCACCAGGGTGTAATCTACGGGAACCTTGGTGGATTTGGAGGCTTTGCTGTAATAAGCTGCTAGATTTGCTGCCTCCAACAATGTTTCTTCATTAAAATGATCACTCCGTATGATGACATGGGAACCAGGAATATTTTTGGTGTGTAACCATGTATCATGCCGATTTGCGAATTTTATGGTGAGGTAGTCATTTTGTGCGTTGTTTTTACCCACAAAGATGTCAATCCCTTCACTGGATTTGAAGTGAAGAGGTTTGGACTGCTTTTCTTTCTTGGATGTGCTCTTTTTAAATCTGAGATATCCTGCAGCCATCAATTCTTTTCGGATGTCCTGAATCTCGTCTTCTGTCTCCAGATTTTCCAGAGATAAAAGAATAGACATCAGGTAATCCTCTTCCTCCAGAGCCAGTATCTTCTGACCCTTTGCCATAACTTCCGCTCGTTTCTTCTTGTTGTATTTGTTGTAATACTGCTCAATGTTCTGGCTGATGGTTTTCGAAGCATTCAGTTTGATGCTGATCTTCTCTCCGGTATAGTAATTATCCAGAACAGCTTCATTCATCCCATCTTTCAATGCGTATACATTGGCTGAAAGAATCTCGCCTCTAATTTTGAAGTCCTCTTTATCCAGGGAATCTTCCATGGATTTATCGAGCACTTCTATTTTTTTTCGGACTCGGGCCAGATTATTCACAAGGATTTTCTGAAGATCGGATGTTTTTGACCGCATCCGGTCTTTAGTGTCTTTCTCTTGGACGAAGGTTTCCAATGCCAGGGATGGAGAGCTGTATTCCAGATATGTTTCCTTAAAGGGATAGCTGGTTACATCTTCAAAACCTTTTTCCGATTTCAGGATATAGAACCGGTCACTAGAGAGGATCCTCTCTAAGATTTCCATAATAAAAGTGAGAGGCTCATCTTCCTGATAGAGCTTATAAAGATCATGGGAGGTCTTCTTGGACACTCCTGCAAATACAGTGCTGAAGAAGTTTTCGCCAAATGATATAAGGGATAACTTCTCCTGAAGTTCCTCTATTGTATAGTTTGAGGGATTCAGTTTTCCAGAGGAAGGCGGCGCCACATATTTTTTTCCGGGCAAAAGAGTTCGATAGGAGTTTTTCATTGAAGAAACATGCTTAATGCAGTCCACAATGGTTCCTTCCTGGTCTCTTATAAGGAGAATATTGGAGTGTTTTCCCATCATTTCAATGGACAACGTGAAGGCCTGGTCTTCGCCAAACTCATCATAACCTAGAAAATGAAGGTTAATCAGTCTGTCACCATCCACTTGTTCCACTTTTGTGAGCTTTGAGCCCACGAGATGTTTTCTCAGAACCATGAGAAAAAGCGGGGCTTGCATCGGATTTTCCCTTTGAATATCTGTAAAGTGTATTCTTGCATAAGAGCTGTTGGAAGTTAGAAGGAGTTTTTTTATGCCTTCTTTCCCCCGCATCTGAAGAATAACTGTGTCCTGTTCAGGCTGAGATATTTTATTTACTTTCGCATCCTGAAGAGCAACTTGCAGTTCCTTTACAATTGCTGAGAAATATAAACCGTCTAAAGCCATAGTACCATTCTCACGGAAGTGAGCTTCCGTGTTTCCTCCTTTTGCCTTACCTAAGGCAGAGTGTTTGCGATCAACCTATATTATAGCTTATTTTCAGGCAGACACCAAACATGAATAATTTCTGTATCGGTGCTTATAATATAGTCCTGTGAGAAGAAGTATGGCTACTTGGAGGTGGTTTAATGAATCTGGAGGAGATTCTAGATCGAAGCAAAGACGGACAGATCAGTGATATTCATTTTCTTCCTAAAAAGGATCATGTTCTATTGTGTTTCCGGGAGGAAGGTGGCATTGAAGAAATCCATAGATACACTGTTGAGATGTATACACTTCTTGTACAGAAAATCAAGGTTCTGGGTCGTCTTAATATCTCAGAAAAAAGACTCCCTCAGGATGGAGTTTTTGAATATCAAGATCAAAGCTTCCGTGTCAGCTTTTTAAAGTCTGTCTATGGTGAATCCCTGGTCATCCGTAAATTTGACAGAAGTTTCAGAAGCCTGTTTGCTACAGGTTTGCCGATTCCTCTTTGTGAGAGACTTCTGAAGCGCATAGAGAGCATCAGGGGGGTTCACCTGATTGCGGGGGAGACGGGTATGGGTAAAACCACTACTTTTTATGGACTTTTGAGAGAACTTACTAATCAAAAGTACAAGGTGCTGACCATCGAAGATCCTGTAGAGAATTATGTGGAGGATCTTGTTCAGTGCCAGATCAACGCACTTTCTGGGTTTACCTATGAACGGGCAGTTTTTGCTGCACTCAGGCAGGATCCGGACTATATTGCCATCGGTGAGATCAGAAATGAAGAGACGGCGAGGATGGCTCTTCGAGCAGCGCTCACAGGGCACCCGGTGATTTCCACCATTCATGCATTCAGTTATAAAAGCGCTTATGAGAAGCTGAAGGAGTTTGGGCTCCAGAAGGAGGAGCTCACCATGCTTCTATCCACCGTGTTTTATCAGAAACTCGTATTTGAGAAAGGAGGGAAAAAAGCCTATGGAAAACTGGAGACAAATCCTGAAGAAACCATACTTCAACAAGGAACTGTTCTTCTATGAAAAAAGTCATTATTTAAGAAATGGAATCAGTCTGACCGAGATTCTGAAATTGTCTAAAAATCCACAGGAAGCAGCACTCTCAGATCAGCTTCTCGTGGGATGGTCTCTTTCGGATGCCATGGCGACAATGAATCTGTTTAAAATCAGAGAAATTCATCTCATTAGATTGGCGGAAGAAACAGGAGACTTGGCAGGCGCCTTTGAACGGATATCACAATCCCTGAAAGAAGAACGGCTGTTTAGAGAAAAAATTATTGGAATTCTCATCTATCCGGCACTGCTTCTTGCTGCAACAGTTGTATTTTTCATTGGTGCACTCTATTATATTCTGCCGCCTCTAAAGGAAATGCTGAGTACACTGGAGGTTGATAATATGCTTCTTTCCAGCCTCTATAAGTTTCAATTAAGTATTCCTATGCCAGTGCTGAGTACTGCGCTGTTTATTCTTATTTATGCTTCGGTGAAAGTGCTTCAGAGAAAAAAAGTGTTCCGTTATCTTGTGTTTGGGAAAAAGTGGGTGGAACATGAAGAAATGACATTCATCAATGAGTTGTATCTGCTTCTTAAGGGAGGTGTAGATCTCATGGAAGCACTGGATCTTCTTGAAGAAGGCGGGAGTTCCTGCGTAAAGCTTAGAGAAGGTATCCAAGAGGGTAAGTCTCTTACTGAAAGTTTGCAGCAAGGAGAGTATTCGAAACTGCTGGTGAGATATGTTCAGATTTCAGAAGAAACCGGAAACTTGGAAGAATCGCTTCAGTCCTACCTACTAGTTAGAAAAACATTCTTTGAAGAATACTTGAGAAGAAGAACCGCTTTATTGGAACCGTTGTCCATATTTATTCTTGGAGCGCTGCTCTTTCTATTGTCTATGGCTGTAATGATGCCCATGATGGATGCGTATGAGAAGCTGTAGAGGCAGTACACTTTTTGAAATGCTCATTGCTTTGGGACTTTTTTCGTCTATTTTACTCATTGGAGGCGCCCAAGTACCGAAAGGCGTTTCTGGAAGCAGGGAAGAATCTGCAGTGATTTATATGGGAGCACTGAATGAAGAACTGAGAACTGCTGCAGAAACGATGAAATCCAGAAAGCTGGGGGCGAGAAAAGGGTATCTGCTTCATATTGACCATTTGCAGCGGATCGAGAAGAGAACCTATATGGCGCCTGGAATTGAAGTGTTTTTTTCTGGGTACTCTTATCCGGATGCCATCGCCAATACAAGCTTCACCTTCAAGTATTACGGTATTTCAGCAATCAGCGGAAAGGTGTCGTTTTATGAAGATGGTAAACAGCAGCAGTCTCTGATGATTCATCTTGGCACCATGACTCTAGATGTCAGAAATCCTTAGGAAATCAACAGTGCAAAAGAAAGACCATATATGAGCCAAACATATAGAAGAGCTCAAACAACTATATCGCTAATCAATTATCATTTTGTATTCTGCCCTAGATACCGCAGGAAACGATAAGGTGGTATGTCGAAGAACAAAAAACGAGGGGGTGAAACTGTGCAAATAACTGTAAAAGCCAAGTTGCTTCCAACATCAGAGCAACGAGAGCATCTAAAAACAGCAACAGTCGAGTATATTCGTTT
>RCMY010003549.1_pt1 | contig 13767 bp, 5 predicted proteins | sample 2041341 | NCBI WGS metagenome assembly RCMY01 (sample SAMN09708234, study PRJNA481090) | Marine sediment metagenome, whole genome shotgun sequencing project. | reverse complement strand
GCAAAATGAAAGAGCATCCCCAAAGATTCCAAGGCTGCTACCGCTAGCAATATCCCCAAGAAAAAGAGAATACTGGGCATTTCGATTTTCGATAACGAGGAATGTACGGGACTATGATGCCCCACGGTATCATCGCCCTCTCCCTCAACATTGGTAATACTGAACTTCGAACTACTGTAAATCTCGGCAAAGGTAGCTACCACCGCCAACGACAGCATCATACCCACATAAGGCGGCAGATGGGTGACCGTCTTGAAAAAGGGAACGAAAACAATAGCGCCCAAGCCCAAGTACAACATAGTGGCCCCGTGGCTTGATTTCGGTGCTTCGTCAGCATCTACATCATCTGCTATATTACCTTTAAAAGCTTTGTATCTGCTCGCCACAAGTACCGGTACCACCATGCACACTATTGAAGGAATCAATACATGTTCTATCAATACAGCGGCGGTCACCTTATTCCCGATCCAGAGCATTGTTGTGGTCACATCACCGATCGGCGACCATGCCCCACCGGCATTTGCGGTGATAACGATAAGGCCTGCGAACCATAATCGTGTTTCCCTGTCCTTTATCACTTTTTGTAAAATCGTTACCAGTACGATAGTTGCGGTAAGGTTATCGATGATGGCGGAAAGCACAAAGGCCAAAATTGAGAACAACCATAAGAGCTTACGCTTACTCTTCGTCTTTATAAAGCCTTTTATCGTGGCAAAACCATCGAAATAGTCAATAATCTCGACAATAGTCATTGCCCCCAGTAAGAATACCAGAATCTCGGCCGTTTTGCCCAAGTGGTGTAATAAAATTTCATCGAGGCCTGAGGGTTCGAGTTCCTTCAAGTCGGTATTCACCTCGAAAACATCCATGTGGGTCAGGGCGATAATTGCCCAGAGTATGGCCATCATGGCCAGCGCGGGAATAAGTTTATCGATTTTCAGGTTGTGCTCAAGGGTTATCGCCAGATAGCCCAAAACAAATACAATAATAATAATGGTCTCCATACTCAATCGGTTTTTAGGGTTCTATATTTCAATACTATTTCAAAAGTTGCCCGGCCAAGGGTTTGTGCCGGACGTATTTTTTTTTAAAGATATTCAAAATTGTCTTTCTTAGGGTATAGTATGTTGTATTAAATAGTATTTCATCCTCTCTTGAAACCATATTATCCGTTAAATCGGCCCAAACCTTCCACATTTGATAATTGGAATTGACAAATATAAAAATTTGAGGCAGAATCCGTCTTAAACTTTTTATTTTACCTAATACTGACTGCTCGAAACTCATTTTAAACCTCAAATAAGCCATTTTTCCAGTTTGGGTGGCAACCATAATTGATTTGATAGACAGCATGATGGACTGCCGTAATCTCAGAAAATCGGTTCCAAGCACAAAATAAAGACTGTTTTTGGGATAATCCCTTTTCGATTATAGTTATCCGTTTTTATACCCGTTTAAAAAATTTAGTCTTATTAAAGCCTAAAAAGTCTTTACCCCTACCGATAATTATCGAGACTAAAGAGAGGACTTTTTCTGAAATCTTAGTCGCTCGGTCGTTCGGGAATGCACCCTTTAGGGCCGGGGAAACAATCAATAACTGTCGGGAGATGGCGTTGTTTTTAAATTTCCCCTTACTTGTGACGTGCCGGGTAATCATTTTCGGTTCATAGGTTCGATTCATTTTGTGGAATAAATACCGCTTCTGCAATGTTCTATTTTATTTCATAGTTCTATATTTGTAGGAAGCCTATATGACACAAATACTATGGATTTTTCACTATCGGAAGAACATCTCATGATACAGCAAGCGGCACGTGATTTCGCCCAGAACGAATTGCTGCCCGGCGTTATCGAACGGGACGATGCACAAAAATTTCCCGTTGAACAGATAAAGAAACTAGGGGAATTGGGTTTTATGGGGATGATGACCGACCCGAAATACAACGGTAGCGGTATGGATACATTATCCTATGTCATCGCCATGGAAGAGCTTTCGAAAATCGATGCCTCAGCCTCGGTAGTGGTATCCGTAAACAATTCCTTGGTTTGTTGGGGACTGGAAACCTTTGGTAACGAAGCACAAAAAGAGAAGTACTTGACCCGTTTGGCTTCCGGGGAAATCATCGGTGCCTTCTGTCTTTCGGAACCCGAAGCGGGCAGCGATGCAACTTCTCAAAAAACCACGGCCATCGACAAAGGGGACCATTACATTCTGAACGGGACAAAGAACTGGATTACCAACGGCAGTTCAGCAGAGGTATATCTGGTCATTGCCCAGACCGATAAGGAAAAAGGACACAAGGGCATCAACGTGCTGATCGTCGAAAAAGGGATGGCCGGTTTTGAGATAGGCCCCAAGGAGAACAAACTTGGTATCCGCGGCAGCGATACCCACTCCCTTGTCTTCAACGATGTCAAAGTGCCCAAGGAAAACCGTATCGGTGAAGACGGCTTTGGCTTCAAGTTCGCCATGAAAACATTAGCTGGTGGCCGTATCGGTATTGCGGCCCAGGCATTAGGTATTGCTGCCGGCGCCTATGAACTGGCCCTGAAATATTCAAAGGAACGTAAGGCCTTCGGCACTGAGATTGCCAATCATCAAGCCATCGCTTTCAAATTGGCCGACATGCATACCCAAATCGAAGCGGCGCGTAACCTGGTCTACAAAGCGGCTTGGGAAAAAGACCAAGGAAAGAATTACGATCTGTCGGGGGCCATAGCCAAACTATACGCTTCACAAGTTGCTATGGATACCACCATCGAGGCCGTTCAAATTCACGGCGGTAACGGTTTTGTAAAAGACTATCACGTAGAACGCCTGATGCGCGATGCCAAGATTACCCAAATTTATGAAGGTACTTCCGAAATTCAGAAAATCGTGATTTCACGGAGTATTCTTAAGGATTAAAATTCCATATTTCAAGCACCAAATTCCAAAAAGGATTCCTTGAAAAAATTTGTGCCAATTCATTGAAACTGCCCATCCGGCTAAGCGGGTTCGTTTCCAGACATCGCAACAAAAACCGAGGCAAGCAGGTGAATTAAACCCAAACAGATCGAAATTTTAGAATTATCGGCTCTCCCTTTTTTAAATTGCATTTATACAGGTCTTATCAATCGCTACGTAACCGATTTTATCAAAATCGTAAATATCGCACTTCAAAATAGCAATATTGCATTTTTTTGAAGGTTTTATTCCAAACGTTGAATTTCTTACTTGTTTCGTACGCTATACATGCTTAAAAAGCAACAAAAGCGCTATTTTTGTAGAAATACCATATCCAGATGACATTACAAAAACAAGGCCTTTACCTACCGGAATTTGAACATGATAATTGTGGCGCGGGATTTATCTGTAGCTTAAAGGGAAAGAAATCGAACGATATCATCCACAAAGCCTTGGAGATATTACACAAATTAGAGCATCGTGGTGCTGTTAGCGCCGATGGCAAGACTGGCGACGGTGCCGGAATCCTTATTGATATCCCCCATGATTTTTTTCAGGCAGTATGCGATTTTGAGCTTCCCGAACCGGGAGAATATGCCGTAAGCAACGTATTTCTGCCCCAAAAGGAAAATCAGCGCAATTATTGTATTTCCATCTTCGAGGAGAATATCAAAAAACAAGGACTTCGGCTTTTAGGCTGGCGCGACGTGCCCGTGAACCGTTCAATACCGGGGCGTATCGCCATGGAGACCGAACCTTTCGTCAGGCAGATTTTTATAGCCAAGCAAAACGATACCCAAGACTATTTTAATTTCAACCTGAAACTTTTCATCGCACGGAAGGTCACCGAGCATACGATTATCGACTCAAAACTTTCGGAAAGGAAATTCTTCTACGTACCCAGCCTTTCCACAAAAATTATCATTTTCAAAGGCCTGCTGATGCCAAAAGATATCAGCCTGTACTACGAAGACCTTTTGGATTCCCGAGTGGTGACCCGTCTTTCATTGGTGCACCAGCGGTTCTCAACGAATACTTTCCCGACCTGGGACCTCGCACAACCTTTTCGTTACATGTGCCATAACGGTGAAATCAATACCCTGCGCGGCAATGTAACGCGAATGCTCTCGCGTGAAGAGTTGATGGAAAGCGATTGGTTCGGCGATGAGATCAAAAATATACTGCCGGTTATCCTCCCCGGAAAATCGGATTCTGCCACTATGGATATGGTCGTGGAACTTCTATTGATGACCGGCCGTTCTCTGCCCGAGGTAATGATGATCTTGGTGCCGGAAGCTTGGGAGAAAAATCCTGATATGTCCGAAGCCAAAAGGGCATTTTACGAGTATCATTCCTGTATGATGGAGCCCTGGGACGGACCCGCGTCCATCCCGTTTACCGACGGCAACTATATTGGAGCGCTTTTGGATCGGAACGGACTTCGCCCCTCAAGATATACCGTAACCAAGGATGGTTACGTAATCATGTCCTCAGAGACAGGGGTGATGGATATTGCACCAGAAAATGTTGAATTTCACGGCCGTTTAGAGCCCGGCAAAATGTTCTTGGTAGACATGGTGAAGGGTCGCATCGTGAACGATGAAGAAATTAAAGAGGAAATCGCAAAACGACATCCCTATAAAAAATGGCTGGACGATAACCTGGTACATTTAAAGGACATCCCTTATAACGATTGCCCGTTGTTCTTGGGGGAAGCCTCTGTGGCGAAACGAAAATCAATCTTTGGCTACACCTTGGAGGATATCGACACCATTATCCTCCCTATGGGAAAAAATGCCAAAGAACCCATAGGATCTATGGGTTCGGATACTCCGATTGCGGTACTTTCCGAACGGCCACAATTGATCTATAACTACTTCAAACAGCTTTTCGCCCAGGTCACCAATCCGCCTTTGGACGGTATCCGCGAAGAACTCATTACCGATATCAGCCTTACGCTAGGCAGTGATCACAACATTTTCGATTTCTCGGAACTGCACTGCCGAAAATTGAAAATACAGAACCCGGTCATTTCCAAAGAGGATTTGGACAAGATCAAAAATTACGATGTGAGTCCGGATTATAAAGTGGTCTCCATCCCGACACTTTACGATATCGAGAAAGGCCACAATGGTCTTGAGGATGCGCTAGAAGCCATTTTAGCCCAAACTTCGAAAGAAGCCGATGAGGGAGCCAACATTATTATTCTTTCGGATAGGGGCGTCGATAAAGACCATGCCCCGATTCCCGCATTATTGGCGTGTTCCTACGTAAACAGCGGCCTACAAAAACTAGGGAAAAGGAATAAGCTCAGCATCATCGTAGAATCCGCGGAGCCTCGGGAAGTGCACCACTTTTGCTTACTATTCGGCTTTGGGGCTAGTGCCATCAACCCCTATTTGGTCAACGAAATAATCGGCGAACAGATCGAGGAACACGATATCACGGAATACACATTTTCAGAGGCTATAGAAAATTACAACAAAGCTGTTGGTAAAGGCATATTGAAAGTAATGAACAAAATAGGCATCTCTACCTTGAATTCGTATCGCGGTTCACAGCTGTTCGAATGCCTTGGCATCAATACCAAGGTGGTGGATCAATATTTTCCGAATACCCCTACGCGTATTCAAGGCATCGGGCTTTATGAGATTGAAAAGGAAATCGCCAAACGGCATCGGAACGCCTTTTCCAAAAAGGAGATAGCGGCTACGCTTGATCTTGAGATCGGCGGTGAATACCGTTGGAGAAGGGACGGCGAAAAGCACATGTTCAACCCCTTATCGGTAGCGAAATTACAGAAAGCGGTACGGGGCAATGAAGCCAATACCTATAAGGAATATGCCGCCATGGTCAACGAGCAGACCAAAAACCTGATGACCATCCGGGGACTTTTCGAATTCTCGAACTACGACCCGATTCCCTTGGATGAGGTAGAACCGTGGACCGATATTGTCAAACGCTTTAAAACAGGCGCCATGTCGTACGGCTCCATTAGCAAAGAGGCCCATGAGAACTTGGCCATTGCCATGAACCGGATCGGTGGCAAAAGCAACTCCGGCGAAGGCGGTGAAGATGCCGATCGTTTTTATAAAAATGCAACCGGCGACTGGCGAAATAGTGCCATCAAGCAAGTGGCTTCTGGGCGTTTCGGGGTTACATCCGATTATCTGACCAACGCCCAAGAGATACAGATAAAAATGGCACAGGGCGCCAAGCCTGGGGAAGGTGGACAACTACCAGGGCCCAAGGTGAATCCCGCGATTGCAAAAACACGGAATTCGACGCCTTATGTGGGTCTAATTTCCCCACCACCGCATCACGACATCTATTCCATTGAGGATTTGTCGCAATTGATATTCGACCTAAAATCAGCGAACCGTAAGGCGAGAATTAATGTAAAATTGGTATCCGAAGTGGGTGTAGGCACCGTTGCTGCGGGTGTATCCAAGGCCAAGGCTGACGTAATACTCATCTCAGGATTTGATGGTGGAACAGGTGCTTCACCCCTGACCTCATTGAAACATGCAGGTCTTCCATGGGAACTCGGTATTGCCGAAGCACAGCAGACTTTGGTGATGAACGATCTTCGTAACCGAATCGTTTTGGAGTGTGATGGACAGCTCAAAACCGGCCGTGACGTAGCCGTAGCCTGCCTGTTAGGTGCCGAAGAATTCGGATTTTCGACCGCACCCTTGGTAGCATCGGGCTGTATCATGATGCGCGTCTGCCATCTGAATACCTGTCCGGTAGGAATAGCCACGCAGAATCCTGAACTTCGTAAAAAATTCGAGGGCAAACCTGAGCACGTGGTGAATTACATGTATTTCGTTGCCCAAGAACTGCGCGAGATCATGGCGCAGCTTGGTTTCAGGACGATAAACGAAATGGTAGGCCAAGTCAAAAAACTAGACCGTAGAAAAGCTATCGACCATTATAAGGCCAGTGGCATCGATCTGACCCCGATTTTACATCAAGTGGATGTTCCGGTCGGCACGAAGTTCTATAATACCCAAAAGCAGAAGCACAATATTGATAAGTCCATCGAATTCGATATCATAGCCAAGGCCAATCCGTCGTTATTCCGAAAAGAAAAATTGACGCTTGACTATCCGATAAAAAATACGGACCGTGCCGTCGGGGCCATCATCAGCAATGAAATATCCAAAGTGTACGGCGCGAAAGGTCTACCGATCAACACCCTAAAACTGAACTTCACCGGATCTGCCGGTCAAAGTTTCGGGGCTTTCGCCACTAGAGGCTTGACTATGATTGTCAACGGCAATACCAACGATTACCTTGGTAAGGGACTTTCAGGCGCCAAATTGGTCGTTAAAGTACCCCAAGGCTCGACCATCGTACCCGAAGACAACGTGATTACCGGAAATGTAACGCTATATGGTGCGACCGCCGGTAGGGCATATATCAACGGTAAGGCCGGGGAGCGTTTTTGTGTGCGTAATTCCGGTGCAAAAGCGGTCGTCGAGGGAATCGGAGATCACGGTTGTGAGTACATGACTGGTGGGATTGCCATAATTCTAGGTGAAGTAGGTCGTAATTTCGGTGCGGGAATGAGCGGCGGGATCGCCTATGTATTCGACGAGAAAAAGACCTTCAAGAAAAATTGCAATACCGAAGCCCTAAATCTATTAGAGGTAACCGAAGATCAAGATGTCAAGCAGCTTAAAGACCTGATCGAGAGCCATTATAATTCCACTTTGAGTCCGCTTGCCCAACGTATTCTGGAAAATTGGGAAGAATGTTTGCCCAAATTCGTAAAAGTATTACCAGAGGAATACAGAAAGGCGTTGATCCGTTTGGAAGAAGAGAAATTAGAAACTATTTAAACCCAATAATATCCGGAAAAGAAGCTAGACCGCTGCGCCCTCCTGAACGGCAGGGCGGGCTTCTAGATGCTAGATCCAAGACTAAATATATCAGAGCCTGATTCTCAAAAAATTTGATCGCTTTGAAATAATTCGAAGGTTTTACAAACTATAACCGGATAACAATTACAACTCAAGATCGATACATGGGAAAGATAACAGGATTTTTGGAATTCGATAGAAAAGTAGAAGAATATGCTCCTGTCGAGGAGCGCGTAAAGAACAATAAGGAGTTTACACAGCCCCTAGCGGAAAAAGATCTTAAAGATCAGGGAGCACGCTGTATGGACTGTGGCATTCCGTTTTGCCATAGTGGTTGTCCCTTGGGCAATCTGATTCCCGATTTCAACGATGCCGTTTACCGCGGTAAATGGGACAAGGCGGCCAATATTCTACACGCCACCAACAACTTTCCGGAATTTACGGGACGATTGTGTCCCGCCCCCTGTGAGGAAGCCTGCGTGCTGGGAATCAACGAAGACCCGGTCACCATCGAAAACATCGAAAAGAACATAGCCGAAATCGCCTTTGAGAAAGGATGGATTAAACCCGAGCCTCCAGAAACCAGAACCGGCAAAAAAGTGGCCGTAGTAGGTTCTGGACCCGCAGGATTGGCGGCCGCGCAACAATTGAACCGGGCCGGCCATTTGGTCACCGTGTTCGAACGGGATGAAAAGCCAGGCGGATTGTTACGCTACGGCATTCCCGATTTCAAAATGGAAAAGCATATTATCGACCGAAGATTGAACGTGTTGGAAGCTGAAGGTATCATATTCAAATGTGGTGTTAATGTTGGCGAAGATGTGAAAGCCAACGAACTCCAAAATGATTTTGATGCTGTTGTTCTATGTGGAGGCGCAACCATTCGAAGAATCCTTCCCATCGAAGGCGCTAATCTAAAAGGCGTCGTACAGGCGATGGACTTCCTGCCCCAAAATAACCGTCGGGTGGATGGCACGAAAAAATTCGAAAACGAAATCTTGGCCACTGGTAAAGATGTTGTTGTAATCGGCGGTGGCGATACCGGATCGGATTGTATAGGAACATCTTTCCGCCATGGTGCGAAGTCCGTTTCCAATTTCGAGATAATGCCCATGGCCACTTCCGAACGCCCTGAAGACCAGCCTTGGCCGTTTTGGCCCATGCGATTGCGAACCAGTTCATCACATAAAGAAGGCGCAGAACGTTTTTTTAGCATCTCCACCAAACGATTCGAAGGTGACAAGGATGGTAATTTGACAGGCTTGGTTACCTCTGAGGTCGAATGGATTAAGGAACCCGGCAAATCCATGGTCTTAAAAGAAGTCGAAGGCACCGAAAAAGAATGGAAATGTGATTTGGCCTTGCTTGCCTTAGGTTTCACAGGTTCCGAAATGACCATAGCCAAACAGCTAGGGCTCGAAGCGGATGGCAGAACCAATATTAAGGCCACCGAGCAAAATTATATGACCAACGTGCCGGGCGTCTTTGCCGCAGGAGATCAACGCCGAGGGCAATCCCTAATCGTTTGGGCGATTTCCGAAGGACGCGAAGCGGCCTATCATGTTGACACCTATTTAATGGGAGAATCTGAGCTTCCTTTGAAGGGAGAAGGGGATTTGCCAAGGGTGTAGCTAAAAAGACACAATACCGTGAATTTGGCTAGCGCGGCAGTACTGGTAGAATTGGCCAATAATAATCGTGATTCTTTAATTTATGAGTTTATAAGTTTAGGTGGTATCCTAAATACTGTTAGAACATGATCGATAAAAAAATTCGGAAGCATCTTTCCATAACCCGTAGCCGGTTAAACCAAAAAAAAGAACTTGAAAGAATATCCAAATACGACAATAGCACCTTAAACGATATTGTCGAATCTATATCGAAGGTAAAAAGCGCGGATTTCACGGATGAAGACCTTCAGGCGTTCCAAAGTTGTGAAAACTACAGAACGGAACTTTTACGTGACGAAACCTTAATTTCCTATGAAATTTTTGGGTCCGATAAAACAGCGAAGGTCAAGGATATCTGCAAAAATGCGGCATCAAGTAAAAAGTGGTGCGAGTTCTTATATTTCCTTTCCAAGAAAAATAATCCCTCTACCATTTTAGAGATTGGAACCAATCTTGGCATATCGGGGTGCTATGCCTTAGAAAGTATCAAAAAAGACAGTAATGCTCGATTTATTACCATGGAAGGGCTTTCCCAACTATGCGAAATAGCGGGCAAGCAATTTGCCACTATCGTCCCAAGCTCAAAATACGACATAAAAGAGGGATTATTCGATTTAACTTTTCCCCAACTTTTAAAAGAGGATGTTCGCTTCAATCTTCTCTTTATTGACGGCAACCATAAAAAAGAACCCACTATCACTTATTTTATGGCTTTAAAGGATAAAATCAAATCCCCTGCAATTTTCGTTTTTGATGATATCAATTGGAGTAAAGAAATGAGGGAAGCCTGGGAGGTGATTAAAAATGATAGCGATGTCAACTTCGCAATAGACCTGTACAAGCAAGGTATTGTAATCATCGATGAACAGGAATCGGAAAAAAATGTGCAGTTTAGCCTTCATCTTGCTTATTGAAGTTTTCAATCCTATGTCTAAAAATCGTAATCGTAGCGATAGTTGCTCCAAAAACCCATTCTATGATGGCTGTTTCTTTTCTTCCTTAAATGACTTTCTTTCTTTGCACCTCAAGTAACCTCATTATCTTTGCATCTTTAAAGGATTTTTAAAAAATCTAAGGGATGCGAAGTATTACTTTTCTTTTTCTACTATTGGGTATGGCCATTACCGGCCCGTCGATTTTTGCACAGGTTTCCGTAAGCGGTCAGGTGACCGATACCGACGGCATAGCCTTAATCGGGGCGCAAGTTTCTTTGAAACCTACCGATAAGTTCGCTGTTACCGATCTGCAGGGTAATTATGAACTAGGTGATGTAGTTCAGGGAAATTACGTTCTTACCATTACCTACATCGGCGCAAAAACATATAGCGATAATTTGGATGTCGCAAGCGAGGATATTTCACTATCCCTTATTTTGGAAGAAGACCCACTAGCCCTGCAGGCCGTAACCGTAACCGGTAGCTTCGAGCCTCAAATGCGGCTTGAATCGAGTACGGCGGTCAATATACTGGAATCGAAGGATATTCAAAAGCTAGTTCCCCGGGGTACTGCGGATTTGCTGCAGTCCATTCCCGGAACCTTTACCGATGCTTCCGCTGGAGAAGTCTTCACCAAAGTCTACACCCGAGGCATTTCGGCCGCCGCGGAAGATGATATCGGATGGTACTATCTTTCTCTACAAGAAGACGGACTGCCGGTCAGTTTAGTGCAGCATTCCTACTATACTCCCGAACTTTTTCAACGAACAGATCTATTCACCGAAAAAGTGGAGGCCATCCGAGGGGGCAGCGCCTCTATAACCGCGTTGAACGCCCCAGGCGGTATCTATAATTTCATCTCCCGTGGCCCAAGGGATACTTTTGGGGGAGAACTTCAATTAAGCGGAGGAATACAAGGTGAGGGCAACCCATTGTTCAAGATTGACGGTGTCATCGGTGGCCCAATGGGAAACAATTGGTTCTTCAATGCCGGAGGCCACTACCGCCGCGACGACGGTGCACGTAATGTGGATTTCGTCTTTAGCAAAGGCGGTCAGTTCAGATTCAACGTCATTAAAAAGCATGATAGAGGGTATTTAAAATTCCATGGAAAACTGTTGGATGATTTCACGAATCGGTGGACAGGTGTAGCCGCAACGGATTGGGATAATCCCAATGCAGCCTTCGGTCAGGATTTTCGTTCGACTGCGCTATTACTGCCCGCAACGAAAACTGAAATTCCAGACCCCCGAAGACTTTCGGAAAGCGGCACCAATACATTCGACCCTTCAAGAGGCGTACACGCCCAAGACCTAGCCTTTGGGGTTGATATCCTTCAAGATTTAGGTAACGCATGGACCCTACGTTTCAACTCCAGATTCTCTGACAAGAAAGCAGATTGGCAAACTTCTATCAGTAACGCCTTTGTTTCCTTAGCTGATCCAACTGCTTATTTTCTTGCAGGCACTAATCCTCCTCCCATTGGCCAAGTGGTATTTCGGGATGCTCAAACAGGTAATGAATTGGCAAGGGTAAACAATGCTGCCCTGTTTTCGGAAAACCCCGGTTTTGATTATTTAAGCGATGGTCGCCTGCCTTATGATGCCGTTTTGGGAGCGGCTGCTTGGTATAAACGGAACGACGCCGATGAGCTTATTGGTCAACTGACGCTGAATAAAAAACTTGAAAACCATGATATCACCGTGGGCATGGCCTCCGGCTTTTCAGACAACTCCCTTTTCACCCAAGCAAGCTTCAACTATTTGACCTATGAGCCGAATCCGCGTATGATGCAGGTTACACTCGAAAACCCCGATCAACCGATCATTGATTTGTCTGATTCCAACGGGGTCAGCAATTATGGTGGACTTCCTCTTTTCATAAACGCCAATGCCGACGTGACCCAAGTGGCGGCCTTTGCCAACGACCGTTGGGAAATTCAGGAAAATCTGCATCTCGATGCAGGATTACGGTACGAAAACATAAAACATAAGGGAACTAAAGATCGTTTTGCCCCGTTGGATGAAGAGGGTGGCGTTGACGGAAATCCTACAACCCTATATGACAATGGACTTTTGGTACCCACTGGGTTACAGGACGATTTCGACTTTAACTATGGCTACTTGTCCTATTCCGCGGGCCTCAACTATAAATTTCAAGAGGAGGCTGCCGTTTTCGCCCGTTTTTCCCACGGCAACAAGGCGCCCGAACTGAATTACTATTTCAATAATTTTGACAACGTACCCATCAACGGAAAAGGACAGATTCAAAAAATTGATCAGGCAGAAATCGGCGTAAAATGGAATCTCACAGACTTCTCTTTCTCTACGACCGCTTTTTGGAGCCAGCTAGCCAACATCGGTATCAGCAATTTTGAGTTCGACCCCGAAAACGCCGATCTTTTTTATACGCCTATCCAGTTCAATAGCTCACGTACGGTGGGATTGGAATGGGAGAGTTACTATTCCCCGATTACAAATCTAGCGTTTAGTTTTAATGGCACCATCCAAGATCCGAAAACTAAAGATTGGACTATCTATGACGCGGCCGGCACCGTAGATACCGTAGATGACAGCATTGAGAGCTTTTCGGGACAAACGCTTCCCTTCAATCCGAAATTGATGTTCAATTTAGGCACGGAATATCAAAAGGATAGATTAAACGCGTTTCTACGGTGGCAATTTATGGGAAAAAGACAAGGCAATGTTGCCAATGCTTTCGAGCTGGCATCCTATAGCATTTTTAATGCTGGATTAGGCTATTCGATTAATGAGCACTTATCGGCCGATATTATCGTAACCAACGTATTTAATTCAGAAGGTTTGGCGAATTTCTTCGGGCCTAACAATTTTGGTGCCAATGCGAATAGTGCCACTCCAGAATTTATTCAAGAGAACCCAGATGCCAGTTTTGTAGTGGTTCCGGTATTGCCGAGGGGAGGAGTTCTTAAACTTAGTTATCGGTTTTGAACTAGACTTTAAAGCGTTTGAAACATGCCCAATAGCACCTATCTTCATGTGTTACCCTTGTAGTCATAAATATTCGAATGCCAGATTTAACCACAGGTCATAAGCTACTTCCTATGGCAGGGGAAGGAACAAGCCTGCTTCCAAATTCTTAGAGACCGAAAGACTATTTATCGCCAAAAAAGCTATGTGAATCGCATAGCTTTTCGCATTTGCTTACTTACCACTTTTACCTCTGGTAAAACATTAAATTTAGAGCATAAAAAAAGTCCCGATCAAAGGTTGATCGGGACTTTTCGAGGTAAGGCGGCATCCTACTCTCCCACCTTTCGGCAGTACCATCGGCGCTGGCGGGCTTAACTTCCCTGTTCGGAATGGAAA
>RCMY010003548.1_pt1 | contig 13767 bp, 15 predicted proteins | sample 2041341 | NCBI WGS metagenome assembly RCMY01 (sample SAMN09708234, study PRJNA481090) | Marine sediment metagenome, whole genome shotgun sequencing project. | reverse complement strand
TGCCGCCCAAAAACCTGTCAAGTGTTTTTTCGATTATTTTATAGGGGGTCAGTAGTTACCTCAAGGTTAATGATATTGATTCATCAAATGCTTTTTCAGCTTCGCTAATGAATTTGGCCAGCCATTGCCTACCATCTATATAATCTGCATCAAATTCGTGGCGTAAAGTGCTTAGGTGTAAAATTCGAGCCTGATACTCGTTATTTTCCATAACTCTTTTATTATTAAGTTTTATTTTCTCATCAGTAAGCTGAGAAGTTTCTTGTTCAAGTTTTCTTTTTTCTTCGATTAGACGGGATATCTTTTGATCAACACTTCTTTTTAGAGAAAGCAATTTATGGGATGCAAGGATTCCTATAATAACTATAACAACAAAGTAGCTCTCCATCTGTTCTACACCCTATTAATTGTTAATGATTGATAACCGCACAATCAAATTCTGAATCCTCTAGACTTAAGCACATCATACTTTCGGAAAATAACAGCTCATTTCCAGAGTACTTGGGTGCGTACGTACCAGAATTAGTTTTAATTAACTCAATAATAAGTGTAGCTAATCTGTGATTTTTGCCCAATCATTCTAATAATTTTTGATCATTACTATCCGAATTGGATAACATGTTAGATGACAATTAACCTGTCCGCACCGTATTACCTCAATCAAAAATCATACTAATATTTAACGGTACGCTGAAGTGGAACTTAAATACTGTACAGGTTGCTAAGCTCTGAAACGGGCAATAAAGAGAGCAATAATCTTATCAGGCGATAATTCTGTTAATTATATTTGTAACAATTTTGTACACAACAAGATCTCACATGAAGATACGATTTGCCTCATTTTAATCAGCCACATCAACAACCCTCTTACACTCCCGCAACAACACCCGCATTTCCTTCTGTAGCTTGCTTAAACCATGTTTATAAGCATTCTGGCTTGATCTAGCTTTACCTGTTGGTGTCTTTGCTCCCGTTGAGTGTTTCCACGGTTGCCAAGTCTTGATCATTTCGGATTGTTTCCGTCGTTCTTCTGGTGTCCAGAGTCGCATGGTTATCCTCGTTTAATAGTTCGTTTGATGGATTTAATGTTTTTCCCGTGCGCGTGGATTGATTGCCATTATTCACTTGCTGGTGTCCATGTGCAATATTGGCTTGTTTGGCAAAAATCACAGGCGGGTTTTTAAGGGTTGATAATACTTCAATGGTGCGGGCGCATTGTGCTTGCGCTTTCAATGCCAGGCGCATATTTATTTCCATGTGGTTCTCATTCTTACTGGTAGCTGATCGTTTGGCTAAAGTGCTAAAGATTGCATTTAATGAAACGACTTGCGCGGTAAGCGTCGATTCAAGTTCACTTAAGTCACCTGAGATGATCTTGTCTGATTTCTCTTGAATGACTGTGGCTGCTTCCGTCAAATCTACTTCACCCACAAATGATTTAAGGAAAGATTGCGCCACAATCGTATTAAGTATGGCGGGTGATAACTGTACCTCAGCAAGTTTACGTTCTTCACCCTTACCTTTTTTACTTTGGATTTTAAGTGTGTTCGGTTTGCGCTGTGTGGCTGATTTGGCTTTCGTATTTGTCGCCATGGTTGCTCTCATTAAAGTGGTGAGAATATGAAACGCTATACACAGGATAGCGTTTGTTCTTTTTGGAGGCTGTAACGCTATATAGCGTTTGTTTCTTTTCCTTTGCCTTTTGATGTCATGATCTGCACGAATGATTTGCTCTTGTAGCTTGTCGATTGCCGCTTGTGTTCAATGTTAAGCAATTGTGCGTAGGGTAATGGATCGTTATGGATCGCATCGCGCACACATGGCCAGATTATTGATTTCATCACGGCGTCGTTAATTAAACCCAATAAAACCAATCTTTCAATTGAACCTTTGGCCTTGCTGTTAAGTTTTTTAGTTTCGTTTCTGCTTAAACCATAATGACGTGCGACTTCAGTATGAAACAGGTTAATTAATCGCTTTAGATTACCCACGCCACCCATGACACGATGCCCCTGCATTTTGTTATCTATCAACGGTAGAATCAACACATGAGCATGGGGCGCACTTTCGTCTAGGTGAACGTCAAACGATAGCAACACACCAGAAATATGTTTCTTAACCCATTGCAAACTGTCTTCGAAGAATGGCCGGGGGTCTTGTTGGTGTCTGTCAATGGGCAAGCTGAATATGATCTCAATGGCCATCACCCCATTTTTCCGGGGCTTATCAATGCCAGCTTCAACCATCAACACCTTGGCGCGGCGATCAATCTGTTCCGCCGTATCAGAACCCGTTAAGGAATAGTTAAATGACGTTCTAAGCGCGTCAATATTCGCACCGGCTCCACGTTCAGTCTGTAGTGTACGTTTGTTGTGTCTTAATGCACTCAAAATGCCACTCTTACCCTTTACCTTACCTAGTCTGAGTAAATGGCCTGCTGCCATTGCTTAACTATTCACCAGCCGAGAAAGGTACAAATAGAGCGCCCATAACTCGATCAAACTGAGCGAGGCAACATCAGCACCGATACCAAGATGAGAGAAACGTACCAGCAGCATTTCCAATTGTTCCAGCCAGTTTTCATTCATGACTTTCACCACCAGACAACACATAACAACCAACGCGATGTTTATCGCCATTTTCAGCTTCTATGGTTCGCCAGATCGTTTCAATACTGTGCCCTTGTTGGCGCAGTTGCAAAATCCTTGCAGGTGGATGATAAACACCCAATCCACGACTTGCTTCAAAGGTATTGACACTGAATTTTCTTAAGGCTTGTAAAAGCCGGGCGCATTGCTGTTTTAAGTTATCACCGGTAAACTGCTTATTGATTTTTTGAAATGCCGTTTCTTTATGGGGCGGTATTTTTTTGTCCATGTTATGCCCCCTGATTTTCGACGATTGCCAGGGCTTCCCGCAGTTCTCCAACATTCCAGCATGTAGTACGAGGTGATAATTTACGTGGTTTGGGTATCCGCCCGGCATTGACACCGCGCCACACACTCGCAGATGAACAGGCATATAAGGCTTGAACAACGGGTTGTCTAACGCTGGCTGAGTTGGGCAGTTGATCGAAGTTTTTTAGAGCTTCGGGGATTGGAGTCTGAATCACTTTCATAAGATACCTTCCTGTAGTAATTAGTCACAGGGAGCATCATAAGAAAAGGACTTTAGGATGTACGGAAATATCCTGATTGCAAACGGTAATTTCCGTTTGCTTCAATCTTTCTCTTGTTCGATTTCAAGTAAAGACGCGCCATCTTTAAGCCAGCCTCTAATTGTTTTTTTGTCAAAATCTTTTCCTTGTGTACTGATTGCATCAGTAATATCATGGGGAGCTGTAGACTTTGCTGATTTTGGATCATATCCATAAGCATCAATCGCAATTGCTGTGATTGCACGAAGTAAATTTTCTGTTTTTCGAGTTGACTCGGGCTTTTCGTTATTCTTAGTCTGATTAATTTCACTAAGTTCTTCACTAAATAACTCTAGCCATTGATCGTGATAGTCGAACGCAGGTTCAAATCCATACTTTAGTCTTTTATTATAAATTTTTTGACTGAAGTATTTTACCCATTCAATTGGCGGAGCCTTAGGAGCAAGTACCGAACGCTCAAATAGAAACAAATATTGTTTTGCATGATGAAAAACTGGGGCATATTTCCAATTAGAAATCTTTGTGCCATAACCTTCATCGGGCACACTTATTTGACCAACAGCATAAAGCTCAGTGTCATCCGGCGATACACCTCCCAATAATAAAGAAGCTTCTAACGCTGTCCAATAAGCAGCTTTACCCCAGAGCCGCATATCTCCAGGGGCTAGACGAAAAGGCGTATAAAATGGATCATCTACCTCATTATCTTCAATGACAATTGCATAATCTGGAGGCTCTTCATATTCTAGCCAGCACTCACTAGGTATTCCATAAATTTCATAAGGTTTTTTCATTACGTCTCTTTAACGCCCCATGAACTCGAAACCACGCAACCCAGACAAGGATTTCCCTGTGTTCGCCCCGTCGGGCTAGGCGCAGTTGAACTTGATCAAGCTTTTGAAAAACTCACCACTTTGGCACCTGCTGCCAAACTATCTAAATGATCTGCCCACCAATTCATCATTTTCCGCCGCTTGGTTAAGTGTTCCGCGTAGTTATAAGCTGCCACCACCTTATTACGTTCTGCATGAGCGAGTTGTCGTTCAATGGCTTCATGCGGCCAACCATGTTCATGTAGTAACGTACTGGCCATGCTACGGAAACCATGCCCAGTCATTTCGTCCTTATCATACCCCATGCGACGTAGTGCGGCGTTAATGGTATTTTCTGACATTGGCCGGGAAGCACTACGTATGCCTGGAAAGATATATCTTCCTTCACTAGTTAACGGGTGGATGGATCTGAGTATTTCAATGGCCTGTGGGGAGAGCGGAATAATATGCAGCTCTTCCATTTTCATTTTGTGGCCTGGTATACGCCACTCTGATTTGTCAAAGTCAATTTCTGACCATTCAGCATGACGTAATTCACCAGGGCGTACAAATACCAAAGGTGCTAACTGTAACGCGCACTTGGTAATGTATGAACCACTGAAACCTTTAATTGATCGCAACAGACCACCAATCAGTTTTGGATCAGTTATGCTGGCATGGTGTTTTACTTTGACGGGGGTTAACGCACCTCTCAGATCGCCACTAGGATCACGCTCTGCCCGACCTGTTGCGATGGCATAACGAAATACCCGTCCAGCGTATTCACGACACCTACTGGCCTTTTCATGGGCGCCGCGGCTTTCTATCTTACGCAAAACAGCCAGTAATTCCGGCGCGGCAATATCTTTGATAATGCGATTACCCAACCAGGGAAAAATATCTTTTTCTAGGTAGCGCTTGATATTGTGCGCCGTCGATGCTGCCCAGGTTGCTGAAGTTTTTGCGTGCCATTCAAGGGCTATGGCTTTGAAGGTATTTTCTGCTGCATATTGTTTCGTCTGCTTGCTGATCGCCCTGACAATTGCCGGATCAACATCATCAGAGAGCAATTTTCTTGCCTCATCCCGTTTCATTCTGGCATTAACAAGGGTAATCGTAGGATAAACACCGATTGCTAAAGTTTTACGCTTACCTGAAAAACGGTAATCCATGCGCCAATACTTACCAGTAGTTTTAACCAGTAAATACAGCCCACCACTATCACTTATTTTGAATGGCTTCTCTTTCGGTTTAGCGTTACGTGCTGCGGTATCTGTGAGCATTTGACGGTATCTCTCATGGCGGCATCAAAAAGTACCGTCAAAAATACCGTTAAATTGACGGTATATCAATGAACGACATGATACAACCTGAAACAACCAAGAAGATAAAAGTCTAATAAATACATGAAGTTTGATACTGAATGAGACTTACTGAAAGCCTCTATTGGTACCGGGAGGGGGAATCGAACCCCCATGATGTCGCCATCGCTGGATTTTGAATCCAGTGCGTCTACCAATTCCGCCATCCCGGCAAATGCCTTATAAACACTTCCTTTGTTTACTGATGAAGCCAAGGGAGTGCAATTATCACTGAATTTAGACCATACAGCAACCTTAACCTAAATACCATATTCGGACGCCAAGCCAATACCGACGAACTTGATTCTTGGCCTTTAAGAAATTTGAGCGGAAATTTTAACGGCCTAAAATCTTGGCGGGATTGTCAGTCTGGCGTTCAAGAATTGATGCGTCCATTGATGCAATATGCCAACCAATGTGTTATTTCACACAGACTATTTAATTTGAACAAATCATTATTAGCTTGCATACCAGATTTATTAATTATTTTATCAAACACTGGATTGTCTTTTTTTTAGACAAAATGGAGGAAAAAATGAACAAATTAATCAAATTTTCAATCAATGGTTCTCCCGCAAATCGAATTGACTACCACCACTTTTTAAAAAAACTTTTGATGGTATTCGCCCCAATGTTTCTAGTACTAGGCACCTATTCAACAACGAGCTTAGCTGACTATTATGTCTGGTATGATAACGAAAATCGTCAAGAACAACAGTTATATAGTGGCAACACTTTGCTAGAGGCTCCTGACTGGGCCTGCGCCCGGAAATTCACAACACCATCTTACTATCGCCATTTGGATACTTATCATAACACTATGGATTCCGCTGACTTCTGGAAAGATATCTATGTTTGGATACCAAAACCAGGATGCCCGTATACCAGCGAGGCATTTATTGAGTATATCGATGGGAGTCAATCCTTTACACCACCAATCGGTGCTATTGGTATTGAAATTTCGACCGAGAATAGCTCACGATGGGTCGATGAAAATGGTGGTTGGCCGTATTGCCATGATTGCCAAGGATCTTTAGATTTTGCTGACAGCAGTCACGGATGGGGCCAGATTTTTTCCGAATTAGCGATTCTGAAATCGGCTATTCTTGAGAAGGATGTCGAGAAATTCAACAATGGCTATACTCGCACAGCTCGTTTGTTAGAATCTCTTGAAAAAGACATTAATTTCAGCATTCAGAATGTTGATTCAGGCCGAAGTATAGAGGACCAATATGGGCGCACAAAGATTGAAGGAATTGCATTAGATCAGCTGTCGAAGGCCAGGAAGCAACTCGACGAATGTGCATCAGAATATAGCACTAACGCCTATCCTTCTTGCGATTTGGCCCTACAAAACTTGCAACAAACGGAGTCACTTTGGCGCTCACGTAACTAAACGCTAAAGCCATGATATTCAGAGCCGGGAGTCCAATTCCCGGCTTTTTTGTTCGCGAACCAATATTTAAAAACCAACACAATCCATCTTATTGCTGAAGATTTTGGTAGTCACCAGTAATAACCAAGGTTTTCGCTGCTTCCATTTCGCCATTTAATTGAATCAGTTAATGGGCGAATACTCGTGACACCCGTATAATACCGCTCCATGAAAACACAGGATTTTGATTTTGACTTGCCGGGTGATTTGATTGCACAGTTTCCCATTGAGCAACGCACCAGCAGCCGAATGCTGCATTTGGACGGCGCTCATAGCCAACTAAATGATGCGATGTTTGCTGATTTTCCTAATTATTTATGTGCTGGTGATGTGCTGGTGTTTAACGACACCCGTGTGATTAAAGCACGTCTGTTTGGCACGAAAAGCAGTGGTGGCAAAGTGGAAGTAATGGTGGAGCGGGTGCTGGATAATCAGCATGTACTCGCCGTTATCCGTGCCAGCCATGCGCCCAAACCCAACACGCAATTGTTACTTGCTGAGTCTATCCCTGTGACCGTTACTGCGCGAGAGAATGATTTTTATACGTTACGCTTTGAACATGAAGAAACAGTGACTGTGCTACTTGAACAACATGGACATTTACCGCTACCACCTTATATCTCACGGCAAAGCACAGCTATCGATGAAACACGCTACCAAACCGTTTACGCCAAAAATATCGGCGCAGTGGCCGCACCAACGGCGGGCTTACATTTTGACGATATGATGCTGACTAAATTACGCGAGATGGGCGTTGTGATTGCCTACCTGACACTACATGTTGGCGCGGGGACATTTCAACCGGTGCGTGTTAAAAATATTTCTGACCATATTATGCATAATGAGCTTTTTCATATTCCACCTGAAACAGTAAACGCTATTCAACAAGCTAAAACAACCGAAGGACGCATCATGGCCGTTGGCACCACGTCATTGAGGGCCTTAGAGGCTTCTGCTGCCATTAATCATGGCGAAGTTAAAGCGGGTTATGGTGACACCAACATTTTTATTACGCCGGGATACCAATTCCAAGCTGTTGATCGATTGCTCACCAATTTTCATTTACCACAATCGACCTTATTAATGCTCGTGTCTGCCTTTGCTGGGCTAGATAATATCCGGCACGCATATCAACATGCGATTGCACAACGCTATCGTTTTTTTAGTTATGGTGACGCCATGCTCATTGAGAAAAAATCATGAAATTCCAATTGCACTGTACGGATGGCGCTGCCCGTCGCGGCACACTGACGCTCAATCACGGTGTCGTACAAACCCCTGTGTTTATGCCTGTGGGTACTTATGGCGCAGTTAAAACCATGTCGCCAGCTGACTTACAGGCGATTGACGCGCATATTGTCTTGGGTAATACGTTTCACCTATGGCTACGTCCTGGCTTAGAAATCATAGAAGCACATGGCGGCTTACATGACTTTATGGGCTGGCACAAACCTATCTTGACTGATTCCGGTGGTTTTCAGGTATTTAGTTTAGGCAAGTTACGTAAAATTACTGATGAAGGCGTTAAGTTTAGGTCACCAGTTAATGGGGACAGTTGCTTTCTTACACCAGAAGAGTCCATGAGAATTCAACGCACGTTAAATTCAGACATTGTGATGATCTTTGATGAATGCACGCCCTACCCTGCGGATGAAACGACGGCGCGTGAGTCTATGGAACTCAGCTTACGCTGGGCAGAGCGCTCAAAACAAGCTCATGCGAGCAATCCAAATGCATTGTTTGGCATTGTTCAGGGGGGCATGCATGAGAAGTTGCGGGACTTATCTTTTGCCGGACTGCAGTCAATTGGTTTTGATGGCTATGCCATTGGCGGGCTATCAGTCGGAGAACCCAAGACAGACATGCAACGTATTTTAAAACACACCGCACCACTACTGCCGACTAACAAGCCACGTTATTTAATGGGCGTTGGCACACCATCTGATATCGTAAATGCAGTCGCGCAAGGTGTGGATATGTTTGATTGCGTCTTACCAACGCGCAATGCACGTAACGGCTGGCTTTATACGAGCAAAGGCGTGATCAAATTACGCAACAGTCAATACCGCTTAGATACAACACCACCTGACGACCAATGTGGTTGTTATACTTGCCAGCATTTTACTCGTGCATATTTACACCATTTGCAGCGTATTAATGAAATTTTAGGTTCACACCTAAACACGATACACAATTTATATTACTACCAGCAGCTGATGACTGAAATTCGTACTGCCATCGAAGCAGGGGAATTTGAAGAATATGCACGAGAATTTCAAGCATAGGCTCGCATCATGCTAATATGTAAACTTTTTTAAAATGAATTTGGAGAAATACCATGCTGATTAGTGAAGCCTTCGCTCAAGCTGCTGCGCCAGCTCAATCTGATGGAAGCTATATGACACTTGTACCGTTAATTGGTATTTTTGTTATTTTTTACTTATTGTTAATTCGCCCGCAATCAAAGCGAGCAAAAGAACAAAAGTTGATGATTGAAGCATTACAAAAAGGTGATGAAGTCATTACCAGCGGCGGCAATTTAGGAAAAATCACCAATGTCAGCGAAAGCTATGTCATCGTTGAAATCGCACCGACCATAGAAGTTACTATCGTTAAAACAGCGATTCAAACCTTATTACCTAAGGGAACACTTAAAGACATCGCGCCAAGAGGTGGCAAAGGACAGAAAGCATCCAAAGCTGTCAAAAATGCAGAATCTAAAGAAGAAGTTGCTGAAATAATAGAAGACAAAGAAGTTAAAAAAGCAACTAGGACAAAAAAAGCTAATAAAACTGATGACTCTTCAGAAGATAAAGATACTGAATCACCAAAGAATAACGAAAAAGACTAATTAACTATTGCAAAGGCAGATGTATCTGACCTTTGCTTTTTTCAACTAATTATCGAACTTAAATACCATGAACCGCTACCCGCTTTGGAAATATATAATTATCGCGGTTTCACTTCTGCTAGGAATACTTTTCACATTGCCAAATTTTTATGGCGAATCTCCTGCAGTACAAATATCTCCATCACGAATTACCGCTAATACTGACACCGAACTTCTACAAACAGTTGAAGACACATTAAAAAACGCCAATATTCCTATCAGTGGAATGCTCCTTGACTCTGGCAGTATCAAAGTGCGTTTTGATGACACAGATATACAAATGAAAGCCAGAGACGTCTTAGAATCGTCTTTAGGAAGTGACTATATCATTGCACTTAATTTACTACCGAATTCTCCAGATTGGTTAACAAGCTTTGGTGCTTTACCAATGTACTTGGGACTGGATTTACGTGGTGGTGTGCATTTTATGTTGCAAGTTGATATGGATAGTGCAGTCACTAAATCACTAGATAGCTACAGCTCAGACTTACGTAGCAGTCTACGAGAACAACGTATCTCTTACACTGGAATTGAAAGACAAGGTTCTCAGTTAACGCTTAAGTTCCGTGACATTGAGTCACGTGACAAAGCAGCAGAAGAAATCAAAGAAAACTACACTGACTTAATCTTACGTGAAGAAAAGGTTAACACAAGATTCCACCTCAATGCCACCATCAAGCCTGAAGCTCAGATCACCATGCAAGATTCTGCTGTACAACAGAACATTACAACTTTGCGCAATCGTATTAATGAACTGGGCGTGGCTGAACCTATCATTCAGAAAGCAGGCGCTGATCGCGTCATTGTGCAATTACCAGGCGTGCAAGATACAGCTAAAGCTAAAGATATTTTAGGTCGTACAGCAACGCTAGAAATTCGTATGGTTGATGATGACCAAGATATTGATGCCGCCTTACGTGGGCAAGTTCCTTTTGGTACAGAACTCTATGAAGAACGTGGCGGCGGGCCAATACTCGTTAAACGACAAGTACTGTTAACAGGTGACCGCATCACTGATGCCCAACCTGGTTTTGATCAAGATAGTCAACCGGCTGTTTATATCAGTTTAGATAATAATGGTTCGCGTATTTTCAGATTACTAACACGTGAAAATGTTGGTAAACGCATGGCGATTTTATTGACAGATAAAAACCATACCGAAGTAGTTACAGCTCCTGTCATCCGTGAGGAGATTGGTGGTGGACGGGTACAAATCAGCGGCAGCATGAGTAGCATTGAATCGCGGGATATTTCATTACTATTACGTGCAGGTGCATTAGCTGCGCCGATGGAAATCATCGAAGAGCGTACAGTTGGACCAAGTCTTGGTGCCGAGAACATCGCAAGAGGTTTTAACTCCACACTGTATGGATTTCTTGCGGTTGCGATCTTCATCATGGTCTATTACAGGGCTTTTGGTATCATTTCCGTCACAGCATTAAGTGTCAATTTACTACTGCTTATTGGTCTCCTATCCATTCTGCAAGCAACATTAACACTACCTGGCATGGCCGCACTTGCATTAACTATTGGCATGGCGATTGATGCTAACGTACTCATTAACGAGCGAATACGAGATGAATTGCGAGATGGCATGTCGCCGCAAAAAGCGATTTATTCGGGTTATGAACGAGCCTTCGGTACCATTCTGGATTCTAATATTACGACATTGATTGCGGGTATTGCACTTTTTGCGTTTGGTTCTGGCCCTGTCAAAGGTTTTGCTGTTGTCTTGTGTCTTGGTATCTTAACCTCGATATTCAGTGCAATAGTGGTTTCTCGTGGCATGGTTAATTTTGCTTATGGTAGTCGCCGTCGCCTTGATAAGGTTCCAATTGGTCAAATCTGGATTCCAGAGAAAGCGTATTATGATTTTGAAAAATCAAAAGAGAATACGACTGAAGCTGAGGCTGATACAGCTGCTGATGTTAAAACATCAGCAGCTGCAAAGATTGAGAAAGTTGAGCCTAAAGAAACCAAGCATAAAGATGTAAAAGCTCAACAAGAACCCTATGAAGTTATTGAAGATCCCGAGACTTCCAATCAAGTAGATGACGCACCTATCAAACCGAAACCAGTATCTAAGAAAGCAAGTAAAAAACTTAATACTAAAAAGAAAACTAGAAAGAAATAATAGCTTAATAAGGAATCAATATGGAATTTTTTAGATTCAGCCGTGACATCCCTTTTGTGAGATGGGCAAAGTTATCCATTCCGGTGTCAATCATTATGTTTTCTCTTTCAGTGTTTTTTATCGCTACCAAAGGCTTAAACCTTGGCGTTGATTTCACAGGAGGAACCGTTGTTGAAGTCAGCTACACCCAACCAACTGATCTTAACCGAATAAGAGACGTTCTTGCTAAATTGGACATGACTGATGTCACCGTTCAAAACTTTGGAACATCGCGTGATGTCATGATCCGTTTGCCGGCCATTCCAAAGCAATCCAGCGCTCAATTATCCGAGACTGTCTTAACTGCATTACGTTTGGATAATTCAACCGTTGAAATGCGACGAGTTGAGTTTGTTGGCCCACAGGTTGGTGAAGAATTACTTGAAAATGGCGCTCTTGCGCTGCTGTTCGTTTCTCTTGGAATTGTAGCCTACCTGGCTATACGTTTTGAATGGAAATTTGGCGTTGCTGGTATCATTGCCAATCTACACGATGTCATTGTCATTCTTGGTTTTTTTGCATTCTTTCAATGGGAGTTCTCGCTAACTGTACTTGCTGCAGTTTTAGCCATTTTAGGTTATTCTGTAAACGAGTCAGTTGTTATTTTTGACCGTATCCGTGAAAACTTTCGCAAATTACGCAGAGCAACCGTTACAAAAGTGATCGATAATGCGATTACACGCACTATGGCAAGAACCATCATTACCCATGGAAGTACACAGATGGTTGTTGTTTCTATGTTGCTTTTTGGTGGTGAAACACTTCATTACTTTGCATTAGCACTAACGATTGGAATTTTCTTTGGCATTTATTCTTCAATTCTAATTGCCAGCCCAATCATTATGTTTTTAGGTGTTACACGTGAAGATTTAGTTAAGCCTGAAAAGAAACCTCAAGAAGAAGCCGTAGTATAGGCATGATCTTATCATCAGGTTTTATTTTTAAAAACGGGGTAAGGATATGCATTCTTACCCCGTTTTAACATTCATTTAACAAGGAAATCACTTGTACGAATACTTGTATGGAATTATTGATTGGATTGTTAGCACGGTCAGTAGCCTTGGCTATCCAGGCATCTTTGTTTTGATGTTACTAGAATCTAGCTTCATCCCTTTTCCAAGCGAAGTCATTATGGTTCCGGCAGGTTACCTTGCATTTAAAGGTCAAATGAATATCGTAATAGTCGTTTTATGTGGGCTATTTGGCAGCCTTGCTGGCGCTTTAATTAATTATTATCTCGCCAAAAGCTTAGGGCGACGTTTTTTGTTACACTATGGCACTTACGTCATGTTTAAAGAAGAAACACTACTAAAGATGGAAGACTTCTTCTCTCGTCATGGTCATATTTCTACATTTACAGGTAGGTTAATTCCCATGGTGAGGCAGTATATTTCTGTGCCAGCCGGCTTAGCACGTATGAATCTTGCAGCTTTCTGCTTTTATACAAGCCTCGGCGCAGGTATATGGGTAATTATTCTGACACTTCTTGGATATTACATTGGAGAGAATGAATTGCTGATCAAAACATATCTGCAATACATCATAATTACCCTCTTGATTCTATGTACTATTGGTGTACTTATCTATTTGTATCGTCAACGCAAGACAACAAACTAAGGTCAATCCGCATTAAGCTACATATAAAAAAAGCATAACGATAAACCGCTATGCTTTTTCAAAAGACAGCTCTTTGTTTAAAAGCTGTCGAAATACATTTGAATATTCCCCTATGAAGCGGCAGAATCTTCGGGTTTTTTACGGCTACGCATAAAGAAAAATGCAGCTAATCCTACGATGACAATACCTGGCAGGATGGTGCTAAAGAAACTTATTGGACGGCCTTCACCTACTGAAAATGGGAAGACTGAAACATGCTCCTGATCTTCATGTGCCACCGTTACGATACCCGCAAACTTTCCTTTCTCTGGAAAGGTATGAT
>RCMY010003547.1_pt1 | contig 13772 bp, 14 predicted proteins | sample 2041341 | NCBI WGS metagenome assembly RCMY01 (sample SAMN09708234, study PRJNA481090) | Marine sediment metagenome, whole genome shotgun sequencing project. | reverse complement strand
CCAGTCGTGGCAGCGGGCCTTCGTCGAGTCGAGCGTTCTCGATTCCGTTCCCGATGAACTCGACGATGGTTGGCCCGCCCATTGCGTGGATGGCAACGACTGCCGCCCCCGCGCCGTGGGGGAGCCCAGCGAGCATCTGATCCAGCGTCTCGATCTCGTCCGGCGGCCAGATGTCGGAGATTTCTTTGAAGGCATTGGTTCGTTGCACCTCGAACCGGTGGGCAGCGTCGGCAGCCGCGCTGGGAGCGGGCACCATGAACGTCAGAAATGGGCCGTCGTGTTCGGCGAGCGATCGTAGACCTGCGGTGTGTTCAGACAATTGTGTTCCCTCGATCTTCGAATGTGGGCGGTGGCTGCGTGCTGGATGTGGACTGAGACGGCCGAGCGATGAGCGGGGGCGTGTGGCCCAGACGGCTCGTCGGCGATCAGTCGGTGGTTTCGACGGGCTCTGCCTTCTCGGGCGGGGTGCCGTCGCGGCCGTCGCGATGCCACAGCCGGCTCAAGAGCGCTGTTGCGGCTGCTCCAAGGGCTGCGAAGCCCATCCACTTCTTCGGTGTGCTCATCTGGCGAGTCCTTCCGTCGTGTGGCTTGATCATACTTGATATCTAGTTAGACCTCAAGTTACCTTGTGGGATAGAGAGGAGTAGCTGGTGACAGATCGCGTGCACAACATCATCGAAGAGTGGAATGGTCGTCGACCCGATCTCGACACTTCGGCGCTCGCTGTGGTGTCGAGAGTGCTGCGTGCAGCGCATCATCTCCAGGCAACACTCGACGGCATTGCGGCCGCGTACGGTCTCAGCCACCAGGGAGATCTCGACGCGCTGACGGAGCTCTACAGGGCCACCCCGGAGCGTGGGCTCACGCCGACCGAACTCGCTGATGCGTTGTTGCTGACCGCGGGAGGGATGACGGTCCGCCTTCATCGCATCCAGAAAGCCGGGCTGGTCAACCGGCACCCCAACCCGAACGATGGCCGTGGGGTCCTCGTTCGCCTGACTCAGACCGGTGTCGACCTGGTCGAACACGCACTCCCGACTCTGCTCGACGCCCAAGCCGCCAGCCTGCGTACCCTTGGGCCGACCGAGCGCACCCAATTGGCCGACCTGCTTCGAACTCTGCTCGAGGGCCTGGGCGACGTTCCCCGTTTCCGGCCACCGATCTCAGTGGCGAAGGACTACACGTGAGGCCCGCTCTCAGCGGTCGAACTCGCGGACTGCGAGAAGCCGGTTGGCGCAATCGATGATGGTCAACTCCGCCACGAGGCGAACCCGACCGTTGGCGTTGTTCAAGGGCAGCAGAGCCCGCAGCGGGCGATGATTACCGACCCACTGTCTGCGATCGCGGTCATCGTGCTGGCCGCGGCCAGCTGTCAATGGCTCGCTGCCCGACTCGGTGTGCCGTCCGTGATGCCGTTGTTGGCGGCCGGCGTGGCCATGAGCGCTGTGCTCGATCCCGACGAGATCTTCGGCGACTTACTCTTCCCCATCGTGGGCCTGGGGGTCGCCGTGCTGTTGTTCGAAGGCGGCACCACATTGCACTGGCAGAACCTCACCACGGGGCGAGACACCGTCATCCGTCTCGTGACCGTTGGGGCGGCGATCACGTGGGCGATTGGCGCTGCTGGCTCTTGGTGGTTGTTGGACATCGATGGCTCGCACGCTTTGTTGCTCGGCGCCATTCTCATCGTGTCGGGGCCGACTGTCGTGATCCCGCTGTTGCGCACGGTGCGCCCAGGTGAACCCACCAATTCCATCCTGCGCTGGGAAGGCATCGTCATCGATCCGATCGGCGCTGGGTTGGCCATCATCGTCCTTGACGCCATCGTCGAGAACCGCTCAGTTGGCAGGGTCGCGCTGCGTGTCCTCACGACGTTCGGAATCGGCGTACTCATCGGCGTCCTGGTGGGATTCACCGTTGTTGAAGGGCTTCGCCGTCGACTGATCGAAGACCGTCTCCAGGTCCCTGTCACTCTGGCTGCTGTCGTCGTCGCCTATGGCGCGGCCAACGCCGTGCGACCCGAGGCGGGGCTGGTCGCGGTGACAGTGCTGGGGATGGTTCTCGCCAATCAACGCCGAGCGTCTGCCGCTCACATCGCCGAGTTCAACGAACACCTCGGCGCCACGATCGTTGGCGCGTTGTTCATCGTGCTCGGTGCCCGAGTGAACATCGACGCGATCACTGACAACCTCGCCGCGAGCGCGGCCATCACCGCCCTGCTCGTGGTCGGTGCTCGCCCGGCAGCTGTCCTGGCCGCAACCTTTCGTAGCGACCTGGGTTGGCCCGACCGAGCGTTCCTCATGACCCTTGCTCCTCGCGGTGTCGTCGCAGCCGCTGTGGCCTCCCTGTTCGCGATCGAACTCGAACACAACGGCATCGACCCCGGCCCACTCGTCCCAGTGGTGTTCACCGTCGTCGTCGCCACGGTCACTCTCAGCAGCCTGACCGCCGGTATCGCAGCCCGAAAGCTCCGGGTTGCGCGGCCCGAACCCAAGACCGTTGCCCTCATCGGAGGAGGCCGCTTCGCCATCGAACTCGCTGCACGCCTTTCCGATCTCGACATCCCCTCGCTCCACGTCGGACTCGACGACAGCGACGCTGCTGAGGCATCTCAGCGAGGTCAGCTCGTCTATCAGGGCCGCCTCGACACCGAGGACTTCCTCGACACCGTCGCCTCCACCGGCGTCGGCACGGCTGTCGCACTCTCGGGCACCGACTATCTCGATGCCTACCTCATCACCCGCCTCGCCAACGTGGTCGGGTCAGCCAACCTCTACGGACTGATCAACCGCGAAGTCGACGACCAGCCCGGCACCGTCACACCCGTGACGGCCCAACCGGCGTTACCCGAGAACTACCCACCCGAGCGTCTCAGCCGACTTCTCGAGCGCGGCGCAAGGGTCCGCATACGGCACGACCCCCAGGGCCAGATATTCGGATGGCTCCCAATTTGCCGAGTCGACGCGGCCCACACACTCACCTTTGCGCCCACCAAATTTGCGGCTGGCAAAAGCCAAGCGATTGTCGAGATCGGCCCCGGCATCGACGACGCCTGATTCACCGTCACCAAAAGGATGTCGGATCGTCAGCTGGGAGCCGATCCGAAACTTGACCGGGCAGTCGACTCTGTTCCGTCCGCAACGACCTCGTTCACTGCGTCGGCCAATCGATCGAGTTCATCATTGCTGAGGCGGCGGCACAGCAGCGGCAGGACAACCGTGTCGTCGGAGTCGATGAGAGCCCGGAGGTCGTGGATGAGCGTCCGGTCGGCATCGGAGCCAACATCACCAACAGAACGCAACCGTTGCACAACTTCGAGCGCAGATTCGGCGTTTCGCTCGGCGACCCATGCCAGATCCTCGGCACCTTCGCCTGCCATGCGATCAAGTTCGGGGTACACGACCGTTCCGACAAGACTGACGTAGCGACCCAGCTCGTGCTCGAGCGAAGCGGCTGTCGAGCGACGATCGGCGCCGGTCTCAGTGCGCAGGGATCGGAGCCCGTCCAACATGCGCTGCTGGACCGCAACGATTGGCTCGGTGAACCGTCGACTCGCTTCGCTCGGGCCACTGTCGGCCGCGGCCTCATCGAGCGTGCTGACATCGACGCCGGTATCTGCACCGTGTGTCCGAGTCGCTCGAACCCGTACCGCAACCGGGGCACCTCCGTAGAGCTCGGCCGGCACGGTGCCGGAGTCCCGCCCGCCAACGGACCAGTCGGGCAGCTTGTCGATTTGGGTGCTGTCGATGATCGCCCGGCCGTGAACGAGATCCACGATCGGCGCGATCAGGAAACGACCCGATCCGGCGACGGGGCGGGTGGTCTCGTCATCGCTCGGCTCTCGACCGAGTTCGGCGAGGCTCGCCACGGCGGCACGTTGTTGACCAGCGAGAGCGCAGCGTGCCCCGTCGTCGACACTCGCGAACCGTCGCGCGAGTTCGGGGAGTGTGTTCGGGGTGGCCGTCGCCGTTCTTTCCGTTTCGAGGAGCTGAGCAATGGCCAAACCGTCGGACTTGCACGGCACGCATTGCCCGCACGACTCGACCGAGAGGAACTGCGCAACTCCCTGCGCTACTGCGATCAAGTCGGTGTGATCATCGAAAACAATGAAGCCGCCGGTGCCCAAACCCGATCCGATGCCCTGCAGTCCTTCGTACGACAGTGGGGTGTCGAACTGTGCTGCTTCGAGCACCGAGTTGGCCGTCCCGGAGATGGCTGCCACGAGTGTCCGGCCTGGATGGGGCCCGCCGCCAAGAGCGTCGATCACGTCCCACAGCGGCGTTCCCATCGCGAACTCCCCGACTGCATGTCGTTCGGTGTCGCCAGTGATCGTGCAGACGATGGTGCCAGGCGATTCCGGCGTGCCAACTCCCCGGAACCAGTCCGGCCCATTGAGGATGATGCCTGCGATGTTGGCCATCGTCTCGACGTTGTCGATCAGGGCTGGGGCTTCGCGCGTCCCACCCTCGCCTGCAAGGTCGACCCACGAAGCCGAGTTGCCCGATGACGCATTCGGATCGTCGAGACCCCGCCGGTACGGCGGTGTCACCCGCGGGAACGGATACCGACCTTCTACGACTTCGAGGAGTGCGGATTCCTCTCCGAACAGATAGTCGCCCGGACCTTCGACGATTCGCATCTCGATGTCGTGAAGACCCTCCGCCTCAAACTCTGCGATCGCGGCGCGCAGCCGCCGGATTTCGGGTCGGAACGACGCTTTAATCGCCACCACGACCTCGGGGGCACCCACGGCCCGAGCGGCGATGAGCGCACCCTCGAGCACTCGATACGGATTCCGCCGAATGATCGCTCGGTCCTTGAACGTACCCGGCTCGCCCTCGGCCGCATTCACCACCACCGCCGTTGGCTCGACCGTCGCCCGACTGTCCGCCACCGTGCGCCACTTGATACCGGTGGGGAATCCGGCGCCCCCACGCCCTCGCAGTCCCGAGGCGGCAATCGTGTCGATCAGGTCGTCAGGCTCAGTCTCCACTGCGATGGCCAATGCCCGTCCACCGCCCGCCGAGAGATAGGCAGCAAGATCGGGGACGGGTTCGGCATCGAGCACTCGCGAAACGACGGTCATCCCACCGGTCTACACCTCGGCACCTGTTCGAGCCCGCAGAGAACGCTCAGGACGACTGCACGAAGGGATCAACTTCTACCACTTCACCGGTGATCCCTGGCACCGAACTCGTTGCTCTCGCCACGGCGGGATCCGACGGCGCTCGCTCTCTCGAGACAATCGTTGCCGTCGGCGACGTACGTCATCGAGGGCGCAACCGAGTCGTCCTCGATCGTGAGCTGCGAAGTGCGTACCCTGAGGTCCTTGATGTCAGATGGATTCGTTGTGGCGGATTGTTGCGTCCGCGTCGCGTTCATCGATGCGACCGAATTTGGTGTTCAACAGGCTCTGCATCTTCTGGGTTGCACTGAGGAAGGCTTGCTCGACAGTGTCTGCGGATTCGGTGACGACGACGGGCTGCATGCCTGCCGGGCGTGCTTCGAGCAGGCATCGCTTGTCAGCGCCGCCACCATCGTTTTCACCATTCTCGTCGCTGAGATGAACCTCGACTCGTGTCAGCCGATCTTCGAAACGTTCGAGCCCGGACTGCAGTTCTGTCTCGACCATCCGTACGAGTGCGTCGCTGCCCTCGACGTGTCGGTCTGTGTTGACTTGGATCTTCATGATCAGTCCTCTGTGTTGGTCCGCGGACTCTGCCCGTCCGGTTGAGTGCTTGTGGGCGGGAGCGCTGGCGGGTGAGTCGTTGTGTCGATCACATCATCCCCAGTTCGAGTCGGGCGACGTCGGAGAGGCGCGACGCGTCCCACGGCGGGTCGAACACCAGCTTCACTTCGACCTCTTCGACATCCGGTATGGCTGCAACGGCATCGTGGAGGTCTTGACGGAGAATGTCACCCATGCCACAGAAGGGCGCGGTGACCGACATGTCGATGTCGACGCGCCATCCGCCGCTCGGCAGTTCGTCGGCGTCGACGCGGTAGACGAGGCCGAGTTCGACGATGTCGACGGGAATCTCAGGGTCGTACACGGTGGTGGCCGCCTCCCACACGCGATCCACGCTGAACGGTGAACCGTCCGACACGTCGGGAGTCTGGCGGGCCTCGATGAACCCGAAGTCGATCGAATCGGCCGGGCTCAGCCGAGCCATTTCACCTTCGCGGGTGGTGACGGTTGCGGTCCCGCCAAGCGCTTGGAGCAGGGTCACTCGGTCGCCCTTCGTGAGCGGGATCCGGTGTCCATCCGGAACGATCGTCACCACGCAGTCGCGCGGCAACGTGAAGCCCTTCGTTGGGCCGACGCCGACCTGCTGATCAGTCATCGTCGTGTCCGAGTCGGTGATTGATCCACGCCCGCACCGTGTCGATGCCGATGTCATCGACGGCTTGGTTGGCGAATCCGCTGATCAGGAGCCGCCGAGCCTCGTCGGCGGCGATGCCGCGCGAGCGCAGGTAGTACAGCGCGTTGTCGTCGAGCTGGCCGACGGTGGCGCCGTGGTTGCAGGCGACCTCGTCAGCGAGGATCTCGAGGCGTGGTTGCGTGTTGATCTCGGCGTGATTCGACAGCAGCAGGTTGTCGTTGGACTGTGCCGCGTCGGTGCCGTCTGCGCCGGGGCGAACGTCGATGCCGCCATTGAATACTCCGGTGCTCTCGCCGTCGAGCACGCCGCGAAACGATTGACGACTGATGCAGTCCTTCGCGTCGTGGACCACGGTGATCTGCTGGTCGAGGATCTGGTCGCCGGTGCCGTAGAACAGGCCGGACAGATCAGCGAGCGCGCCTTCGCCGCCGAGGCGGACGGAGTACGCGAGGCGCCCGTACGAGGCACCGAGGTTGAACGAACGAGCCCGGAACGCGCTGCGAGCGCCCTGGGCGACCTCGACACGGCTGAGGTGGATCTGACCGGCGGGAACGTCTTGCAGAAGGACATGTTCGAGCGTCGCGTCGTCACCGAGCGTGATGCTGGTGTGGACGTTGGACCCACCGAACTCGGTGCCGGCACCGAGCCGGGTTTCGACGACGGTTGCCGAACTGCCGGCTCCGAGGTTGATCACCACACCAGAGCATGACGCGTTCTGCTTGGTGTCGGGTAGTGCGATATCGACGATGTGGATGGGTACGTCGAGCGTCGTTCCGTCGGTTACGTGGATCACGGCACCGTCGCTTGCGAATGCACGGTTGAGCGCGGTGTAGGCGTCGGTGATCTCGGGGTCGGTGTGGTCGCGTGGGGCCTCGCTCCGCTCGGGCCGCTCGGCCAATGCGTCGGCGAGTGTGGACACGTGCACACCGTCGGGTGCGGTCAGGTTCGAGTGCTCGTGATCGACGATGCCGTTGACGATGACGATTCGGGGTCCGTCGAGTGCGGGAATCTGACGGTCGAGGTCGGCCGGCAGGTCGTAGGACCGCTCGACGGACGGCGCAAACGAGAGCTTGCTGAGCTCGCGGTGTGGGGCATATCGCCATGCTTCGTTGCGCTTGGTGGGGTACCGGACGAGTCCGATGCGGTCCACCGCGTCGATGGCCTCGACCATCGTCGGGTTGGACTCGGACGGCATGGTCGCTCTCATCGTCACGGCGTTGCTCCGGCAAGGGGGCGACCCGGTGCATCGTTGAGATCGGTGTTGACGAAACCGGCGTACCCGTGATCCTCGAGATGCAGCGCAAGGGTGTGATCGCCGGACTCGACGATGGCGCCGTCGACGAGGACGTGCACGAAGTCAGGCTTGACGTAGTCGAGGAGACGTTGGTAGTGGGTGATCATGATCACGGAACGTTCTGGCCCGCGCAGCGCATTGACGCCAGCAGCAATGATCTGCAATGCGTCGATGTCGAGGCCGGAATCGGTTTCGTCGAGCACGGCGAGACGCGGCTGCAGGATCGCCATCTGCAAGATCTCGTTGCGCTTCTTTTCGCCGCCGCTGAACCCAGCGTTGACGGACCGGTTGAGGAAGTCCGGCTTCATCTCGACGAGATCCATTGCTTCCTTCGCGACCGCGAGGAAGTCCCGCGCGCCGATCTCGGTCTCGCCGCGGGCGCGGCGCACAGAGTTCAGCGCCGTGCGGAGGAAGTACATGTTGTTGACGCCCGGGATCTCGATCGGGTACTGGAAGCCGATGAACAGACCGGCAGCGGCCCGCTCCTCGAGCTCCATGTCGAGCAGGTCAGCCCCGTCGAAGGTGACTGCGCCACCGATCTCGTAGCCGTCACGTCCAGCAAGCGCATGCGCCAGCGTGCTCTTTCCCGAACCATTCGGGCCCATGATCGCGTGGACTTCGCCGGCCCCGACGGTGAGGTCGAGACCCCTGAGGATCGGGTTCCCGTCGATCGATGCGGTGAGTTTGTCGACGTGCAACATCAGCCGACACTTCCTTCCAGGCTGACGTCCAGTAAGCGCTGAGCTTCGACCGCGAACTCCATGGGAAGTTCCTTGAACACGTCGCGGCAGAAGCCGTTGACGATCATCGACATCGCATCCTCCTCGGTCATGCCGCGCTGGCGGCAGTAGTACAACTGATCTTCTCCGACCGTGGAGGTCGAGGCCTCGTGTTCGATCTGGGCGCTGGCGTTCTTCACTTCGATGTAGGGGATCGTGTGAGCGCCACAGTCCTTGCCCAGCAGCAGGGAATCGCACTGTGTGTAGTTGCGGGCGTTCTCGGCGGAACGCATCACCTTGACGAGACCTCGGTAGGTGTTCTGACCGTGGCCGGCGGAGATGCCCTTCGAGATGATGCTGCTGGTGGTGTCGGCACCGATGTGCACCATCTTCGAGCCGGTGTCGGCCTGTTGGCGCTTGGTCGAGAGGGCGACCGAATAGAACTCGCCGACCGATCGGTCGCCTTGCAGGATGACGCTCGGGTACTTCCAGGTGATCGCCGAGCCGGTTTCGACCTGTGTCCAGGAAATCTTGGCGTCGGTGTGGGCGCGGCCGCGCTTGGTGACGAAGTTGTAGATGCCGCCAACGCCGTTCTCGTCGCCCGGATACCAGTTCTGAACGGTCGAATACTTGATCTCGGAGCGGTCCTTGGCGACGAGCTCGACGACGGCCGCGTGGAGTTGGTTCTCGTCGCGCTGCGGCGCCGTGCAACCCTCGAGATAGGACACGTGCGAGTCGTCTTCGGCGATGATCAGCGTGCGTTCGAACTGGCCGGTGTTCTGGGAGTTGATCCGGAAGTACGTGGACAGCTCCATCGGACAGCGGACGCCGGTCGGGATGTAGCAGAACGATCCGTCGGAGAACACCGCTGAGTTGAGCGCAGCGAAGAAGTTGTCACGTACCGGAACCACCGAACCGAGATGCTCGCGCACGAGTTCGGGGTGGTCGCGGACCGCTTCGGAGAACGAGCAGAAGATGACGCCAGCTTCGGCGAGCGTGGCCTTGAACGTCGTGGTGACCGAGACCGAGTCGACGATCGCGTCGACTGCAACATTGCTCATCAGCTTCTGTTCGTGCAGCGGGATGCCGAGCTTGTCGAACATCTCACGGATCTCGGGGTCGACGTCGTCCATGCTGTCGAGCACCGGCTTCAGCTTCGGAGCTGCCCAGTAGCTCAACGCCTGATAATCGATCGGGTTGATCTCGAGCTTGGCCCAGTCGGGTTCATCCATCAACTTCCAAGCCGCGAACGCCTTGAGACGCCAGTCGAGCAGCCACTCGGGCTCGTCCTTCTTTGCGGAAATCAGTCGAACGGTGTCCTCGGTAAGACCCGGGGGCGCGATGTCGGTATCGAGGTCGGTGCTGAAGCCGTACTCGTACTTCGCGTCTGTCAGTTCCTCGATCTCTCGAAGGGTGTCGCTCATCGAATGTCCTCTCTATCCGCGATGGTCTCGTCTGACATGACGCCCATCACGATGTGGTTGCTTCGCTGCGTGTCTTCAATGTCTGCGTGGGTGTTGCTTCGTTTCAGCTGAATGACTGCCCGCACCCGCAGCTGCGTTCGGCATTCGGGTTGTCGATGCTGAATCCGGCGCGTTGCAGACCGTCGCTGTAGTTCAACGTGGCACCTTCGAGGTGGGAGGCGCTGGCCGAATCCACCCTGACGGTGACGGGTCCGAAGACGGTGACGTGATCGTCGGGGCCGGTTTCGGCGTCGAAGAACATCTCGTAGGAGAAGCCTGAGCATCCGCCTGCGCGAACTGCCACTCGAAGTCCGAGGCTCTCGTCGCCCTCTTGGGCCAGTAGTTGGGCGACCTTGTCGGTCGCATCCCCGCTGAGAGTGAACAGCTGTTTGGTTTGTTCGGTCGTTGTCATCGCAATGGGCTCCTCGTTCTGGTGTTTGTCGTGTGCACCTGGCGGTCGCGTGGCAGTGCTGCCGGTTCGGTGACGACCGGTCAGCATTCGGGTCTCCTACTCGTCTACCTCGATGAAGATGCACTCGCCGGGGCACTCCTCAGCGGACTCGATGACGCCCTCCAAGCCACCTTCAGGAATCCGAGCCATCCCCTTGGCGCCTGCCGGGTTGGCTGCGCCGTCGAAGAGTTTCTCCGTGCCGAAATTGGCAGCCGATTCCTTTACGTAGAAGAGTCCGTCGTCCATTCCGAAGAAGACCTCAGGGGCGATCTCCTCGCAAAGGCCATCCCCGGTGCAGAGATCCTGGTCGATCCAAACCTTCATATCGCTTTTCTCCCTACCGCTGGTCGCCAACCTGTCTACCAGGCGAAACATCATTGTACAAGTTCCACCTTGCGTAACTCGCTCAATGGCCACGATGATGTTACGATCCAGCCATGGACACCCCCGGTGCTGCGCCATCGCCGACTCAACGCCGCGTGCTCGTCGCAGTGAAGCGCCACGGCGAAGCGACCGCAGTCGAGCTGGCCACCACGCTCGAGATCTCTCCCAGCGCTGTTCGGCAACACCTCAGCACACTGCGATCAGCCGGCTTGGTCGAGGCCCGACCGGCTCGCGGGCAGCCCGGTCGCCCGGCCGACCGCTACCACGCCACCGAACGCACCGAGCCGTTGTTCGTCACACCGGGCAGCGACCTCTCGGTCGAACTGCTCGGGCACATCGAGGAAGAAGACCCCGCACTCGTGGACCGGATCTTCGATCGACGTCGACGTCGCCTCGCTGAGAACGCGGAACACGAACTCGCTGGAAAGTCCACCGACGAACGGGTCGAACTCGTCACCAAGCTCCTCGATGCCCAGGGTTACCTGGCCGATTTCGAGAAGGTTGACGATGACCACTATCGGATCAACCTCAACAATTGCGCCATCTGGACTGTCGCTCGCCACCACCGACAAGCCTGCACGACCGAACTCGACTTCCTCCGTGACGTGATCCCTGGCGCGACAGTCGAGCGTGTCACCCACAAGCCGTCCGGCGCCCACGCCTGCGCCTACGACATCACCATTCCGAGTTGAGACAGCCGCCAATGAACCAGCGTGAGATCGAGATGTTCCGCCGGATTCGTGGCCGATGTCGATGTCGCCGCCGCAGGATCGCCACCAGCGGACGCTTGGGTTCGCTCGGATGCTCTTCGAGTTCGATGTCGATGTGACGAGCCAGCTCGCGCGCCACCTCGTCGCTGATTTGCCCCGAACGTGAAGCGTCGGACAACGCGCGCTTCTGGACCGCTGCGAGCCGCCTCGCCGACATCCGGATCTGACGACTGCGAACTCCCCCGCGCTGAAGGCCGCCGGGGCTGCCAATACCGCACTGACTTCGGTACGGTATTGGCGGCAGCGCTCAGCAACATGAACTTCGCATCTCGCCCGACATCGTGTACCTGTTTGTAGCAATCGGGCTGGAGCAGCCACAATCGATCCCGCTCCTCACCGTCGGGCATCAGGTCGCGCAGAAGTTGCATGCCTGCACATCAGTCGATTCCCGCATTGGCCAAAACGGTCGGGCACATGTTCTTGTCGACCTACAGATCCTCGACCACGAGGAAGTGATGGACAAGGTGGCCGTCGCTTCGATCGCCCGGCGACTCTTCGCGGCCCGCTACGCACAGCCGTGGCCGCCCGTCGTCGTCGCTCACTCGAGTTGGCAAGCGATCTACATCGAGGCTGCCCACGGGCTCGCCGTGCGACCCGACGTCGACCAAGCAGTCACATGGGCGAACGAATTCATCGCCTCACTCGACGCCGCCTGAGCTGCGCTCGATGGCTCGCTGAACGAAAACGTGGCGTGCCTAATTCGTGCCTAATGGGGGTCGACCATCTGGCCCGGTTGGGTGAGGATGGTTCCGAGCCGCTTGCGGGTCAGCACTCGTCGTGCCAGAACCTGAGAGTTCTAGTTCTAGATCGTGCGCCCGCGAGTTGGTGAGGACGAGCATGACGGCTGGTGGGATGACGTGCCTCGAGCACTGAACCATTAGGAAGCCGCAGAACGTCCTCGAGCTCAACGAGTTCCCATCGACGAAGGAGGACGAGATGACCAAGGTGTTCATAGGCCTGGACTGGGCCGAAGACCATCACGACGTGTTGATCCAAGACGAAGCCGGTGACCCGCTTCAGGGCGGGCGTTTGCCTGACAGCATCGAAGGTGTCAACCGATTCCATGAGTGGGTCAGCGATCTGGTCGACGATCCGGTCGATGCAATCGTGGCGACTGAAACCGACCGCGGATTGTTCATCGGTGCGTTGGTCGCGGCTGGCTACACGGTGTTGGCCGTAAACCCGATGTCGACATCGCGTTACCGAGAACGACATTCGACATCGGGTGCCAAGTCGGATCCGGGCGACGCGAAGGTGCTTGCCGATCTGGCGCGCACCGACGCACACAACCACCGACAAGTTGCTGGCGACAGCGACCTGGGTGAAGCCGTCAAGGTGTTGGCCCGGTCGCATCAGTCACTGATCTGGACCCGGCAACGACAGGCGAATCAACTGCGCTCTACGTTACGGGAGTTCTACCCGGCAGCTCTCGAAGCGTTCGACCGGCTCACCAGCCGTGACGCGCTCGCAGTCCTCGCTATCGCGCCCTCACCGACGGCGGGGCGAGCATTGTCGAAGTCGAAGATCGCAGCGACGTTACGGCGCGGTGGCAGGCAACGACGCGTCGACGAGGCCACCGCCAAGATCCAGCAGGCGTTGCGCTCTGAGCATTTGGCTGCACCTGACCTGGTTGCTGACGCGATGGCTGCATCGGTGACCGCGTTGGTTGCAGTGATTGCCGAGATCAACACACAAATCGAGCAGCTCGAGATCAAGTTGGCTGACCGTTTTGAACAACACCCCGACGCCGAGATCATCCGTTCCCTGCCAGGACTGGGGATGAAACTCGGCGCCAGGGTGCTCGCAGAGTTCGGGGACGACCCGAACCGCTATGCAGATGCCAAGTCTCGCAAGAACTACTCCGGCATGTCACCAATCACCCGCGCATCCGGCAAACACCACGTCGTGCTCGCCAGATTCGCACGCAACAAACGCCTCGCCGACGCCTGCTACCAATGGGCGTTCGCGACCCTCACCGCATCACCAGACGCCCGACAGTTCTACGACCAACGAAGAGCTGCCGGCGACACCCACCACCGCGCACTCCGAGCACTCGGCAACCGATGGGTCGGCATCCTCCACGGCTGCCTCCACCACCACACCAACTACGACGCCGACACCGCCTGGGCACACCGACGACAACAAGCCGCTTGACACGAACCACCCGTGGGATGTCTAGACCGCTTGTGAAATTGCGGCGAAATCGTCGGAGCAGCTTTCACAGTTCGCGAGAATGCCCTGGTCCTGAGGCTGCCGCCGCCGAAATGGATCCGTGTTCTCAGGCGGAAAAGCTGATGTTCTACCGGAG
>RCMY010003546.1_pt1 | contig 13774 bp, 11 predicted proteins | sample 2041341 | NCBI WGS metagenome assembly RCMY01 (sample SAMN09708234, study PRJNA481090) | Marine sediment metagenome, whole genome shotgun sequencing project. | reverse complement strand
AAGGCGCGGGTTCGATCAAAGGTGATGAGCGCGAGACGGTCCTGGCGGCATGCCTCGACGGCTTCCATGATCGGGTGCAGGTCTGCGATCAGCTCAGAATTTTCCTCGCGCGTCGCCTTGGTGGGGAAGCTGCCAATTTTGGCGGCAAACGGGGTTTTTGCGCCTTTGCCAAATAAGAAAAGGTTTTCGAGTGTGATGACATCAGGCAGCCGTGGCGGGCAGGTGAAATCGATCTGCGCTAGTGCGTCGGCAGCTTTGGCGTCTGTGGATGACCCTTTGCGCAGGGCGGGGATGAGGTTGGTGAGCACCGCAGTGGCACCGTCCATGAATATGGTTTTGAGCAGGCTGCTGCGTGTGACGTTGTTGCCGAGGTCGAGCGTTTTACGCAGGTCTTCGTCAGACGGTCGCACGGAGAGCGTTTCGCGTTGTCGTGTGATGTCAGCGGTCAGGTCGGCAAGGTCGGCGCCTGAGAAATGTGCAAGCAGATCGTCGATAAGGCCGGCATATGCGCCTGTGATCATATCATCGACCACCTCGGCGCGCAGATCGCGGGCGGTGCTGTCTTCCATTTCACGGAACTGCGGGCTGATGCCTGCCTCAAGAGGGAAGCGCCGCAATACGCCGCCGCAAAATGAGTGGATTGTCTGGATTTTCAGACCGCCGGGGGTCTCGATGGCGCGGGCGAAAAGTTGGCGTGCATTGGCGAGGCGGGAGTTGTCGATGTTGCCTTCGGTGCCCAGCTCGATCAGGTCGCGGCGCAGGGCGTCGTTGTCCATCATTGCCCACGCGCCAAGCCGCTTGAACAGGCGGTTTTGCATCTCGGCGGCGGCTGCTTTGGTGTAGGTCAGGCACAGGATATTTTGCGGCTCGACCCCGTCAAATAACAGGCGCGCCACGCGGTCAGTCAGCACGCGCGTTTTACCCGAGCCTGCATTTGCAGACAGCCATGTGGAGGTCTTGGGGTCGGCGGCATCGACCTGCCGCTGGGTGGCGTCATTGCGGATCATGTGAGGTCCTCTGGCACGGCGTCTTGGCTGGTGTCCCATTCGCCGTAACGTGACAGGTGATCGTAATAGCTGACGTCGGCCCGCGAGAAGGTTGCGATGCGTGCGCTATAGCCGCGTGATTTCACGTTGTATTCATTTAGTAATTTTATGAAGTCGGCCCAGACTTGATCGCTTGGGTTATCACCTAAGGGGGCGGCGACGTCTTTCATGATGGTGTTGATGGCGACAAAGGTCGCGTCATCGACTGTGTGTTTGCCGAGTTTTTCAAATGCGCCGCGTTCGACCATTGCGGCTTCTAGAAGGAGTTGTTTGTCGAACCGTTCTTGCATTTTGGTTGTCGGGATTTGTCCGGTTTTGTAGTCGTAGATCAGGGCAGTGTCCGCTTCTGTCAGATCAATCCGGTCGGCTTTGCAGGTCAATTTAACACCTGTGTCTCCGACCATGATGTCGCCTTCCGCCTCCAGAATTGACGTGATCGCCAAAGACTGGCGGATTTCTTCGCCTGCCAGATAAATGTCGGCGATGCGATCGATCCGAGAAAGCCATTGCGCGCGGATTGTCGGCCAAGGGCAGTCGCGTGTGAAGATGTCGTGCGCGATTAGCATCAGGATTTCGCGGGCGTTTGTGTCGGATGCTTTGGTGCCGCCTTCGATGAATTTTTCTAGGATTTCGTGCACGATGATCCCGCGTAGACGGAAATCGACTGTTGGGATGAGTGGGTTGAGTTCGTTCAGGCGCAGCACCTTTTGTGCGTAAATGGCGTATGGGTCGCGGATCAGGGTTTTGACTTGTGTGACTGAAATACGTTTCGGGCGGGCCGCGATTGGCGGTTGTGGCGAGGGGCGTTTGGCGGGGGTTATTTTGTCCGATGGTGTCGAGAGAGCTGCCGCGTCTGCGAGCCATTTGTTACCGTCGGCGCGCATGCGGTCTAGCGCGATTTGCCCGCCGTTTTTTGGCAGGCCCCCAAGTAAGTTTACCAACCTGTTGACCCATCGCGACGGCACAGTTTCGGTCTCTGCTGAGCGTTTGGCGCGGCTGATCCAGACCTCTTTGCCCGCTACCGCTTGTTGGTAGTCATGCGCTGAAAGTCCGATGCGCCGCTCGGGAAGGAGTAGCCCTGCTTGTTTGCGCATGTTGCGGTTGAGCCAAGGATCGGGGGTGGCTGCTTCGGGCCAGATACCTTCATTCATGCCGCCAAGGATGACAAGATCCGCACCTTGCACGCGTGCTTCGAGTGTGCCCCAGATCAGGATGTTAGGGTGCGCGCCATCGGGGTTGCGCACAGTGCCTTCATTCAGGATTGCGCCAAACATTGCGGCGTATTCACGAGCGTCCAAGCTGCCGCCTGCGTCGGCCTGTGCCGTTAGGTTATCGCAAATGCGGCGCGCCTCGCGACCGGCAGCTTCATCCCATAATCTGCCAGCGCCTGTTGTGTTTGGGCCTGCGCAAAACTGCTCAGTTAGGGTTAAATGTGCGGAGATGTGTTCTGATAAGTCGCGCGTGATTGGGGTATCAATATCGGTAATTAATTCCCCGACCCAAGCGGCCCAATCAACGCAGGCGGTTTCGTGCGCCCAAATGTTAAGCGTTTGTGCAGTGGGAAAAGGGGGGCCGTTGCGTCGTAGTTCTAACTCGAATTCGCGCGCATTCAGGAGGTGGGTGTTTCGATCTGCACCCCCTGTATTGCATAGCGGGTGTTTGAGGAGTGTCAGTAGGCTTTCGCCCGTCACGGGCTTTCCAAAAAGATCGGCAATATGGCGCAGCATCCGACCCGGCGGAGAAAGCGGAAGAGGGGTGCCAGCGCTATCGTCGGGGCGGATATTCCAGCGTTCCAATGCAGCGGTGACTTGGCGTGTTAACATCCTGTCGGGGGTGATCAGCGCGGCGGTGATCCCGTCTTGGGCAGCGGCGCGCAGGCGCAGTGCAATTGTTTCTGCCTCGGCGCGCGGGGATGGTGCTTCGACAAGTGTAAGGCCCTGAGTCGCTGCGATGAGATCGCCCATTTTGGGGCCGTCGCGCAGCCATTGATCGGTAACGGGGGCGGGTCGCAGGGAGAGGGACATCAGCGCATTTCGCGCGGGGTGTGGTGGCGGCGTCAGGTCCCAAGGGGTAATATCGCTACGCGCAAATCCGATCAGGTCCATCAGTTTGCGGAAACGGTATTGCGGGTGATCTTCCGAGACCAGATCTTCGGTCATTTGATCCCAAACGTCAGTGGGGAGATCAAAGTCGAAACCGGGCAAAATGACGGCGCCTTGCGGGAGTGTGGCAACTGCTTTCATGAATAATGCGGTGGCGCCGCGCGAACCCGTTGAACCAGCCACGATGATCGGATGGGTTGGTGGGGCGTCCGCCCAGCGCATGGATAGTTGACTGACGACGCGCCGCAAGCGCAGGTCTTTATCGGGGGGCCTATTGTCCTTAAAGAATGGCGCAACAATTTTTAGCAAGCGTAGTGCGCGATCCCAATGACCAGATTCGTCGCTTACATCAAGTTGCGTAAATGCGCTTGGGTCGACACCCTCACCGTGCATTTCCTCCATGAGTTTTGCGAGGCTGTCAGAGAGATCATAAAGGGCGGCGCGCGGTGCAAGGGTGGGGTCTTCGGTTAAAAGTGCGGCTACAAATTGTGATAATTCCAACCTGCGACGCAGGGGGGAAACGGCGGGCGGGCTGACGTCGGTGAACGGATCATTTGCAAGATCTGTGATGAGACGAATGCGCGGCAATAATCGCGCAGGACCTGCGTCGAACATGTCTCTTATGCGTCGTCGCATCCGGCTGGTGTTGACAAAAATTTCAACCCGCGCCCAATCAGCAGGGGGCATATGAGTTGCTTTTTCTTGTAGGCCCGCGACAAGGCTGCTAGCAAAATCTGCACCCAGAGGCATGCCGAAAATACGTGGCTTGTCAGTTGGGTTAAACATTTTGGCACGCCAACATTTCTTCGGCAAGAGGGATGCTTTCTGGTCTCCCTACATCGCACCAGTGTCCGTTGTATGAGTGACCAAAAAGCCCGCCACGCGCGATGATGCGGTCCCAAAGCAGGTTCATCGAGAATGCAGTGTCGGCGATGTTTGTTAAGTCATCAGTGCGAATGATTTGCAGCCCAGTGTAGATTTCGCCCGCGCCGCGCGACAGTTTTCCGGTGGCGTCCACAATGAAATCTCCGTTACCTTTATGGCCGGTTGCATTGGGGTGTGGGACGGTCAGCAAGAGTGCCTCCATATGGGGTTGCCACGCCGCTAAAAGTGTAGCGATCGGGTTGTCACCGCGCCAGACGGCATCGGTGTTCAATGTGATGACTGTGTTCTGGTTCAGCAATGGCAGGGCGTGACGCAAGCCGCCACCTGTTTCCAAAAGCATGCCTGTTTCGTCGGAAATGCGGACGTCGCGTGGGGCGAGATGGGCGCGCATCATCCCTGCTTTGTAGTGCACATTTGCGACGATAGGGCCCAGAGTTGACCTGTCGACCAAGTCAAGTGCGTGATCAATCAGAGGCTTTCCAGCGACTTTGATCAGCGACTTTGGTTGATCTTGGGTGAGCGCGCCCATGCGGGTGCCAAGGCCAGCGGCAAAGAGTAAAACGGGAAATTTGGTCATGGGTGCAGCCTTTGCAGAGTTGTGGCGTCGGGTGGTGGTAGGGCCAGAAGGGTTGTGTTGCGTAGATCGGTTAACGCGGGGTGTGCGAGATCGGTCATAAGGTGTGCCCAAACCCGAGGCAGCAGCTGGAGGTATTTTATTTTGCCATTTTGATTGGCAAGGCGCGCAAAAATACCAAGAATCCGCAAGTTGCGCTGGGCGGAAATACAGGCGAGGTGGGCGGACATCTGCTCAGAGGTTGCGCCGATCAACGTGCAGAACTGGGCGATACATTTGGTTGCAATGTGTGTATCAACATCGCGGCGCGCATCACGAAGCAGCGACATCAAATCATACCCAGCGGGTGCGAAGCAAGCGTCCTGAAAATCCAGTAACCCGACGCGGGAGTTTCCGTGAAAATCGGCGCGCCAGATTAGATTTTCCGCATGGAAATCGCGTAGTGCGAGGTGAGGTGCCGGGTCGACGTGAGCGATAAATGCATCTTTCATTGCGCGGTGCAGTGCGTCTTGGTGAATTGGCGTTGGGGCATAGTGCATTGCGGCTAAGTTGATCATTTCAGGCGCAGTATCTTTGTCTATTTTTCCAAGTTTTAGCGTAGGTTTAAGAGTGTGAGCTTGACCTAAGATTTCGGTCGCAGCGGTGTAGAGGGTTGCTTCGTCGCGCGGCACATTGACGAGGTGGGTGGCGAAATCGGTTTGGCCGAGGTCAGTGATGATCATCACTCCGGTTTCCGGGTCATGGTAAAGGATTTCTGGGGCGGTAAAACCTGACCTTGTTAGGAATTCTGCGATGTCAGCGAACTGCTGAGTGACGCGGGCGGGATCGTCCATCAGTATTGCGGGGGGATGGCGGTTTTGGGTTAGTCTAAAGTAGCGGCGGGAGGATGCGTCGCCTGCGATAGGAGTGCGGGTCCATGAGGCCCAAATGGTTTTTGCGACAACTTGAGTAAGGATTTTGTCACGCATCCTGGATCGCCTGAAGGAGCCGTGTTTTCATTTCGCCGCGCAGGGTGATCGACAGTGAATGTGACGATTTTCCAGCGCTGAATGAGAATAGGGCTGCGTTTTTGGGTGAATCGGTTCCTAGACGGTCAGGCCATTCGATAAGGCAAATTGCGGATGTGAATGCTTCATCGAGGCCAAGCTCGATCGCTTCGTCGGGGTGGCTCAAGCGGTAGAGGTCGCAATGCCAGATGTCGCCATCAGGGTGGTCATAGGTCTGCACGATTGTGAACGTAGGTGAGGGTACATCCTCCATGCGGCCCAAGCGGGCACGTATGAGAGCACGGGAAAATGCAGTTTTTCCTGCTCCAATCGGACCTTCAAGCAGGAAGGTGTCGCCACAGCGCAGAAGGGGCGCGATGCGCGATGCTAGCGCTACCGTGTCGTTTTCGGTGGCGAGATCAATATCAATTTTATCGTTTTTCATACCTCAAGATATGTTGTGGGGCAGCGCCTGCAACCCAATTCAACGCTTTACAGCCCTTAGCGCAGGGTCGATTTGTGTTAATTTTTGAATCGTGGCTGATGGTGAGCTTTGAAAACGGAATCTGATCATGGTCATGCCGCCCGAAATTGGGTCGGCATGACAACTAATCCAGCGCCCGTCATCCAAAATGGTGGTGTCTGTCCATGGTTTGCGTTGGCCCATTTGTGCAGTGAATTCGCGCAGGTTTGTCCAGATGCGCGATGGTGTGCAGCGTTCCTGCCATTTTCGCAATTCGCCCCGCAGGTCGCATTGCCCAAAACCAACTTTGTTATCGCTGTCCCAGAGGTTGTTGTACGCGGCGTTGGCGAGCACCAAGTTACCGCCGTTCGAGAAGACAACAATTGCGTCGTCAACTTTGTCCATCACGGCTTGGCTGGTTTCAATTTCGGAGCGGAACCTGCGAGTCAGGGAGATTTCGGCGCTGATATCCTCAAAGAGGAGTGCAAATGCGCCGTCTGGATGTGGCCGTCCCGTGACGCGAAATGTTTGCCCGTCAGGCAGATTCCAGTTTTCTGTGTACGCGCCGTTTTGCGATTCGTTCTCGATTGCGACGAATTGCTCGCGCCACGATGCGTAGTTTTTTGGTTCCGGAAGCATCCGCAGTTCGCGCAGCCGGTCGAGGAATGAGTCCAAGGTTGGTCGACTTGATAGAAACTCGATTGGTAGGCCTGTCATGTCAAATAGTGCAGGGTTGAAGGTTGCCAATTGCCTGCGTCGATCAAAGATTGCAAGACCGATGGAAAGCTGCGCAAAAGTCTGACTGAGCGTTTGCACAAACTTTCGCTGTGCAAGTTCAGCGCGCACAACAGGGTCGGCATCGATGGCATATTGCGAGGTGCCATTATGTGATTTGTGGGTGGTGATATCGTACCAGTGTGCGGCGTCGTTTTCGCCTTTGGCTGTTGATGCGCGTGTCGTTGACGTTCCAAGCGGGGCGTTCTCTGTGACCCCCTCAAAAAGCGATTTACAGGGAACGGTTGGCATTGTGTTGCAGGTCTTTGAGCTCGCATCATGGACAGCGAGATAAGCCTCGTTTGCCCAAACAAGCCGGCCAGCGGGATCGGTGCGTGACATGATAATCGGTGCTTGATTTGCAATTTCCTGCATCAAAGACAGTTCTGCATTTTCGCGAATAATCTGGATTTCTTTCAGTATTTGATCAGAGGTTTCGGTGGTTGCACCGACCGTCATGCGGATGCGGCCCTTGATGGGTTTGAGGTCAATCCACGCGGCAGTGCCGTCTTGTGCGTCGACAATTATATCGGTTGATATGCCGTTGCGAAGCGTTTCGTCCAAGGTTGGGAAGGTGGCCTGTAATGCACTGACCACGCAGTCGCGTGTTGGCTTGGCCAAGGCTTCTGGGCCCAGTAGCGCAGTTGCTTGTGGCGTCGCGTCGACGATGTCTTCGCCCTCTAAAAGAAAGGTAATGCTTTCGGAGTCGGGCGATCGGGTGAGTGCCGTTTTGTGGCGCACCTGCCTGTTTGCATAAATAAAGCCCCAAAATAGTGCTGATGCCGCAAAAGCGGTCGCACCAATAGCGCCTAGATCCAATAATCCCAATGACATAGCTTGCCTGTCCCAATGTGCCCCGAGACCAAGATTGCGCTAGTAAGGTTAATGGATCGTTAAATCACAATTAATGTGTTTCAAATTTTTGATTGTCACCTAAAGCTGTTGCAATGGGCATTTGGATTTTTGCGCGCGGCCAAATCACGTCGATTGTGGCGCCGCCCATGGGTGCTGTTGCCTTTGATCCGTTCCGAAATACGAGACGTGCACCGGATCGTTCGAGCAGGGTTTTGGCGATGAATAGACCGAGCCCCATGCCTGCGTAACCGGGACGCTTTTGGCCGTCCATGTTGTCGCGTCGTCTGCGCACAAAGGGGTCACCAATGCGGCCGATCACTGATGTGGGGAAGCCATCGCCGTCGTCAGAGATGCGTAATCGCAGTTCTGATTCGGACCAGCTTACGGTGATTTCCACGCGGGAATGCGCGAAGTCGACGGCGTTTTGGATCAAGTTACGAAGTCCGTGCACGATTTCAGGTCGACGCGGCACGATGGGTTGTCGTTCACCACCGAGTTCTTCGGCACCGATGTGAAACACGACGGTCTTACCGCGGTTCATATGCGGTTCGGCTGCTTCTTTTACCAAAGCCTCAATGGGCGTTTGCCGCAGGTGTAGGTCGTCTTTGCCTGCTTGCCCCATCGATTGTAGAATCTCACGGCATCTTGTGGCTTGATCGTGGATCAGGATGATGTCTTCTAGCAGGTCTGGATGATTAGCCATTTCGGGGCGTAATTCGCCGCTAACCAGCATGATCGTGGCAAGAGGTGTGCCGAGTTCGTGGGCGGTTGCGGCGACAAGACCACCCAAGTCGGTTAGCTTTTGTTCGCGTGAGAGCGCCAGTTGTGTGGCCAGCAATGCCTCCCCCATGTTGTGCATTTCGGTGGTCACTTGGCGGGCGTAAACGCCAAGGAAAACGATCCCGACCACAAGCGCAAGCCAGAACCCGAATTGGTAGAGATCGGGGAGCGCAAGCAGGGCACCACTGGCAGTCTCAATGGGTAGGCTGAATTGGCTGAGGAATGATGTGAGCAGGATGACGACGATGCCAAGCAGAATTGTTCGGTTCAAATTTAGAATGGTTGCGGCGATGGTCACGGGTGCAAGCAGTAGCAGCGCAAACGGATTGTTCAGCCCGCCAGTCAGGTAAAGCAGGGTGCTGAGTTGGATGATGTCGAAGATCAGCATGAGGAAGGCTTCGCGTTCCATCAATCGTTTGTTTTCAGGGTAGACCACGCGGAAAATCATGTTTGCGATGACCGAGGCACCCACAGTCATGGCGGCCAGTCCGATCTGGATTTGTAGCTCGAACACATAGACGGTCACGATCAGCGCGAGTGTCTGGCCTATGATCGCGTACCAGCGCAGACGCACAAGGGTTCTTAGGCGCACCCAATCGCTGCGCTGTCTTTCTTGGAACATCTCAAATTCGGTTGTGGACATCGGGGATCCTTTTTACTGCGCGCTGGGCTATTGTTAAGTGGTGCGTGTTGGATCATCAATGCGGTGACTTATCAGGGGGCCAATATGTCGAAGATGATTGCGATTTCTGCCAGTGTTGCGGCTGTGGCTTTGATTGGCGGCACGTTTGTTTTGACGCAGTTGCGCGCGCCGAGTCTTGCGGATTGTGGTGCATCGGCTGTTGCTGGATCAGCGATTGGCGGTCCGTTTGAATTGGTTGACGAGACTGGCCGGACCGTGACGGATATGGATGTTATTACTCAACCGACTCTGATCTATTTTGGTTATACGTTTTGCCCTGATGTGTGTCCGCTTGATGTGGCGCGTAATGCGGCCGCGGTGGATATCTTGGCAGAGCGGGGTGTTTCCGCGACCCCTGTTATGATTAGTATTGATCCCGCGCGCGACACACCCGAAGTGATGGCGGAGTATACTGATAATTTTCATCCCACCATGATTGGATTGACGGGCAGTGATGCGCAGGTCGCTGTTGCGTCCAAAGCGTATCGCACGGTTTATGCCAAGCAGGATGATGATCCTGAGTATTATTTGATGCAGCATTCGACGTTCACATATCTTGCGCTGCCTGATTTGGGGGTTGTGGAGTTCTTTCGTCAGGCTGACAGTCCTGAAAAAGTTGCTGATATTGTTGCTTGTTTTGCGGCGGCGGCCTGACATGTTGACGCCGGTAGTCTACAAGCTACCTAACGCATAGAGAAGCGGAAGGGCTTGAGTAGATGGAAATAGACCCGATAGAGCTAGGTGATGACAAAACATTGCTGCTGGTCGATGACGATGAGGCGTTTCTAAAGCGTCTTGCGAAGGCGATGGAAAAGCGCGGGTTTTCGGTGGAAATGGCTGGATCTGTCGCGGCAGGCAAGGCGATTGCCACGGCCCGTCCACCTGCCTATGCGGTTGTTGATTTGCGCCTGACGGATGGCAATGGTTTGGATGTAGTCGAGACATTGCGCGAGCGCCGCCCTGATGCGCGGATCGTTGTTTTGACGGGTTACGGCGCGATTGCCACGGCTGTTGCTGCGGTCAAAATAGGTGCCACGGATTATTTAGCGAAACCTGCTGACGCTAACGATATTACCAATGCGCTGTTGGCGCGAGAGGGTGATCTGCCGCCGCCCCCCGAGAACCCGATGAGTGCCGATCGCGTGCGTTGGGAGCATATTCAGCGGGTTTATGAGTTATGCGATCGTAATGTGTCGGAAACTGCGCGGCGTTTGAATATGCATAGGCGTACGTTGCAGCGGATTCTGGCCAAGCGTAGCCCGCGTTAGATGAGTCCGCTTTTGCGCAAGCAGACGACTGCGACTGGCAAAGTGCATGACATTACGGTTGAGAGTGCCAAGACGGTGCTATCGCCTGATTGGGGCTATGTGGGGTTTGGGCTTTATCATCTGAAGGTGGGCGAAAGTGCCGCTGAAGTGACTGGCGATCGCGAGGTCATTTTGGTGCTGATCGAGGGCAAGGCGCGGCTTACGGGCGCTGGGCGTGATTGGGGCGAATTGGGTGATCGCATGAGCGTGTTTGAACGCACGCCGCCGCATTGTTTGTATTTGCCGAATGGTGTGGATTGGCAGGCGGTTGCAACAACTGATTGTGTGATTGCGGTTTGCACGGCGCCGGGGTGTGGCGGCCATGATGCGCAGATCATAGGCCCTGTCGGTATTACGACAACGCCGCGCGGTAAGGGTGCGAACACCCGCTATATCAATGCGATTGCGATGGAAGAGCGTGATGTTGCGGATAGCCTGCTCGTCACGGAAGTTTTCACGCCAGATGGGCATTGGTCGTCTTATCCGCCGCACCGTCATGACGAGGATAGCTATCCCGAAATGACCTATCTGGAAGAGACCTATTACCACCGCATGAACCCTGCCAAGGGTTTTGGTATTCAGCGGGTTTTCACCGAAGATTTGTTGTTGGATGAGACGCTATCAGTTTACGATGGTGATGTGGTTTTGGTGCCAAAGGGACATCATCCCTGTGCCGCGCCATATGGTCACGAGATGTATTATTTGAACGTGATGGCGGGGCCAAAGCGGAAATGGCGATTTGAGAACCATCCCGACTTTGACTGGATTGCACAGCGGGACGCTTAGCCTAAGATTTCCGCGACTTTCACCGCGCGCCCTGTTTTGGTGGATTGCAGGGCTGCTTCTGCTAAAACAAGTGCCATGAGGCCGTCGTGACCTGTTGTTGCTGGCGTTGTTTTGGTCTGCACAGCTGTCACAAATGCCGCAATTTCCGCGGCGTAGGCTGTGAGGTAGCGCGACATGAAGAAATCGAGCAATGGCGGGCGGGTGTAGCCGTCGGCGTTTGCAATTTCGATGCGGGACGTGCGGTGATTTTCGACACTAACACTGCCTTTTGAGCCGTGAACTTCAATGCGTTGGTCGTAGCCGTATGTGGCGCGGCGCGAGTTGGTGATCGTGCATTGCTTGCCTGTTGCGGTGGTGAGGATCACGTTTGCGCTGTCGAAATCGCCTGCTTTACCGATTGCCGGATCAACGAGGTTTGATCCCACTGCGAAAACGGTCTCGATTTCTTCGCCGAGCATCCAGCGGGCCACGTCAAAATCGTGGATCGTCATGTCGCGGAAGATGCCGCCAGAGCGTTCAATGTAGGATACGGGCGGGGCGCTTGGGTCGCGGGAAGTGAGCGTGACCATCTCTACATCGCCGATTTTGCCAGCATCTATAGCGGCGTGCAGAGCTTGGAAGTCGGGGTCAAACCGGCGTTGGAAACCGACCATCAAAGTGGCCCCTGTTTCCTCAACCGTCTTGAGGCATTCGCGCACGCGGTTTACGTTCAGATCAATCGGTTTTTCGCAAAACACCGCTTTGCCAGCGCGGGCGAATTGATCGATCAGATCGGCGTGTGTGTCGGTGGGTGTGCAGATGACAACGGCGTCTATATCATCGGAATTTGCGATCTCGTCGATGGTGCGAATGTCGCCACCAAATGCGGTTTGTGCGGCAAGAGCGGCGGCGGCGATTGGGTCCGCGATTGCCGTCAAAACAGCCCCATCTACCGATGAGATTGCTTTTGCGTGAACTTGTCCGATGCGCCCTGCGCCCAGAACACCAAATCGAATTGCCATGTGGATACCTCCGCTAGATTTGCTAGGACGCTAGCGAGGGATTGGTCCGATTGGAAGCTGTGATTTACAGATCGAACCGCTTGCGGATACGGTCCACAGGGGTTCCATCGGTAAGTGGAATTTGGTGCAGCACATCGTAGTCTGTGAACCCAAGCCCGCTATAGTATTTCAACCCACCCACGTTATCGCCCCGAATGGTTGCGTCGATGGTTTTGACGCTCGCATCTTTTGCAGCAAATCGCGTGGCGGAGAAGAGTTTTTGGCCGATGCCCATTTTACCGTGATCAAGTGATACGAAAGTTGCGATGATTGCCCAGCCGTCGCGTTTGGTATCCCTGCCAAGGTATTGGAAGCCTGATAACCGCCCGTTTGAAATGGCGATATGGCAGGAGATTAGGCTTGTTGGCGAGATGTAGTGCTTACGCATTTCATCCACATCTAAGGGTGTTTGATGTGCGGTCGTTTCCCCTGCCGTAATGATCGCGTTCAGCAGCGTTACCATTTGGGATGCGTCACCATTTACCGCAGGGCGGACGCGGGTGTTTAGAATAGTCATAGGGTTACCTCAGCGCGTTGGGCGAGAACGTGAAGGACCGCCATGTGAAAGTCGTCTAGAAACACTTCGCCCCAAAGGGAGAGGTAGCCGTTCATCACCGTGTTTAGTCGGTAAGTTGTCGTGAGAGTGACGAGGGTGCGGTCGTTACCTATGGGTTCAAAACGGTAGCCGCCTGTTTCCATGAACACCTCTGGTCCGGTGGGTGACACGTGGTAGTCGAGCGGTTTGAGAAGTGCTGGATCGGGGAAGTGAAAGCTCCATGATAGTGCGTTTGGATTGGTGGTTTCGGTCAGAATTTCTTGGAAGGCGACGCCGCGTTCCCATGTTGCATAACGCACGCCTTTTATGACTTTTGCTTTAAGTGGGCGAGGGGCGCGGAAAACCGAATGTGTCAGTGTCCAAGGTCGCTCTACGTCTTGAATGTGCGGCACGTCCAATGTCAGGGCGCGGACTTGTTGGGGCGTGCCTTTCATTTCGATTTGGCTCGTAACCGCGTAGGTTTTCGTTGGGATCAATGCGCTGGCGTCGATCATGGGCAATACAAAAGGCACGATCAATAGCGGCATGCAGTAGTGTGATTTGCCGTCGATTGCCGCGATCAGGAGTCTTGTCAGGTAGAGCCCAATGGCAAGCATTACAAACAAGACGGGTGCGCCGATAACAAGACAAGCGATGGTTTCAAGATTGAACAAGGTGAGGACCAAGAGTAGCGCGCTGACCGTCCAGGCGCTATACGTCAGAACCTGACGGTAGGGCCGCGTGAAGTGCCAATCAAAGATGAGCTGTGCTGCGATACCCATGCCCACGCTGGCGTAGATCAAAACGAGCGAAATGCGCAACCCTTGGGCTGAACTGGAGTTGAGGGTGTTATTCAACAGGAAGAAAACGACGTAAAACACCGCTGCATAAGAAAGAAAAAGAAGGACGTTTATCATGCTGCGACGGGTCATAGTTTTGCAATCAACGCGCGGTGCTTT
>RCMY010003545.1_pt1 | contig 13775 bp, 14 predicted proteins | sample 2041341 | NCBI WGS metagenome assembly RCMY01 (sample SAMN09708234, study PRJNA481090) | Marine sediment metagenome, whole genome shotgun sequencing project. | reverse complement strand
CGACCCCCGAGACCGTGACTTCAAAACGACGCAACTGCCCGGACAGCAGGAACACCCGATCCAGGATGGTCGCAGCAAAGGTGTGGAGGTGGCGTGCGATATCCCACGGCGTCGCCGGCCGCCCCAACGCACGATCCAGCCAGCGATGCGACGCGCGGCGCTCCGGCGCGCGGCGGACGAGGAAATACACCGTGATCGGGTACAGCAGCACGCGCGCGACGCCACGTCCGCCGTACCGGCCGATCGAACGGATCAGCCAGATCGCGAAACGGCTACCGCCTTCGGGGCGCTGTTTCCACTGCGCGCTGCCGCTTTGCGCGCCCTTACGATGGATGTTCATGTGGTGCTGCACGGAGACCGAGCGACCCGGGGGCTTGTGGCTGGCATTGCCGCCGGTCGCGGCATGCAAGCAATAGGCATCACGAATCGGCCCCTGCGACGACCTCGCCACTGGCCAGCAGTGCATCGCCGCGCTGCACGCGGAATCGCCAGCGCCCGGGTGCCGCCAGGTCCAGCGTGACCTCGGCCGCCTGTCCCGGAAGCAGTGATTGCACGAACTTCACCCGTGGGAGGCGCAAGATCGCACCCGGACCGCGTGGCAAGGCTCCATGCTCGCGTTCGATCGCTTCCAGCACCCGCTCCAGCAACACCACGCCAGGCACGATTGGTCGGCCCGGGAAATGTCCTGGCAGGCTGGGATGGTCTGGATCGATGGTGAACTGCATCGCTTACGCCCCTGTCGAGCCCACGTCCTTGTCCAGCGCGATTTATCGAGCCTGCGTTTTGTCGAGCACAAAGCATGATCGGCACGGCACAGGCACGCAACCTGCACGGGACGGTCAACGCATGACGTCGCGCCAGAACGCCGGCCCCAGCCGCGCCATGCTGGACAGGAAATGCCACAAGCTGTCGTAACGCCCCGGGAAGTGGCGTTCGCGGTAGATGAACTCAAGCACGAAGAAACCACCGACCAGGCCGTAATTGAGGATGTTGGCAAACCACGACCACTGGGCCTTGGTCACCGTGATGGGCGGCATGATGCCAGCGGTGGCCAGGATCCCGTCCGGCACCGCGCTACAGGCCAACAACAGGTTGGCCAGGGCCAGCACGCCAAGCAGCAGCGCCCAGGCCACGGTCAGGCCGTGTGTATAGCGGATGAGCTTGGGGGACAGGGTCTCCAACGTCTCCTGGTCCATTTCCAGCACGATCCGCGTGATCAAGGGAACCCGACCTGCGCGCAGGGTGCGCCCGAAAAACCAGGCGACCAGACCCATGAAGACCACGGGGACCAGCAACAGCGGTAGCTGTGCAAAGTGCGAGTGGGCCAGCCACCACAGCAGCGGCATTGCCACCAGCAACGCCAGCCATGCCCCGGCGCGGCGTGCCAGCAATGGCTGCATCAAGACCAGCAACACGATGTCGGCCAGGGCCAGGGCCGCCAGGCCGCTGTCGTGACGCACCCCGGCCAGGTGCGCCAGCAATGCATAGAGCACCAGCAGCACGACCCGCACTGCCAGCAGTCCGGCGATGTTCATCGCTGTGGGTTCATCGACACGCGGTCATCGGCTTGCAGACATCGGCATGGGCTCATCGACGCAGGGTGCCGCGTCTTCACCCAACCTTGTGCTGTTGGACATGCGCCGACAGGGCCCGCAGCGAGGCGAAAATCTGGCGGTTCTCGTCGTTGTCCGAGCGCAGCTGGAAGCCATAACGCTTGCTGATCGCCAGTGATAGCTCCAGCGCGTCGATCGAATCCAGGCCAAGCCCGGTGTTGAACAGGGGCGCTTCCGGGTCGATCTCGCCGGCGGCGACATCCTCCAGGTTGAGGCTTTCGACCATCAGTTCGGCCAGCTCGAGTTCGGCTTGTGTTTGCGAGGACATCCTTGGGTTCCATCGATCGTTGATGCCGCACAGGTTAAACCAGTCGGGCACCAGCGCGTCAGTCGTGGCCACGCCCGGTATCATGTCGCGTGAATCCGTCGCCACCCGCTCCAGTACTGATGACCCACGCAAACCCGACCCAGGCATACCCTGACGCCAGCCGTTGCTCCCATGCGTCCGCCCCGCAGCCGTCCGTGCCGATGCCGCCCGGACCGCACGCGGATTGCGACGGCGGGGATTGCGACGTCCTGGTGATCGGCGGCGGCCCGGCCGGCACCACCGCGGCGACCCTGCTGGCACGCAAGGGCTGGCGGGTGACGTTGCTGGAAAAAGACAAACATCCCCGATTCCACATCGGCGAATCGCTGTTGCCGATGGCCATGCCGATCCTGCAGCGGCTGGGCGCGCTGGAAAAAGTCGCCGCGGTGGGCACCTTCAAGCAGGGTGCGGATTTCCCGCGAGACGACGGTGGCGAAGGCTACAACAGTTTCGACTTTGCGCGGGCGTACGAGGTCAAGTATCCGCACGCCTACCAGGTGCCTCGGGCCGAGTTTGACCAAGTGTTGTTCGAGCACGCGCGCGAAAACGGCGTAGACGCACGCGAACAGATCAAGGTCGAGCATGTCGAATTCAGCGACAGCGGACAGCCCGTCGTCCATGCGTGCGACGCCGACGCCTGTAAAAGCGGGGGCGAGCACGTGTTCCGCCCGCGCTACCTGGTCGACGCCAGTGGTCGCGATGCGCTGCTGGGCGGCAAGTTCAAGATCAAGCGTAAAAATCGCAAACACCAGTCCGCGGCCGTTTTCAGCCATTTCAGTGGCGTCAAGCGTCGTGAGGGCACGGATGCCGGCAACGTCAGCATCTATCGCTACGCGCACGGCTGGATCTGGCTGATCCCGCTGCCCGACGACGTGATGAGCGTTGGCGCGGTGTGCTCGCCGGCGCACATGAAGACCCGTCGTGGCGACAGCGAAGGCTTTTTGATGCGCACCCTGGCCACGGTGCCGGAGATCCAGGCGCGCATGCAGGGCAGCGAGCGGGTCGGCCCGGTGCATGCCACCGGCAACTACGCCTACGAATGCACGCGCATGTGCGGCCCCAACTGGGTACTGGTCGGCGATGCGTACACCTTTGTCGATCCGATGTTTTCCTCGGGGGTGTTCCTGGGCATGCATGGCGCCGAGAAGGCCGCGGAAATGATCGACTGCGTCCTGCGCGAGCCAGCGCGCGAGCGCGAGCTGCAACGCGCGTTGGTGAACCACTTCAACGTCGGCCTGGACGAGTTCAAGTGGTTCATCTATCGCTTTACATCGCCAACGATGAAGCACCTGTTTGCCAACCCACGCAATTACCTGCAGATCGAGCAGGCGGTGATCGCGATGCTGGCCGGGGACGTGTTTGACAGCGCCGGCGTGCGCAAGCGGCTGCGGATCTTCCGCGTGCTGTATACACTGACCGCGATCGGCATGCTGCCCAAGGCACTAGGGCACTGGTGGCGGCGTCGACGCGCAAACCGCGCCGGGTTTGATGACGATGCTGCACAGTCCGTCAGCCAAGCCGGCAGCCAAGCCGGCAGCCAGGCAAGCAGCCAGGCAAGCAGCCAATGAACGCACAACCCACGCCACCCACCCTGCCGGCGCCCGGGCTGATGGTCGACTATGTCGCCACGGATTCACCACAGACCCTGCTTGACGACACTGTCCTGGCGGTCTTTGGCTTCGGCGATGCCGCACCCGCACGGCTGGACGACCCGCGTTACCTGCGCGTGCCGCTGCAACCGCATGCGGGCGTGGCGCCCTTCGAAATCTGGCATGGCAGCGGTCCGGTGCGCCGCCAGCGCGACGGAGAGATTGCCTGGGCCAGCGACGGCCTGCTGACCTTTGGCGTGATCGAAGTCGACGAGCGCCGCTTTGCCGACCCCGGCGACGACCAGGACAGCAGCGGTGCCGGCATCATCGGCGCGGCTGCGCATGCCTACGCGCGCCTGGTCCAATTCGTACGCGACAGCGACACCCCGCACCTGCTGCGGATCTGGAACTACCTGGACGCGATCACCGTCGGTGACGGCGACACCGAACGCTACCGCCAGTTCTGCATTGGCCGCGCGCGTGGGCTGGGCGACTTCGACCCCGTGCAACTCCCGGCGGCAACGGCGATCGGGCGTTGCGACCAGGCCCGCGTGCTGCAGATCTACTGGCTGGCCGCGACCGCACCCGGCACGCCGATCGAAAATCCGCGCCAGTTGCCCGCCTACCACTATCCACGCGACTACGGCCCGCAACCGCCGAGCTTCGCCCGCGCGATGCTGCCGCCCACCGGCGACCAGATGCCGCTGCTGTTGTCGGGCACCGCCAGCGTGGTCGGCCACGCCACCCGCCATGCCGGCATCCTGCTCGACCAGATCGATGAGACCTTCGCCAACTTCGACGCCCTGCTCGGCGCAGCGCGGCAACAACAGCCTGCGTTGCCTGAGCACTTTGGCGCCGGCACCCGGCTCAAGGTCTACGTCCGCGATCCCGACGACCTGCCCACGGTCGCCGCTGCACTGGATGCCCGCTTTGGCGACAGCGTCCCGTGCATCCTGCTGCATGCCGCGATCTGCCGCCGCGACCTGTGCGTGGAGATCGACGGCGTCCACGGCGGCTGATCCGCAGGGCGATTGATCGGTTGCGGGGCAGCTGCAGCGACCGCGGTGGCGGCCCGGGCGCCAGGGCGCGTCCGGGCAACGGATGCTGCGTTGCAGCGTTGTATTACGGCGCGGATCGTGCCAAGACTGCTTCCTCGGACGGGGTAGCGACAGGTCGTCCGATCGTGACGACTTTTTTCGGCGACATACGCCTGCTCCGTGCATGTGCGCCGACTCCCCCGACTCTGTCGCACTTAGGGGTACCACTATGAATCCCAAGCCAAGCATGCTTTGGCTGGTCGCCGGGCTCGCCGTAGCCGGCGCCGGCACCACGTTTGTTGCACAGGCCGTGAAACCGGGCCATGCGCCGCAACAACACAAGGCCGCGATCCAGTCCATCCGCAACAACCATCACAAATTCAAGGCCACCCAGCCCAGGACCATGGCCCAAGGCAACGCCACCACGGTGCGCATGCCCGACGGCAAAAGCACCGCACGGGTACCGACCGTGTTGTGGAGCGACCTGGCCGCGCAGAAGGATGCCCAAGGCAACCTGCACGTGATCGAGCGGTCCGGCGACGCGCCTCCGCCCACTAGTACCCAGGCGGAGGGCCTTGAAAATGAATAAGCCACTGCTTGCCTTGACCATCGCCATCTCGATGGCGCTGTTCGGCGCGACCGCCTCGCGAGCCGCGGATATCGTTCCGGTCAACTTCGACGACCCGGGCGAAGGCTACAACGACGCGACCCCGGCCACCCCGGTCGGCGGCAACCCCGGCACCACCATCGGCGAGCAACGCCAGATCGTCGCGCAGTTCGCGGCCGATCTCTGGGGTGCGGTGCTGGTCAGCGACCAACCGGTCTTCGTCGGTGCGCAATTCAATCCGCTCGGCCCCAATGTCCTGGGCTCGGCAGGCGCAACCTTCGTCAACGCCAACTTCGCACCCGGCATCACCGCGAATACCTGGTACAGCGCGGCGCTGTCCGACGCGATTTCCGGCGTCGACCAGAACCCCGGCTTCATCGACATCAACTCGCAGTTCAGCTCGGACTTCACGTTTTACTATGGCCTGGACGACAACACCCCCGCAGGCCAGGTCAACTTCCTCGACGTGATCATGCATGAGTTCGGACACGGACTTGGCTTCCAGAACTTCGAGAACGAGGCCGCCGGCACCTTCCTGTCAGGCCAGCAAGACATTTACTCAGTCTTCACCTACGACAACACCACCAACAAGTTCTGGACCCAGATGACGGTGCCCGAACGCCAGGTGTCTGCGCTGAACTACGGCAACGTCGTGTTCACCGGTACCAGCGCCACGGCAGGTGCGGCGCTGATCCTCGACGCTCGTACCGCGTTCCGGGTGACCGCCCCAATGTCGATCGCGGGCGAGTATCCCTATGGCACCGCCAGCTTCGGGCCCTTGGTCTCCCCGGCCAACTTCGCCGGATCGGTGGTCCTGGGCACCGATGGCGTAGGCGCGAGCAACGACGGTTGCGAACCGCTCACCAATGTCGTGGAACTCGCTGGCAACATCGCCCTGCTCGATCGTGGTGCCTGCGCCTTCACCGTCAAGTTGCTCAATGCCCAGAACGCCGGCGCCACCGGCGTGCTGATCGCCGACAACGTGGCCGGCAATCCGCCTCCCGGACTGGGCGGCACCGACCCGAGCATCACCATCCCCTCGATCCGCATCACCCAGGCGCTGGGGGCTTCGATCAAGGGTGCGCTTCCGGGCGTGAGTGTCGATTTCGTGGTCGATCCCGGCAAGTTGCAGGGTGCCGACGACGCTGGACGCCCGCGACTGTTCATGCCCGATCCAGTCCAGGGCGGCTCGTCAGGCTCGCATTACGACACCGCACTGTCCCCGAATGCGTTGATGGAGCCTGCGATTAACGACTCGCTGTTCGCGGCGATGAACCTGGACATCACGCCCAACCTGCTGCAGGACACCGGCTGGACGCTCAACCCGGGCAACGCGATGATCGACGGTTGCGACACCACCGTGAAAGTTGTCGACGACGCCGGGATCATCATCGGAGCCAATGTCCAGGCCATGAGCAACGTCTGCATGATCGACGCCAGCAACCACGGCCAGTACGTGAGCTGCATGGCGAGCTACCGCAAGGATCTGCGGTCGAGCGGACTGATTTCGGGCCGACAGGCAGGCAAGATCGCCTCCTGCGCTGCGCGCGCAGGCAGGAGCAATAACTGGAGGAATAGAGGGAAACTGATGGAATAGTCCTGCGACAAGTTCGATCGATGGCGGCGCCCGTGCGGGCGCCGTTTTTTTGTGCCTCCGCTTTCTTGCGTATGGCTTGCGCATCCGTCGCCGGTCGATATTCGAGCGATCTCCCGATCAATCCATTCGACACTTGCAATCACCCGACACAACCGTCATATCAATGCCATCGAACCGACCGGAAGTGCATGCCATGGGATTGATCAGCCTGCTATGGGGCATCTTCGCGATGATCCTGATGGTGTTTGCCCTGATTCCCTTGCTGGGCGCGGCCAACTGGCTGCTGATCCCGTTCGCGGCGGTCGGGGCGGTGATCGCGGCGATCGGCCTGGCATTCACGCGCCAGCAGCACAACGGTCGCGCCAAGGCCGGGCTGATACTGAACCTGATCGTGATCCTGGTCGGCATCGCGCGCCTGAACCTGGGTGGTGGACTGCTGTGATCGGATCGCCCTGACCGGGTCGCACCCGCAACCCGACCGCCAGTCGCCGGACAACAAGGCAGGCAATGAGCCACCCCGGGAATTTCGGGAGCCACCGCGTAGAATGGCCGCATGAGTTATCCCTATTCACGACCGCGGCGGATGCGGCACGACGCTTTTTCGCGGCGGCTGATGCGCGAAACCGTGCTGACCACCGACGACCTGATCTACCCGGTCTTCGTGCATGAACCTGCGGGACGCCAGCCGGTCGAATCAATGCCCGGCGTCGAGCGCGTGTCGATCGACGAACTGCTCAAACTGGCCGAGCAGGCCAGCACACTGCGGATCCCCGCGCTGGCGTTGTTCCCGGTCACCGCCCCCGAAGCCAAGTCGCTCACCGCGCAGGCCGCCTGGGACGACGACGGCCTGTGCCAGCGCGCGGTGCGGGCGCTCAAACAGCGTTTCCCGGAGCTGGGCGTGATCACCGATGTCGCCTTGGATCCCTATACCTCGCACGGCCAGGACGGGCTGATAGACGACAGCGGTTACGTCGTCAACGACGAGACCGTCGACGTGCTGGTCAAGCAGGCGCTGTCGCATGCGCGTGCAGGCGCCGACGTGGTTGCACCCAGCGACATGATGGATGGCCGCATCGGTGCGATCCGTGCCGCGTTGGAGGCCGACGGGCACATCCACACCCGCATCCTGGCTTACTCCGCCAAGTACGCGTCGAGCTTCTACGGCCCATTCCGCGATGCGGTCGGTTCGGCCACCGCGTTGGGCAAGGCCGACAAGCGCACCTACCAGATGGATCCGGCCAACAGCGACGAAGCGCTGCGCGAGATCGAACTCGACCTGGACGAAGGCGCGGACATCGTCATGGTCAAGCCCGGCCTGCCGTACCTGGATATCGTGCGCCGGGTGAAGGACACCTTCGGCGCACCGACTTTTGTCTACCAGGTCAGCGGCGAGTACGCGATGCTCAAGGCCGCGGCGGGCAACGGTTGGCTTGACGAGCGCGGCTGCGCATTGGAGACGCTGACATCGATCAAGCGCGCCGGCGCCGACGGCATCCTCACGTACTTCGCACTCGATGCAGCGCGCTGGCTGCAAGAACAACACTGAAAAAGGAGCACGGATGAAACGTTTTGCCATCATCGGCCATCCGGTCGCGCATTCGCTGTCGCCGCGGATCCATGCCGCATTCGCCGCCCATACCGGGATCGGTTTGACCTACGAACTGATCGAGGCTGACAACTTTGCCGCTGCGCTATCTGCATTCACCGGCGATGGTGTCAACGTCACCCTGCCCTACAAGCTGGATGCCGCCAACATCTGCCAATCGCTGGGCGATCGTGCGCAGCGCTCGGGCGTGGTCAATACACTGACCCGCGACGGCGATGGCTGGCACGGCGACAACACCGACGGCGTCGGCCTGGTCCGTGATTTCACCGGTCGCCACCGCCTGGACCTGCGCGGACGCCGCACCCTGCTGCTGGGGGCTGGTGGCGGCGCTCGTGGCATCGCCCCGGCGTTGCTGGATGCTGGTATCAGCGACCTGTTCATCGTCAACCGCACACCCGGCCGTGCTGACGCATTGGCCGACAACCTGGCCGAACCCAGTCGCGTGCATCCGCGCTATTTTGACGACCTCAAGTCGCTGGGTGAGTTTGACCTGGTCCTCAACGCCACTTCCGCGACCCGCGGCGGCGAGCTGCCGAAGCTGCCGATGTCGATGGTCGGGCGTCGCACCACCGTCATCGACCTGAGCTATGGCGAGGCAGCGATCCCGTTCCTGGCCTGGGGACGTGCAGCGGGCGCCGAGAACGTGTTCGACGGGCTGGGGATGCTGGTCGAACAAGCTGCCGAGAGCTTCCAGATCTGGCATGGCGTACGGCCGGATACGGACGGTATCTACGCCGAATTGCGTGCGGAGGATATGGGGTTGGTGTCGGCGGATTGATGTTTTTCTGGCCGCTTTTTGGCGGCTTTGGGTTTAAAGTCAAACGCTTTCGCGCTGTCGCGCGGGTTACTTTCTGCGGTAACAGAAAGCATGCCCTGAGCTTGTCGAAGGGTGACCCGCGCGACAGCGTGGAAACGTTTGATGTGGATGTGGATTTCGTCTTTTGTAGGAGCGACGCAAGTCGCGATCATTGGCTTCGGAGAACCTGATCGCGACTTACGTCGCTCCTACAAAAGGCCAAGGCAACATCAGGAGCTCGCGGCTGAAGCCGCTCCTACAGGGTGCCTGCAGCAAGGTACTCGTCCTTCAGCCGGACGTAATGCTGTGCGCTGTAGTAAAGCGCCTCGATCTCGGCATCACTGAGCATCCGCACCTTCTTGGCCGGATTGCCCAGCCATAGCTCCCCGGAACCAACCACCTTTCCAGGCGTTACCAGCGCCCCGGCACCAACAAAGCCGTGCTTCTCCACCACCGCGCCATCAAGCACGATCGCACCCATCCCGATCAACACCGCATCCTCGATCCGACAGGCATGCACGATGGCTTTGTGGCCGATGGTCACGTCCTCGCCGATCACGGTGGCAAAGCCGCCAAGTTTGGCGTGCGGCCCATCGTGGCTGACATGCACCACCGTGCCGTCCTGGATGTTGGTGCGCGCGCCGACACGGATGAAGTTGACGTCGCCGCGCACCACCGTACCTGGCCAGACCGAAACGTCGTCGCCCAGCACCACGTTACCGATCACAGTGGCAGCCGGGTCGATGTAGACGTGTTCACCCAGCTCGGGCCATTTGTCGCGATAGGGGCGTGTTTCGTTCATCCCGCGATTCTACCCGGGCCATCGTGATGCAGGAGCGACGCAAGTCGCGATCAGGGCTTCCGGGATGCAATGTTCGCGACTTGCGTCGCTCCTGCAAACGTCCACGTATAGTCGGTGCATGCACGACACCTCCACGCCTGTTTCCGAACTGCGCCCGACCCTGGACCGGCTGCGCGGCGCGTGGCAACGCCAGCGTCCCGATGCCCGCCAGCGCCTGGACGACCTTGCCCGCCTGCGCACGGCCTTCAAGGCTGGCACCGATGCGATGGTTGCGGCCATCAGCGCCGATTTCGGCCATCGCTCGACCCACGAAACACTGGTCGCGGACTCGATGAGCGTGGTTTCCGAAATCGACCACCTGCACAGCCACCTGCGCAGGTGGATGAAACCGCGCCGGGTGGACGCCGGCTGGAAGCTGTGGCCGGCGCGCGCGCAACTGCGGCCAGAGCCGGTCGGCGTGGTCGGGGTGATGTCACCCTGGAATTACCCGGTGAACCTGGCGCTGGTGCCGCTGGCGACTGCAATCGCAGCCGGCAACCATGTTTTCGTCAAACCATCCGAGCACACGCCGCGTACCAGCGCCTGGTTGCGCGAACTGCTGGCTTCTGTATTTCCCGCCGATCGCGTAGCGGTCGCGCTGGGCGGCCCCGAACTGGGCGCAGTATTTTCCGCATTGCCGTTCGACCACCTGGTATTCACCGGCTCGACTGCCGTCGGACGCAAGGTGATGGCTGCTGCCGCGCCTAACCTGACGCCGTTGACCTTGGAGTTGGGCGGGAAATCGCCGGCCATCGTTGCCGATGACTTTCCGATCGACCAGGCAGCTGCACGCCTGTCCACCGGCAAATGGTTCAACGGCGGGCAAACCTGCATCGCGCCCGATTACGTGCTGATTGATGAAGGCCGGCGTGATGCGTTGGTAGCGGCACTAAAAATGCAGGCGCAAGCACGCTACGGCGACATGGGCGACGCCGCCGACTACACCCGCATCATCAATGAAGGCCAATACCGTCGGCTGCGCGGCTATATCGACGATGCACGCGCACGTGGGCTGGACGTCATCGAACTTGCCGACATCGATCCGCAACGCGCCGATGCCGAACGCCTGATCGCACCGACCCTGGTGCTGGAACCCGGCGACGACGCGCAGGTGATGCAGGACGAGATTTTCGGCCCGATCCTGCCGATCCGCAGCTATCGCACGCTGGACGAGGCAATCGCCTACGTGCAGGGCCGCGACCGGCCACTGGCGCTGTACCCCTTCAGCCACGACCGCAAGACGCTGGAACGGATCCTGGGCCGGTTGCTGGCCGGCGGTGTCACCGTCAACGACACCCTGTTCCACTTCACCGCGACCAACCTGCCGTTTGGCGGCATCGGTCCCAGTGGCATGGGCCAGTACCACGGACGCGCCGGATTCGACGCGATGACCAAGGCGATCCCGGTGCTGTGGCAATCGCGCTGGAGCGCGACCGATTTACTCAAGCCGCCGTATCGCGGATTGGCCAACCGGCTGGTGCGTTTTCTCGCGGGGTAGGTGCCCCCGCGATATCGTGTCGGGCAAATGTAGGAGCGACGTGAGTCGCGATCGCTGTCCGGGACACCTGATCGCGACTCACGTTGCTCCTACAAAACGCCAGAGCCAGCACCAGATCAAGCGCTCGCGGCTGCAGCCGCTCCTACAACAGCCTTGCTACGACAAACCCAACGCTTATGAAAATAGCAACCTGGAACGTCAATTCACTCAACGTCCGCCTGCCGCACCTGCAGCAATGGCTGGCCGATGCGCAACCTGATGTCGTCGGCCTGCAGGAAACCAAGCTGCCCGACGAGCGCTTTCCCGACACCGCGCTGGCCGAAGCCGGTTACCGCAGCGTGTTTTCGGGACAAAAGACCTACAACGGCGTGGCGATCCTGGCGCGCGGCCAGGCGCTCGACGACGTGCAGATGGGCATCCCCGGTTTCGACGACGAGCAAAAACGCGTTATCGCCGCGACCGTCGGCGGCGTACGCATCGTCAACCTGTACGTGGTCAACGGCCAGGATATCGGCACCGACAAGTACGCCTACAAATTGCGCTGGCTCGACGCCGTGCACGATTGGATCGCGGACCAGCTGGAGACGCACGACAAGCTGGTGGTGCTGGGCGACTTCAACATCGCACCGGACGACCGCGACGTGCATGATCCGGCCGTGTGGAATGACGACCACATCCTCACCTCCACCGACGAACGTGCCGCGCTCACGCGCCTGTGCGCCCTGGGCCTGCATGACGCCTACCGCCTGCACCATGACGCAGGCGGCAAGTTCAGCTGGTGGGACTACCGCCAGGCCGGCTTCCGCCGCGACCTGGGCCTGCGCATCGACCTGACACTTGTCTCGGATGCCTTGCGCGATGTGGCCAGCGCAGCGGATATCGACCGCGAGCCTCGCACCTGGGAACGTCCAAGCGACCACACCCCCGCATGGGTGCAGCTGGACTTGTAGTTGTCATTTTATTGGGGACACGGGGAATCAAGACGGCTTGACCCGGTTGTTCAATTCCCTGCGCCCCAATAAAAAAGGCCCGGCAATGCCGGGCCTTCGTTACCGCGTGCATTGGGTACGTCTTAGCGCACGCTGCCGCGGCGGAACAGGTTGACGATGGCGAGCAGTACGATCGCGCCAATCAAGGCGGTGATCAGGTAACCGATCCAGCCGGCCCCTAGTGAGACGCCGAGCATCGGCAACAACCAGCCGCCGAGAAAGCCGCCGATGATGCCGACGACGATGTTGAGGATGAGGCCTTGCTGGCCATTGGTTCGCATAAGCATGCTTGCCAACCAGCCGGCAATACCACCTACGATCAACATGATAATGAAAGACATGCGCCAGACTCCTTGAAGATTTGATTGTGGACCCGCCCCCCTTGAAGGGGTGTATCCACTATCAAGACTTGGGTGTGACGGCCACGTCGCGGCTGGCCACGCCATCGCGCTGGATGCTGCCCTGCAACAACGTCAACAGCGCGGCGCGCGGCAGTTTGCCGGTTTCGTTGCGTGGCAGCGCAGTCACGCAGCGCAGCGGGCGCGGCAGGAAGACCGGGTCGATGCTGCAACGCAACGATTGCAGGATGGTGGCGGGATCGATACCGGGGGCGACCACCAGCGCGGCAATCCTGCGCACGGTACCGCCAGCCGGCGCGTCAAGCTGGAACATGACGCCATCGACCACGCCCGGCACGGCCTGCAATTTACGTGTCAGGTCGCCCAGCGACGCCCGCTTGCCTGCGATCTCCAACAGGTCCGCGTTGCGACCACAGAGTGTGAAACGGCCGTCGGTATCGACTTCGACCAGGTCCGCCAGTACGACCGGCGTCGACAAGTGTGGCGCCTGCACCAGCGTGCCGTCAGGTTGCGGATGCACCTGCACGCCCGCAAACGGGGTCCATGCCTGTTCGATCGCTGGGCGACGGCGTGCGATCACGCAGGTCTCGGTCGAACCAAACAGTTCGCGCAGCTCGCAACCGCAATGCGCCTCGGCGGCGCGCGCCAGTTCCTGCGGCATCGGTGCAGTTGCGGAAACGATGCCGGCCAACGGTGGCAATGCGACACCGGATTGGATCAGCGCACGCAGGTGCACTGGCGTGGTCACCAGCAGGCGCGGTGCCGGGACTTCGCGCAACGCGCGGGCGACATCGTCCGGGAAAAACGGGCGCCCCGCATGCACGGCAACCTCGCACAGCATCGGCAGCAGGACCGACATCTCCATGCCGTACATGTGTTGTGGTGGCACCGTGGCCACCACATGCACGATCGTGTCGCCCGCCCACAGGTCGCGCA
>RCMY010003544.1_pt1 | contig 13776 bp, 11 predicted proteins | sample 2041341 | NCBI WGS metagenome assembly RCMY01 (sample SAMN09708234, study PRJNA481090) | Marine sediment metagenome, whole genome shotgun sequencing project. | reverse complement strand
GATGCGCCAAGCGATAAACCGCCAATTGCAGTGTATTTATGGCAACAAATTGCCGGTCCTGGCATGCTAGGGGGTATCGACACAAGTACCGCATCTATCACTTTAATATCGCCTATACTAGACGAAACTCAGCAAGCTACATTTCGATTAACCGTAACCGACCAAGAGCAAGCCAGCAGCAGTGCAGACTACAGCATAACCTTATTAAACCAACAACAAACGCTACCAAGCATTGAAATATCGCCCGTTCGAACGGTATTCTCTGGCGAGCTTATTTTGCTAAGCGGAACAGCCGATAGCATTGCGCCTAATGCCGCGCCATTTACCGCACAGTGGACGGCAAGCGCAGCCTCTCAAATAGACGATAGTACGGCGTTCTCAACGGTGGCAATTAGCCCCTTGGTGCAGCAAGATACGACAATTAGCTATCAGTTAACGGCCACCGATAGCTTTCGAAATAGTATTAGTGCACAGCAAAACGGACAGGTTAATGCATCAACCGTGCGCACTATTAATGATACCGGCGTTACCAAGTTTGCTAGTGCCAACAGTGTATCGCAACACTACCAACTAGATTATCCGGGACAAGATGCTGACTATGGAGCCGATCGTCAACGACTTTCAGGTCAAGTGGTTAAGGTAGGCGAGGGCGCGCAAGGTTTTGACTTCACTCGTTTAGACAACAACGGCGATGCGGTTGAAAATCCAAGCTTTGCATTTAGCTGCGTGCGAGATAATGTAACGGGCCTTATTTGGCAAGTAAAAGACAATCAAAATACAGGCAGTATTCATTTTGTTGAGCAAACGGTAACATGGTTTGCAGATGAAGATAATGGCAACTTTGCTGGTGAGCTCAATCCAGCCTCAACAACTTGTAATGTGCAAAATCAACAGTGCAATACTCAAGATTATACCGCGCAAGTTAATGCCCAAGGTTTGTGTGGCTTTTATGACTGGCGTTTACCGAAGCCAAATGAGCTGCAGTCAATTGTAAACTATGGTAAGGCAACGCCGCCCATGGTTGATACCGTGTTCTTTCCGTTTTTGGGCGGCAATAACGCGCAACAACTTTGGTATTGGACCAGCCAAAGCAGCGCCGATGGCGTGAGCGACGATATAGCTAACAACGCATGGGCATACGACCTAAATTCTGGCAACGACGGGTTTTTACAAAAAAGTACTTTGCAGCGGATCATTTTAGTGAGGGCGGGACGATGAACATATTATTTAAGCTTTTATGCAGTTTATGCTTATTGAGTATTGCAGGGTACTTAAACGCGCAAACAACCCCCGTTGAACAAGCTGAGGCAACATGCCCAGCAGGTATTCCTGCCACTGCGGAAGACGCACTTTTTGTCAGCCAAGCCAGTGGTGAAATGCTGCATGTGGCTTCAAACCTTATTTTTATGCGCTGTAGCCTTGGTCAAACATGGGACGGTAGTACTTGTATGAGTGAGCCTAAAGCATATAACTGGCAGCAGGCCTTACAAGCCAGTGTGAACACTGAGTTCAACAACTTAAAAAGCTGGCGCTTACCGAATATTAAAGAGCTAAGCGTTATCACTGAACGTGCCTGCGTGCGCCCAGCGGTTAATGATGCTATTTTTCCAAACACCTCACCAGATGACTATTGGACCAGCACGCCTTCCATGCAAAATGAAAACGAGGCGTGGTCGGTGGCGTTCACCAATGCGAGTAATTCACTCAGATTAAAAGATAGAAGTTTGTTTGTACGATTAGTGAGAACAAAGCTAGCCAGTGAATAAACCTGAAATAGCAAAGGCTTATACAAATTCCTCTAAAACAGTATTTAAATAGCGTTTGCCTAGTTCGGTCATTTGCCAATGACTTTGGCTAATACTGAGCAAACCTTTGTTTTCGAGTTGCTTAAGAATAAGGTGTTCATGCACGTTTAAGCTGCGGCCAGTTAGTTTTTCAAACTCAGCAATAGGGCAGGCCTCTATTAGGCGAAAGCGATTCATAAAAAATTCAAAAGCTAAATCTTCTTGCGCCACTTTTGTGGTTTGCTGCATATAAGACTTAGTTAAATCCATAAATCCTTTTGGATGTTTTACTTTCACCGTGCGTGAAATAGCGTAATTGCTCAAATTGGTAATTTTGCCATGCGCCCCGCAGCCAATACCTAAATAGTCGCCAAAGCGCCAGTAATTTAAGTTGTGCTGGCATTGGTGGTCGGGCTTTGCATAGGCTGACACTTCGTATTGCTCATAGCCTTGATCTTGCAATAGCTGTTGGCCCTGAACCTGAATGTCCCATAACAAATCGTCTTCGGGTAATTCGGGCGGTTTTGAATAAAATAAAGTGTTGGGCTCTATGGTTAATTGATACCACGATAAATGCGGTGGTGCGTGGTCAATGGCTTGTTGTAAGTCACCTAGCGCGTTACTTAAGCTTTGCTCTGGTAAGCCGTGCATTAAGTCAGTATTAAATGAACGTAGCGATAGCTGGCGCGCATATTCAATGGCTTTATGTGACTGTTGGCTGTCATGTATACGACCTAATATAGCAAGGTGCTTAGTCTGAAAGCTTTGTACGCCAATGGAAATACGATTAATACCGGCTTGTTTAAAACCAATAAACTTTTGGGCTTCTACTGTGCCCGGATTCGCTTCCATGGTAATTTCAGCTAACGGATGCAGCGGCACTCGCTTTTGCACGCCTTCAATTAGCTTATGCATACCTTCAACGCTTAATAAACTTGGCGTACCACCGCCAATAAATATGCTGGTGATTTCACGAATTTGATTATTAACGGTAATAAGTGGTATATCTGCGTCTAAGTCAGCTAATAAATGCGCGATATATTCCTTTTCAGGCAAGCCATTTTTAAGTTGGTGAGAATTAAAATCGCAATACGGACATTTTTGCACGCACCAAGGAATATGAATATAAAGTGCTAGGGGGATGACGGCAACACTCATATTATGATTGCGGCAATAGGTCGGTTTGTATTCTTTGCATTAATAAGCCGAGTGCTTGCGCCCTATGACTAATACTATTTTTAATTTCCTTGCTTAAGTCAGCAGCCGTTTGCTTATGATCCGGCACGTAAAAAATTGGGTCGTAACCAAATCCACCGCTGCCACTGGCTTGCTTGGTAATACTACCATGCCATTCACCTTGGCAAATAATAGGCGTAGGGTCATTTGCATGGCGCATAAACACTAGCACGCATAAAAATCGAGCAGAACGGTCTGATTTATCTTTTAGTGCATCAAGTAATTTTAAGCAATTAGCGTGATCATTGCCATGCTCACCCGCATAACGCGCCGAATGAATACCGGGGGCACCATTTAATGCCGTCACAACTAAACCGCTGTCATCAGCAATAGCAGGTAAACCGGTTATTTGCGCTGCATGACGCGCTTTAATAATCGCGTTCTCTACAAAAGTGGTGCCTGTTTCAGGTACATCGGGCACATTAAAGGCTGATTGCGGCTGCACGTTTATATGGTATTGCGCAAACAAATGCGCAAATTCAGCCACTTTGCCTTTGTTACCTGTGGCAAGCACAATTTTTTTCATAACATTACCTGTGTTAAGCCAAGCTTAATTGATTATTCTTTTGGTTTAGGACTGGCTGGACGAGCGCCTTTACGTTTTTTAGACGATTTCTTTTTAGCGCCTTTAGCCGCCTGTTTCTGCTTCGCATTTTTCTTGGTTTTAGGCTTTTTCTTTTTAAGAATGCTAGGGGGCTTATTCTTAGGCGCTAATTCGTCTATTACACGAGGTTTAAAGGCATCTTGCGTATAACGAGCCACTTTGCCTACCCACATGAAGTCGTGCGCTTCTATTAGCGATATAGCAACGCCTTTAGCACCCGCGCGACCGGTACGGCCAATTCGGTGCAAGTATACGTCGGCACCGCGCGGCATATCGTAGTTAATGACATGAGAAACATCAGGGACATCAAGACCACGCGCGGCAACGTCGGTAGCTAACAATATTTTGACTTCGCCAGTTTTAAAACTATTCAACGCAGCAATGCGCTTATCTTGTGGCATTTCGCCTTGTAAATAAGCGGCAACGACGCCCTTGCTGAACAAGCGATCTTTTAATTCATGCAAACGTTCGCGGGTTTTTACAAACACCACGCACGATTCAATACTGTGGCTTAGATGATAATCAAGCAACGCATCTTTGTGCGCGCGATCATCACATAAGTGATACCACTGCAGCGTTTTCGCTTTTTCTTTACGTGACGGTGACGCATTATGCTCTTTTGGATCTTTTAAAATATCGCGTGCAAAATTACGCACGCCTCTGCCTTCTAACGTGGCCGAGAACAACATGGTTTGTTTACGCCATTTAGCTTCATCGGCTATTTGGTTGACAACCGCACCAAAACCCATGTCTAGCATGCGGTCGGCTTCATCTAGTATGAGCGATTCTATATCGCGACAGTCTAAACTCTCGGTTTGGATGTGCTCTAGCAAGCGCCCGGGCGTTGCCACTAAAATATCGACGCGGCTGGATAGGGTTTCACGATCGGTACCATAATTGATGCCGCCGGTAATCACGCCGCAGGTAAGATCGGTAAATTGGCAAAGTTGTTTGGCTTGATCGGCAACTTGATACGCAAGTTCACGCGTTGGCACTAACACAAGCGCGCGCACAGAGTTTCTTCTTGTATTTGGATAATCTAATAAAAACTGACAAACAGGTAAAATAAAAGCGGCTGTTTTGCCCGTACCTGTGGGTGCGCAGGCTAATATATCCAAACCGTCCATTGCATCAGGGATAACTAATGATTGAATGCTTGTGGGGCTGTCATATCCCATTTTATGTACTGCGCTAATCAGTGCATCGTCTAATTCTAGGGCTTCAAAGCTGCTCAATGATAATAACCTTCAGTGTTTGCATGTGTTGTTTACACGCCGTTTTTATATAAAATATTAGGGGACAATATTAATTGTCATTTATGCGCGCAAGTGTACCTTATAATTACATTATTTAATAACCACAAGGTGTAAAAATTTGCATTGCTGATTTGTGCACCTTGCGCTTTGTAAATGTAAGCAGAATTTCTGCATTGACAAATGTACCCTTGCCGTGAAACGTGATAATTTAGAACTATCGTTAAATGTCTAGCAGCGTTGCTGTTTAATTGCGTTTTTGTGCATATTGGCATAACACTACTCATTATAAGAATAAAATTGTGTATTTAAATTATTATGGATTAACCGATAATCCTTTTTCAATCGCCCCTAATCCCGATTATTTGTTTATGAGTACTCGCCACAAACAGGCGCTGGCGCATCTTACCTTTGGATTAAATGAGTCAGGTGGCTTTGTTATGTTAACGGGCGAAGTGGGTACCGGCAAAACCACCGTATCGCGCAAGCTTATGCAAGATTTGGGCGACGATACGCAAATGGCGGTTATTCTTAATCCAACATTATCGGCTTTAGAATTATTAGCCACGGTGTGCGACGAGCTAGGCATCAAATATTCATCAAATAACGCGTCGCTAAAAGTGTTTACCGATCTTATTTTAGCGAAGCTTGCGCATAACCATGAAGATGGTATTAACACTGTCTTGTTAATTGACGAAGCTCAGCACTTATTACCTGAAGTACTCGAACAATTGCGCCTATTAACGAATTTAGAAACCAATCGTGAGAAATTATTAAAAGTGGTGTTGATAGGCCAGCCTGAACTGCAGCAGCTGTTGCGGCGCAATGAGCTTAGACAACTTGCACAGCGGGTAACCGCACGCTATCACTTATTGCCTTTATCACAACAAGAAGTTACGCAGTATATTGAACACAGGTGGTCGGTTGCGGGCGGTATGACGAGTTGTTTTACTAACTCTGCCGTGGCTGAATTATTCTATATTAGTGGCGGTATTCCTCGCGTGATTAATTTGTTGTGCGATCGTGCGCTTAGTTTAGGTTATTCATTGCAGCGTCCTTTTATTGATCATCAAATTATCGTGTCTTCAAGTTTTCAGGTACTGGGTGAAGATATTGTTATGCAAAGGCAACAAGCTAAATGGCGACACATATACATGTGGGCCTTTATGGCTGCGATTTTGGTTGGCAGCGTGCTCAGTCTTGTACTGGGAACAGGGGGGCTTGCATGATTAAGTCAGTTAACATTAGCGATTTAACCGTGGGCATGATGATCACTAAAGTTATTGAGCAATCTGGTCCGGTTAAAATTAGAAAAGTGGGCATGATCCGTTCAATTGATATGATCAAAGGCCTAAAAGAAATGGGCGTTACGCTCGTTGAAGTGGATGAAGCGCAAAGTATTCAAATTGATGGTGACGATAACGCCGATGGAGCGCAGGAAGCAACAACCAAAACACTTACCCAGCGCTTAATGGCCTCTGACAAACAAATTGCCGATGCTGATCGTAAACTATCGCAACAATTTCATCGTTCACTCTTTTTGCCTGCCGTTGAACATATGCCTTCAAAGTGGACCCTCTACGGTAAACCTTATGCCTTACTGCTTGTGGTAGTGGCACTGGGTGGAAGCCTAGGGTATTTTGCATCGCGCGCACTTATTAATTATACATCGCCCAATGCTAATGTTGCGAATGTTAGCCAAGAGTCATCGCAAGAAACGCAAGTAAGTCAAAGCAACTCAATAACCCCTAATGTAAATCAACAAGCGCCAGTGGTTGAAGAGTCAGAATCACTTGACGACGTTAAAACGCAAGCTGAACAATCTACCCAAACACCAACTTCGCTGATAAATGCAAATGAAGCATCTACAAGCGCTGTTGCGACAGAACCTGCTCAAGATAAAAATAAACAGGCCTTATTGCCCGCCACAAATGTCAGTGAAAACAAGCTTAATGTGTTACCAAAAGTTGCAGGGATTCAGCTTGAAACAGGCCAGCAGGTTTTGGGTTATCAAGCCAATGAAGAACCACAAGCGCCTCAGTTAAACGATCAACAGGCACCCCCCAAAGCCATGAATACGCCTGTGATTGAAAGCGAATACGGAAATTATAGCGATGCAGCAAGTGTACCGAATAGTCCCGCACAAAGACGTCAAGAAGCCGCTAGTTCAGCGCTATATCGTAAAATACAACAAGCCGCTCAAGACGTTGATAGACAAACCAACGAACCCGAGCAAGAAGATTTAACGGTCATTGATGTTAGTGACTTACCGCGCATCGATCAGCTTCCCGCCGCACTACTCACCCAAATGCCCGCAATGAGTTTTAGTGCGCACATGTATGCGTCAAACTCTAAAGATCGTTGGGTACGTGTAAATAGTCGTAGGCTAAGTGAAGGTGATTATATTGAGGACGATTTGATGATTACCAGAATAGAGTCTGAAAAAGTGGTGTTAAGGTTTAAAGGAAAAGAATTTACCATGAATGCATTGTCTGATTGGTAGTGCGGTATTATGCGCTTAAAAACGCGTGTTTTAAAAAGGATGTTAAATTACCGTCAAATGCTTCTGGCTTTACACTGCCCACTATCTTATCGTCATCTTGATGCATTAAGTCTATGCGTTTAACCTCAGAGTCATTTTTGTCGTTAGGACTATAGCAAGTCATGACCACAGGTTGTAACGGATCTTTTTTGTTTCGCTGTACCACAATGGCCAACTTACCGCTTTTTAGCTGAACTAAGCTTCCCACAGGGAACAAGCCTATTGCCTGAATAAATTCGTTGACTAAATCGCTGTTTAAGCTAGCGTCTTTTTGCAATATTTCCAAAGCATGATGTGCACTATTAGAAGAGCGAAAACTTTGGTCAGTTAACAATGAATCATAGTTATCAACAATCGCCGCCATTTGCGCAAACTCACTTACTTGGCTTGATGTTTTTTGCAAAGGGTAACCGCTTCCATCTTGGCGCTCATGATGATTGGCAAGAATATCAATCACCACAGAAGACAAGCCGCCGTAACATCGAGTTAGCTCAAGTCCTTTGCTTACATGTGACTGTATGAGTGCATTATCTGCATCATTAAAGCACTTGGTGTTGTCAATTAACTCAGCCGGTAAATTGGCCATTCCACAGTCCATTAATAATGCAGCTAAGGTTAAGTCTTCAACTAGTTTGCCTGACAAGCATTTGTACTTGGCAAACATGCACATTAAAATGGCACTATTTAACGCATGTTCAACTAAAAAGTGACTCGATTCTTTGAGCATTATCAAACACGCGATTGCGTCTGCATTTTCAAATACGCTGTTAATGATTTTAGTCGATATATTATTCACAGCGCTAATGTCGGGTGTTTGTCCGTTTTTTATATCGTCTAAAAACCGACTTTGAATTTCTCGCGCTTGAGTGTATAGCTTATCAGCAATGGCTAAATCGCGTTGCTGTTGTTCTATAAATAAGGTTGTAGTATTACAAAGATTAGCAACGGGTATCTTGTTATCGTTTGTTTCATTAGAAGATGACGCCTCCATTCGTACGCCATAATCACTTTTGTCAAAATCGATTTCTAACTCTAAAATCCCTCTTGCTTCAAGTGATTCTATGGTTGTTTGAGATCGCAACATACCTTGACTTTTAACAATCAGTTTTGTGTTGGCTTTTACAATCGAACTCACAAACATGCCAATTTTCAGTTCAGATATTGAGACAATTTTTTTCATAATTTTTATAAAACAAAGATGCATATTCTACATACATCTTTTTATGTTTTTTCATTTTATACTAGCTATGAACAATTATCGGCAATGATTACAATAATTAAAGCCATTTTTGTCTTTTGTTTTCATAGGCCTGAATTTGTGGATCCATCTCCAAGGTTTGACCAATAGCATCTAAGCCCTTGAGTAAGTTAGTTTTATGATGATCTGCAATATCAAAGCTAAAACTTAACTCTTCACAGGTAACCGTTTGCTGCGTCAAATTGACAGTAAGCTCAACATTTGGATTATGCTTAACCTTCTCAAAAATTAAGTCTAATTGTTCGTTTGGCAAAGCAACGGGCAGTAATTGAGTATTAATACAATTGCCGTAAAAAATATCCGCAAAGCTGGTCGCAAGAATACACTTAAAGCCATAATCAGCCAACGCCCAAGGAGCGTGCTCGCGGCTAGACCCACAGCCAAAATTTTCTCTTGTAATGAGGATGCTAGCGCCTTGATATTCTGGTTGATTTAACGAAAAGCTGGGGTCAAGCTCGGTGACTGACCCATTCAAATAGCGCCAGTCATTAAACAAGTTGATACCAAAGCCCGTGCGCGTTACACGTGTTAAAAATTGCTTAGGGATAATTTGGTCAGTATCAACGTTCGCTTGATCTAGCGGCGCGAGTGTGCCGGTAATGATATTTATACCTGTCATGCTGATTCTCCCATAGTGCGTACATCGGTAAACTTACCGTTTATTGCAGCAGCAGCTGCCATTTCAGGGCTCACTAAATGAGTACGTGAACCACGGCCTTGGCGGCCTTCAAAATTACGGTTGCTGGTAGAGGCACAGCGGTCCCCGGGAAGCAATACGTCATCGTTCATACCCAAACACATTGAGCAGCCGGGCAGGCGCCATTCAAAGCCACTTTCAATAAAGATCTTATCTAAGTTTTCTTGTTCTGCTTGCTCTTTCACTAGAACAGAGCCGGGTACTACTATGGCGGTTACACCTTTTGCAACTTTGCCTAAGGCCGCTACTTTAGCCGCCGCCCGCAAATCTTCAATGCGACTGTTTGTACATGAACCAATAAATACATGGGATATTGCGATGTCACTAATTGCCTGACCAGCATGTAAATCCATATATTTAAGTGCTTTATTAGCAGACTCACGCGAAACGTGATCTTTAAAACTACTAGGGTCAGGTATGTTTTGATTGATACCTAAAACTTGGCCCGGGTTGGTTCCCCACGTCACTTGTGGCTCAATTTCACTCGCATTAAGCTCTACCGTGGTATCAAAGTGCGCGTTGTCATCGGAATACAATGTTTGCCAATATTCTACGGCTTGATCCCAGTACTCATCTTTAGGTGCATACTGTTTGCCTTTTATATAATCAATGGTTTTTTGATCAGGTGCAATTAGACCGGCCTTCGCGCCTGCTTCAATACTCATGTTGCACACGGTCATTCTCTGTTCCATTGATAAGGCCGTAATTGCGTCACCTGCATATTCAATAACATGACCGGTGGCACCTGCATGACCAATTTTACCAATAATGGCGAGAATAATGTCTTTTGCTGTTACGCCTAAAGGAAGTTTGCCGTTAACCTTTACCAGCATGCTTTTTCCACGAGTTTGCTTTAGTGTTTGTGTTGCTAGTACATGTTCAACCTGTGACGTGCCTATGCCAAATGCCAAAGCACCAAAAGCGCCATGGGTCGCGGTGTGTGAATCACCACAAACAACCGTCATGCCAGGGTGAATTAGGCCTAATTGTGGCCCTATTACATGTACAATACCTTGGTTTTTATTACCCACTTTATACAGTTCAATACCGTGTCGCGCACAGTTTGTTGCCAAAGTGTTTAGTTGTAATTCGTTTTCTGGTCCACAGGCATCTAGCGCTAATGAACGGGTAGAAATACTGTGGTCCATGGTGCCAAAGGTTAGGTCAGGACGGCGAACTTTACGGTCTTTATCATGAAGACCAGCAAATGCTTGTGGGGTAGTCACTTCGTGAATTAGATGACGGTCTATGTATAATACTAAATCATCGCCGACATTATCTACAATATGGGCGTTTAATATTTTTTCGTACAAGGTGGTAGGCATGCTATTGTCCTTACAACTGGCTAATTATGTAATCACCCACTTCACTAGTGGATTTTGCGCGGTGCTTTTGACTTTTTGGCAGTAACTCTGCAGTCAGAATACCGTCACTAAGCGTTTTCAAAACAGCTCTGTCTATATCGTCTGCAGCAGCTTCAAGGCCTAAGCTGTATCTCAGCATCATGGCGGCTGATAATATTTGGGCAACCGGATTAGCAACTCCTAAACCGGCGATATCAGGTGCAGAGCCGCCCGCTGGTTCGTACATACCAAAGCCGTCTTGGTTAATGCTAGCAGAAGGCAGTAAGCCCATAGAACCAGTAATCATGGCACATTCATCAGATAAAATATCACCAAATAAATTGGAGCATAAAACAACATCAAATTGCCCTGGATTCGCTACCATCTGCATAGTAGCGTTGTCAATATACATGTGCTCTAAGCTAACATCTGGATAGTCTTTGGCGACTTCTTCAACCACTTCTCGCCATAAACGACTGGTCATCAACACGTTGGCTTTATCTATAGAGGTGACTTTATTACTGCGCTTTTTGGCTGCTTCAAATGCGCTAATGGCGATACGGCGTATTTCCGCCTTTGAATAACGCATGGTGTCAAACGCATTGGTTGCTTCGCCTTCACCCTCAATGCCTTTAGGCTGACCAAAGTAAATGCCTGATGTAAGTTCACGTATCACTAATACATCAACGTTGTTTTCTGCAATATCAGCGCGTAAAGGCGATAGGTGAGCTAAGCTCTTATATATTTTTGCAGGGCGTAAGTTACTGAATAAATCAAAATGACTGCGCAAGGTTAATAAGGCAGCGCGCTCAGGTCGTTTTTCTAAGGGTAAACTATCCCATTTTGGACCGCCAATAGAACCAAATAAAATGGCATCAGCCTGTTCACAGCCGGCTAGTGTTTGCGGCGGCAGTGCTTCACCAACAGTGTCAATTGCGTAACCGCCAACGGCGTATTCTTTACAATCTAACGAGAAATTATGTTTAACACTTAGTGCATCTAGCACTCGGCGTGCTTGGTGCATTACTTCAGGCCCAATGCCGTCACCTGCAAGTACTGCAATTGAAAAGGTTGTCATTTATACTCCTGCTATTTTATCTTGTTTTTGTTGATCGATTTGATCGGCCAAATAGGTATTATTTAAAACGAAAATGAGTGATTTCACGCCGGCTTCTACAATATCTGTGGCCAGCCCAATACCATTAAAACGGCGACCATTGTATTCTACAATAACGCTTACTTGCGCCAGCGCGTCAGACCCTTCGCCTTTTGAATCAAGTTTGAAATCGACAATTTCTAAATCGTGGCCATCAATGGCCTTTATGATAGCATTAAATGCGGCATCAACCGGACCATTTCCAGTGGCTGCTTGGGTAATTTTTTTGTCACCGGCAAGTACAGTTACCGTGGCTGATGGAATAATGTTATGCCCAGACGTTGCATGCAAATAACTAAGCTTATAATACGCTTGTTCGTGTTTTTGCTGATCAAAAAACAACAAGGCTTCAAGATCATAATCAAAAACTTGGCCTTTTTTATCTGCTAAGCGTAAAAAAGATTCATAAATGGCATCTAAATCATACTCATCAGGTGCATAGCCTAATTCACCTAAGCGATGTTTAATGACATGACGTCCAGAACGTGAGGTTAAATTAAGCACATTTTTATTAATGCCAACGCTTTCTGGGGTCATAATTTCATACGTATTTTGTCCCTTCAATACGCCATCTTGATGAATGCCCGATGAATGACTAAAGGCGTTTGCGCCAACGATTGCTTTGTTAGCTTGTACTGGCATGCTACAAAGCTGACTTACTAACTTAGACGCTTTATGAATTTCTTGGCTATTAATGCCAGTATGTAAGCCAAGTTTTTGTTGCCGTGTTTTAAGCGTCATAACAATTTCTTCAAGCGAGCAGTTTCCAGCGCGCTCGCCTATACCGTTTACCGTGCATTCTACTTGTCGTGCGCCATGTTCAACCGCAGCCAATGAATTGGCAACCGCAAGTCCCAAGTCGTTATGACAGTGCACCGATATTATGGCTTTATCAATATTGGGCACTCTATTAAACAAGTTCTCAATTATAGAGCCAAATTCTGATGGGATTGTATAGCCTACCGTGTCGGGAATATTAACCGTGGTGGCTCCTGCATTAATTGCCGCCTCAACCATTCTGCATAAATAATCAATGTGTGTACGGCCAGCATCTTCACAGGAAAATTCTACGTCAGGAGTATACTTTTTGGCATGCTTAATGGCTCTAACTGCCATTTCAACCACTTCGTCTTGTGATTTACGTAACTTGGTGCCAACGTGAATATCAGACGTCGCAATAAAAGTATGAATTCTGAATGCTTCTGCCACCGACAGAGCTTGACCACACGCATCGATATCTTTTTCAAGAGCCCGAGAAAGCCCGCATACTGTCGCGTTTTTGATTTCTTTGGCTATTAATTGTACCGACTTGAAATCACCGGGCGATGAAACCGGAAAACCAGCTTCAATGACGTCTACGCCTAATCGTTCAAGCATGAGGGCAATTTGCAACTTTTCGCGCATACTTAAACTAGCCGGAAGCGCTTGCTCGCCGTCGCGCAATGTGGTGTCAAAAATAATTACTTTATCGTTCATGTTACCCCCAATTATTTGTGTAAGTGGCTTACCCAATGGTTTGCTATTACTAAGTTATTTTTGATAAATGCAACCTCAAAAAATCGCCATAAAAAAACCCGCGCAGTGCACGGGTTTTATAGAATATCTATAGATACTACCCGTGCGTGCTTTTTCCCAGTAGGAGCATTGTACGTAAGAGTAGCAGGATGGGCATTGCGTTTGAATTGATATTTGTTGATAAATTCATGGAAAATCACCATCCTGTGTAAATAATGCTAGAAATGTAACGTTCTTTGCAATAAGCGTCAACCCTTAACCCGTTTTTGATGTTACTTTTCTTTCTCTTATGTTGCGGTTTTTAGTCTAATTGCATTTCGTTTGCAACCTCACCAATTAATCGACGTAACCAAATGTGTCCGGCGTCGTGATGTAGTAGGGCGCTCCA